>JGI26082J51739_10001895_pt1 | contig 12931 bp, 10 predicted proteins | sample SaaInl5LU_22_DNA_FD_51739 | JGI IMG/M metagenome (IMG submission 51739)
GGCCCTGAAATCAGCACAGCCTTTGCGCCAGCCTCAAGCCCTCGTTCGGCAACCGCACGATTGCCTGCAGCGCCTGTGCATTCGAGCAATACATCAACGCCACTTAGATCTAGCGCACGAATATCGGCCTCCGCGTGAAACGGGTAGCGCACACCGTCCACATCAAGACACCGCTCTTCATGGCCTACCGTTCCCGGAAACGGACCGAAAATACTGTCATAAGCAAAAAGATAGGCACAGCTCTCAAGCGGTGCAATATCGTTGATCAGCACAACCTCAAAGGTACCCGCCCGCACGCCATGCCCCGCGCCATGCAGCATGCGCAGGATCGAGCGACCGATGCGCCCAAACCCGTTGATCGCAATCCTGATGACTCGGTCGCTCATCTTAGTGCTCACTTTCGCTTTTGTAGCCCTGACCCTCAAAATAGGGCTCCATCTGCGCTACGATCACCGAGTTCTCCGCCAAAGCCCGCGCCATAAGCTCGCGTTCTTCCTCCGGGATGTCGTGGCCAAGCTCCAAGCGCTCTTCCAACGTGCCATAGCCTGTTACATCCAGAGGCGCCGTATCCGCTTGCTTCAATATCGCCACAGTTTCACGCACGGCCTCTTCCTCATCCACGCCACTCGCGTAGATCACCAGCGCAGCACCCGTCGCACCCTTGGGCAAGCCGTCGCCCTCCTTGCGGCCAATCTCGACCAACAAAGTATACACCTGTTGTGGCTTCTTTGGCTTCTTCTCTTTGGATTTATCGGCTGTCTTATCGGCCATTTTCAGCCTCCATATCTTTTCACCCCGAGGCTTGGCGAACTGTGCCGCGCAAGTCAACCCGAAGCCTGAAACCGTTACACTTATGCCCCTCTTGACCCCTTAATATTAAGGAAGAAAACGGGTTAGGGCTTGACCCCCGCACCTCACGCTGAAAAAATTGGCTAACTGGGGTAATCTGACTATGAAACACGCAATTCACTGCTTGTGCTTTGGAGCCGCCATGCTGCTTTCATCGCTTGCAGCCATGGCGCAAAACGCTCCGCTCACGTTTACTACAGTCGAGCGGCCGCCGTTTTCCATGGATGCCATCGGCGAGCGCAGCGGGTTTTCGATTGATTTGATGCGCGCCATCGCCAAAGAGCTGGGCCGGCCAATTAAGTTTCAACCTGTTGAAACCTTTGGTGAAATGTTGAGCTCTGTTGAAGAAGGCCGCTCCGATGGAGCCATTGCCAATATCTCGATCACGGCCGCTCGCGAGCAAGTTATGGACTTTAGCCAACCGATTTTCGAAAGCGGCCTTCAGATCATGCTTCCTGAANAAGAGCACAGCGCAAGCCTCTTTAGCGTTATTGTGACCCGTGATATCGCCTTCTTCTTGCTCTCCGCNTTCGGGGCNCTCTTTAGCATTGGCATGCTGATGTGGGTCTTTGAGCGCAAACNTCAGCCCTATTTCCANCGCCCTTTCAAAGAAGCNCTCTTTCCCTCGTTCTGGTGGGCGCTCAATCTGGTTGTGAATGGCGGTTTTGAAGAACGCGTGCCACAAACCCGCGTCGGCCGGTTCTTCGGAGTGATGCTTGTTGTTTCATCTCTCTTCGTGGTCTCGATTTTCGTGGCAAAAATCACTGCCGCCATGACCGTCGCAGCCATTTCCGAAAACGTCGATAGCATCAATGACATAGAAGGCCGCGCCGTCGCCACAACAGCCGGTTCCACAGGCGAGGCTTTCCTCGCCGCCCGCGGTATTGCCTTCACGCCATACACCAAATTCGCAGACATGCTCGCCGACTTCGAAAACGGAGAGATCGACGCTGTGATTTTTGATGGACCGATCCTAGCGTGGTATCTGCGATCTCGCAGCATAGAGAGCGGTCGTCTTGTTGAGCGCGTCTTCAAGCGCGAAAATTACGGTATCGCTCTTCCAACAGGCAGTCCGCTAACAGAAGACATCAACCGCGCCCTCCTCACTCTGCGTGAAAATGGCACAACAGATGAACTCCAACGCAAATACTTTGGCAACTGAGCACCCTGCTCGAAAGAAAGCCACCAGTCGCGCCACCAGGCGCACAACAGACACACGCAAGGCCTGCCAACACGAAGCAAAACATGGGGCTCACATCGCCACATTGCTTNNCACAAAGTCAAACATCAGCGGTTGCGCTGTCAGGGAGCTATAACTCGCCNCNCGCTANACTTTTTCGGGCTTTCTTGGGCGGGCGCCTCAAGCCATTCCCTGCGCCTGTAGCCAAAGACCCAAACCGATCATAGCAATCAATACGAGCGTCTTTCTCATCGCGTTTCTCCCTTCACTCAGGACACAAACGCAAAACGCGGCAACTTCCGTCGCCGCGCTCTAACTTTTTTCTCGGAAAAGCTTAGTCCCGCAAAAGCTCGTTGATCGAGGTCTTGGAGCGCGTGCGCTCATCCACTCGCTTCACAATCACAGCGCAGTAAAGGTTCACACCGTTCTTGCTCGGCATCGAGCCCGCAACAACAACAGAGCCAGAAGGCACTTCGCCATACATCACTTCGCCTGTCTCACGGTCGACAATCTTGGTCGACTGGCCGATAAAAACACCCATCCCAAGCACAGAGCCCTCGCGCACAATGCAACCTTCTACAACTTCCGAGCGCGCCCCGATAAAGCAGTTGTCTTCAATAATCGTCGGGCCAGCCTGCATCGGCTCCAAAACGCCGCCAATGCCAACGCCGCCACTCAGGTGCACGTTCTTGCCGATCTGCGCGCAAGACCCGACAGTCGCCCATGTATCAACCATCGTGCCACTGTCGACATAGGCGCCGATGTTGACGAACGAAGGCATCAAAACAACGCCAGGCGCGATGTAGGCCGACTTGCGCACAACACAGTTCGGAACGGCGCGAAAGCCCGCTGTCTTCCAGTCATCCGCCTTCCAGCCGGCAAACTTGCTGTCGACCTTGTCCCACCAGCCACCAGCCTGCGGGCCGCCTTCCTGAATTTCCATATCCTTGATACGGAAGCCCAAAAGAACTGCTTTCTTAGCCCATTGGTTTACATGCCAGCTGTTGTCCGCCTGCTTCTCCGCAACGCGCAGCTTGCCGCTGTCGAGCGCATTGAGCGTATCTTCAATCGCCTCGCGGGCCTCGCCTGTTGTGGCTGGCGTGATCGCGTCTCGCGCGTCCCATGCCGCTTCAATCGCTGCTTCAAGCTGTGCGTTTGACATATCTGTCTCCCCAAATCGCGTGTTCAAAAAACCAGCCTCCCCTTTAGCGGCCTTCTTCCTTTCGCGCAATCGCTTCGCCACAACACATTGCTGTCCAGACTCGAAACTGGCTTTGGTCGCATTTGCCTGCGCATGGCACTCTCTTCAAGTTCACAACGAGTGCGCCCTCTTTTCACCTCCGCCCGCAGCAACGCACACCACGGACAAACCACCTCTCTCTTGCCTTCCACGCGCCCATATGCACATTGCCTCTCCAGATCAATTCAGGAGTCTCTCATGCCAGTTCTACGTTCACGCACCAGCACCCACGGCCGCAACATGGCAGGAGCCCGCGGCCTCTGGCGCGCCACAGGCATGAAAGACGACGATTTCGGCAAGCCCATCGTTGCCATCGTCAACTCCTTCACGCAGTTCGTTCCTGGTCACGTGCACCTCAAAGACTTGGGTCAGCTCGTCGCCCGCGAAGTCGAAAAAGCAGGCGGTGTCGCAAAGGAATTTAACACAATCGCCGTCGATGACGGCATCGCTATGGGCCACGATGGCATGCTCTACTCGCTTCCGAGCCGCGAGATCATTGCCGACAGCACCGAATATATGGTCAACGCCCACTGCGCCGATGCAATGGTCTGTATCTCCAACTGCGATAAGATCACGCCAGGAATGCTGATGGCCGCCATGCGCCTCAATATACCCTGTGTCTTTGTGTCTGGCGGTCCCATGGAAGCAGGCAAGGTTGTCTGGGACGGCGAAGAAAAAGCAATTGATCTGGTTGATGCCATGGTCGCCGCCGCAGATGAAAATATGTCTGACGAACAAGTCGATGCCATCGAGCGCTCCGCCTGCCCAACATGTGGCTCCTGCTCAGGCATGTTCACAGCCAATTCAATGAACTGCCTCACAGAAGCCCTCGGCCTCTCGCTTCCGGGCAATGGCTCCGTGCTGGCAACCCACGCCGATCGTGAAGCGCTCTTCCGCGAAGCGGGTCACCGCGTGGTCGACCTCTGCAAGCGCTTCTACGAGGGCAATGATCACTCCGTCCTGCCGCGCAACATTGCCAGCTTCAAAGCATTTGAAAATGCNATGACCCTCGACATCTCGATGGGCGGCTCGACAAACACCGTGCTACACCTGCTCGCCGCCGCTTACGAAGGCGAAATCGATTTCACCATGCAGGATATCGACAGGCTCAGCCGCAATGTCCCCTGCCTCTGTAAAGTCGCCCCCGCGAAATCCGATGTGCATATGGAAGACGTCCACCGCGCAGGCGGCATCATGGCCATCTTGGGCGAGCTTGACCGCGCAGGGCTCATCCACCGCGATTTGCCCACTGTGCACTCGCCAACGATGGCAGACGCCCTCGCCAAATACGACGTCGCCCAAAGCACAGACGAATCCGTGCACCAGTTCTACCGGGCAGCTCCGGGTGGTGTGCCAACACAAGTCGCCTTCTCGCAAAGCCGCCGCTATCCAGAGCTTGATCTGGACCGCAAAACAGGCGTCATCCGCACCAAAGAACACGCCTTCAGTCAGGATGGCGGCCTCGCCGTCCTCTTCGGCAACCTCGCCGAAGAAGGCTGCATCGTCAAAACAGCAGGTGTTGACGACAGCATNCTCAAGTTCTCTGGCCCCGCCTACGTCTGCGAAAGTCAGGATCAAGCTGTCAGCGACATTCTCACAGGCAAGGTCAAATCAGGTGATGTGGTGATCATCCGCTACGAAGGCCCTCGCGGCGGCCCCGGCATGCAAGAAATGCTCTACCCGACAAGCTACCTCAAATCAAAAGGCCTCGGCGCAGCCTGCGCGCTTCTGACAGATGGTCGCTTCTCGGGCGGCACGTCGGGCCTCTCCATTGGCCACGTCTCTCCAGAAGCGGCCGAAGGCGGCCTCATCGGCCTCGTCGAGCAGGGTGATCTCATCGAAATCGACATCCCTAATCGGACAATCAACCTCGCGGTCGACGATGCAACACTCGCCACACGCCGAACTGCCCAAGATGCCAAAGGCTGGCAACCCGCCGCGCCACGCAAACGCAAGGTCACAACAGCGCTCAAAGCCTACGCTGCCCTCACAACAAGTGCCGCCAAAGGCGCAGTGCGCCAACTCTAAAACAAAACCCTGCTTCTTCTTTTTAAAAATATCCTGGGGGGAGTTTGAGGGGGGCTAGCCCCCCTCAATGGATCGGATTTTCGCGAAGCGAAAATTCGACCCTACAAGGCCGTCCGCTGCCGCCCCTGCGCGTCAAAATTCGCAGGCTCCAACCAGCGCTCAAAACGCGCTTTCAAGNCGGGCCACTCGCTGTCCAAAACCGAAAGCCAAGCCGTATCACGGTTGCGCCCCTTGTAGACAACAGCCTGCCGAAACACCCCTTCAAACGTAAATCCAAGTCGCTTCGCCGCCGCAAGCGATGGTGCGTTCAAAGCATCACATTTCCACTCATAGCGCCTGTAACCCAGTGTCTCAAAGACATAGGCCATCATCAGATACATCGCCTCTGTGCTCATGGGCGTGCGCTGCATCAGTGGTGAAAAATGAATGTAACCAACTTCAATCACGCCATTCGCAGGGTCGATCCTGAGATATGTCGCATGGCCGACGGCGCGGCCTTCTGCGTTCAAAACCGTAAAATAAAGTGGGTCTTCGCTCGCCTCAGCTGCGCGTAAAAAGACACCAAGGTCAGCCTCGGCCTCAATCGGCGCGATCGGCAAATACGTCCAGTTTTTCCCTGTCGTATCCGCAGAAAACGCTTCCCAAAGCTCTTTGCCATGCGCCTCGGTATCAAGCGGAACCAAAGAACAAAACCCCCCCTCAAGCCTTACCTTTTCAGGCCTGGGCCTTGGCAGATCGGTTCCAACAGGCCAGCCGATAGGCTGGCCCATCTCATTCATAATATCAGCCAAAGACCTTGCCTAGCGCCTTGCCGACAGTCTCACAAATCTGGTCAATGTCGTCTTCCGTGCTGATCAGCGCAGGCGAGAAACAAAGCGTGTTGTTAAAGCCTGGGATCGAGCGATTGGTCGCCCCGATGATCACACCCATCGCACCGCACTCCGCCACGACCTGCGCCACAAGTTTTTCGTCCATCGGCTCTTTGGTGGCACGGTCGCTCACAAGCTCGGCGCCGCAGAAAAGCCCTAGCCCGCGCACATCACCGATGACTTTGTGGTGCTCAGCAAGCTCCCAGAGGTTGGCAACCATGCGCGCGCCCATCTTAGTGGTGTTCTCCAAGAGGTTTTCATCTTCGATGATACGGAAACACTCCAGCGCTGCCGCAGGGCCCGCAGTGCAGCCTCCGAATGTCGAAATATCGCGGAAATAGTTGAGCGGATCAGTCGTGTCATCTTTGAACATCTCAAAAACACGTTCATTCGTCACACAGCAAGCAATCGCGGCATAGCCAGAGGCCACGCCCTTGGCCATGGTCACAAAATCAGGCTCCACACCATAATGCTGATAGCCGAACCACTCTGTCCCCGTGCGCCCGACGCCGCAAACAACTTCGTCAATGTGCAGCAAGATATCATACTTGCGGCAAAGTTCGCCAATCAGCGGCCAGTAGCCTTCAGGCGCAGGAATAACCCCGCCACCGGCCGTCACTGGTTCAAGGCAAAGTGCGCCGATGGTATCCGCACCCTCAGCGAGGATAACTTCTTCAATCGCTTTTACAGAGGCCGCTGCATAGGCTTCGCCCGTCAGGTCCCACTGCGCACGATACTCCATGCAATGAGGAACCCGCACAAACCCAGGCGCAAACGGTCCGTATTGGGCATTGCGCTCGTCTTGTCCGCCTGCGGACATCGTGGCCAAAGTTGAGCCATGATAGTCGCGTTCACGATAGAGGATTTTNTATTTCTTGCCACCATATCGCTTGTGGCTGATCTGGCGCACCATCTTGAAGGCCTTCTCATTGGCCTCAGACCCTGAATTCGTCTGGTAGACGCGGCTCATGCCAGGCATCTTGCTGATCAGTTTTTCAGCAAACAAAGCACCAGGAACAGAGCCCGCAGATCCTGCAAAGTAGGGCAGCTTTATAAGCTGGTCGCGCACAGCGTTGGCGATGCTCTCGCGTCCGTAACCAACATTGACTGTCCAGACCCCACCAGACACGGCATCAAGATACTCTTTGCCCTTCTGGTCCCAGACGCGCATCCCCTTGCCTTCTATGATGATACGCGGCTCACCCGTCTCAAACGGCTTGTGCTGAGTCAGATGGTGCCAGACGTGCGCGCGATCCGCGTCAACAATATGGCTGATGTCATTTGCAGAAAGATTGCCGTCCATGGTCTGGAGCCTCCGTTTGGATCGTGCGCGAGGCATAGCTCCGCACAGCGCAGTTTTGATCAAATTCTAGCAGATAGCAAAGCGCTAATTTACCCGAGTCTGATAGGGCCAGTCAGTTTCCTCATATAAGACCAAAATAACACTCAAATACGAGCGCCATCAACATCCAACGCCAGTATTTCCTAGCAAAAACCGCCGCAACACCCCCAAATCCACTTTTCACAAAATCTAAAAACGCAGCCTATTCCCCAAATTAGACATTGATCGGAATCACCATTTGCGCCCTGATGCTAACACAGCGAGGCGCGTGCGTGCCACACGCCCCGCAGAATGCTCAAAAGCCAGACAAACTGGTGAGCTGCGCCTAGTCTGGCGTAAAACCAACAACGGGAGCTACCTCATGAAACTTAAATCGACCCTCATGTCAGCCGTGGCCGCAGCCGCGATGCTCGCAGGCAGCCAAGCCGCCGCGCTTGANGAAATCACAGTCGCATACTTCCAAGAATGGCCAATGCCGTTCCAGCATCACAAAGTTATGGGCGCTTATGNCGAAGCCATGGGCGTAAAGGTCAACTGGCGTGCCTTCGGTTCAGGAACAGAGATGAGCGCGGCCATGGCCTCAGGCGATGTGCACCTCTCTGTTAGCCAAGGCGTTCCACCCTTCGTTGTCGCAACATCAGGCGGGCAGGATCTCCAGATCCTCGACGTAGCCGTCAGCTATGCCGACAATGACAACTGCGTCGTTGCCGAAGCGCTCGAAATCGACAAGACAAACGCCGCAGAACTGGCAGGCAAGAAAGTAGCTGTGCCGCTCGGAACAGCCGCACACTACGGCTTCCTCAAGCAAATGAGCCACTTCGGCGTTGATGTCGGCTCCATGGAAGTCGTCAACATGAACCCCCCTGAAGGCTCCGCAGCCATCGCTCAGGGCGCGGTTGATATGTTCTGTGGCTGGGGCGGCTCTCTGCGCCGCGCACTTGAGCACGGCAATGTTCTGCTCACAGGTGACGAAAAAACAGATCTCGGCATTCTTGTGTTTGATGTTACGTCAGCGTCAGCAAGTTTTGTCGCCGAGAACAGCGACCTTGTCGCCAAGTTCCTCAAGGTCACAGCCGATGCAAACGCAATGTGGGCCGATGAAGCCAACCACGCAGCCATGCTTCCAGCTATCGCAAAAGACGCGGGCATGGACGAAAAAGCCACAATGGAAACCATCGCAACCTTCAAGTTTCCGACAGTGGAAGAGCAGCTCAGCAGCGCATGGCTCGGTGGCAACGCCGCAACGTTCATGAAGGGCGTCGCCGATGTCTTCCTTGAAGCCGGAAGCATTGACGCCGCACTCGATACTTATGAGAACGCCGTCAATACAGGGCCCCTCGCGGCTGCAGGCGGTATGTAAAGCAAACTGGCCCGCTGCGTCTTGTTCGCAGCGGGCCACTTCTCGCTTTCTCCTAGCCTTACACTCAAGGCAAAGTTCTGACTAAGACGACACAACAGGGGCTTGAGGCCCCGAAAGGCGAGCATGTCCACTCTCTCCATCGATAAAATCTCCATGCGCTTTGACTTGCCAAACGGCAGCCATGTTCAAGCACTCAAAGACATTTCCCTCGAAATCAAAACAGGCGAACTGATGAGCGTCCTTGGCCCCTCTGGCTGTGGCAAGACAACGCTTCTCAACATCGTCGCCGGATTTCTTGCCCCGACACAAGGCACGATGACCCTCAACAATCATCTGATCACAGGCCCCGATGCCGAGCGCGGCATGGTCTTTCAGCAAGGTGCGCTGTTTGAGTGGATGTCCGTGCGCGAAAACGTAAGTTTCGGGCCCCGCATGAAAGGCCAACGCGAAGCAGAATGGCGCGATAACGTTGACCATTTGCTAGATATTGTTGGCCTGCGCGACTTTAAAGAAAAGTCCGTGTTCGAACTTTCGGGCGGGATGCAGCAGCGTGTCGCCCTCGCCCGTTGTCTCGCAAATGATCCCGATGTGATCCTTATGGATGAACCCTTGGGCGCCCTCGACGCTCTGACGCGCGAAAAGATGCAAGGACTTGTCCTCAAGCTCTGGAAAGAAACTGGCAAAACCATCATCCTGATCACCCACTCGGTCGAAGAAGCACTGCTTCTCGGCGAGCGCCTGCTTGTCCTCGCGCCACGTCCCGGGCGCATTCACCGAGAATACCGCCTTCCATTCGCCGATATGGGCGTTGGCCAAGACCTGCGCGAAGTCAAAAAGCACCCTGAATTTGGTGAAAAGCGCGAAGAAATCCTAAGCATGATCTGGGATATGGAAGAAGAGATCATGGGTAACGCTGCGGAGGCAAGCGCATGATTATTCTCCTCCTCTATACTTCAATTTTCATCGCTGGCTTCTTCCTCGTCCGCTTCGGCGTCAAGCGTTTGATGCAAACTCGCGCTGACTTCACATCGCTCAAAACAGTGACCTTCGGCGACGAAAGTGCCGTGCGTCCTGATCGCTGGGCCAGCGTCATTTCAGTGGTCACAATCTTTCTGCTCTGGGGCGCTTTCACAGGGTCCAAATGGGCCCCGATCCACGCCCCTGCGCCCTTCATTGGCGACACCGAGCTGACCTATACACTTGAAGCGCCCGATGGCAGCACAGATGACGCAACGATCACATTACGCGTCCACAAGTTTGGTGAAGACCCTGCTGCACCAGAAGTGGAATTAGGTACTGGCTTTGCCAAGAACGATGCAGAGATTGTCTCAGCTGGGCGCACAAAAACAGTTCTCTTTGACAAGAACGATGACGCCAAACGCCGGGATGGGGCAAAGGTTGTTGCCATCGACGGCCAGCCCATCACAATCGGCCAGAGCGTTTCCTTTGCCGAAGGCAGCGTCTCACTCACAGACAAAGGCGCAATCCAGATCACACCGTCCGGCGGCATGCAAATGGAGCCGATTTGGCTTCCACCGCCCGAAAAAGTCGTCTCGCGGTTCATGGAAATCTCGACAGAAGGCTACCAAGGCTTCAACCTTTGGGAACATTTAGGCTACTCGCTCTTCCGCGTTATCGTCGGCTTTCTGCTCGGCGCAATTGTGGGCATCCCTCTGGGCTACGCTATGGGCCTGTCCAACTGGTTCCGCGGGTGGTTTGATCCGATAGTCGAATTCATGCGCCCCGTGCCTCCGCTCGCACTCATTCCACTGGTCATCATCTGGGCAGGCATCGGAGAGGTCGGCAAGATCATTCTGCTCTTCCTTGCAGCGCTCTGGATCATGGCCATCGCAGCACGCGCAGGCGTGTCAGGCGTCAATATCACCAAAGTACATGCAGCCTACTCCCTTGGCGCATCCAAATTCCAGCTCATGCGCCATGTGATCGTCCCCAACAGCTTGCCCGAAATCTTCACAGGTGCACGGGTCGCAATGGGCGTCTGCTGGGGCACAGTCGTCGCCGCAGAACTTGTCGCCGCAGAGAAAGGCGCAGGTATGATGATCATGGTCGCATCCCGCTTCCAGCTGACTGATATCGTAATCATGGGGATCATCCTGATCGGGATCATCGGCTATGGCATCGATATCCTCATGCGTATTGCAGAGAAGACACTCGTGCCATGGAAAGGCCGCTCCTAAAGGCAATATGAGGCCGCGTGCCAGCATTGCGCGCGGCCCCACCCAAGATATTCCATTGATACTCCCGCGCGCCTCGCTAATCTGCGCCGATGGATACACGCGCGCGAAGTCTGCTGACCTCCCTCTTCGAGGCCGCCATCAAGGCGGCTGATCCGCTTGAGGCCCTCGCCACTCACCTACCAGCGCCACCCAAAGGCCGCACCGTGGTGATTGGGGCAGGCAAAGGGGCTGCCCAAATGGCGGCTGCACTGGAACAGCTCTGGGACGCTCCGCTGACAGGAACAGTTGTGACCCGCTACGGCTTTGGTGCTGAAACCCAACACATAAAGGTACTCGAGGCCTCACACCCCGTCCCCGACGCGGCAGGCCTCACAGCAACAGAGGCACTTCTCACCGAACTCACGCACCTCACCACCGACGATCTCGTTATTGCCCTTGTCTGCGGCGGTGGTTCTTCCCTGCTCGCTGCGCCCGCTGATGGTCTCACATTGGAAGACGAACAAGCGCTGAATCAAACGCTTCTCGCCTCCGGCGCACCCATCGGCGCCATGAACGCGATCCGCAAAATGTTCAGCCGTGTCAAAGGCGGTCGGCTCATCGCCAATACAGCTGCACCTGTCGTCTCGCTCATCGTCTCAGATGTGCCTGGCGATGATCCTGCCCAAGTTGCCTCAGGCCCCACAGTCCCATGCGCCTCAGGCCGCAAAGAAGCCCTCGCTGCCGTGGCACGCTACAACATTGCGCTGCCGCCAAGGCTTGCCGACTATCTCGCCACAGCCCCCGCACCGCCCGCGCCCACAGCCCCCGCTTTTCTCAAAAACGAAGTCCACGTAATCGCCTCTGCCGCTCGGTCTCTCGCTGCCGCCGCAGATATTGCAAAAGCTAAGGGCTGGCTCGTCGATATTCTCGGCGATGACCTTGAGGGCGAAGCCAGCACCCTCGGCGCAGAACACGCGCACCTTGCGGTTGCCGCGCAAGGCCCCCGTCTCATCCTTTCAGGTGGCGAAACGACCGTAACACTCAAAAATAAAGGCCGTGGAGGGCGAAACACTGAATACCTCCTCGCTTTTGCCCTTGGCATCGAAGGCACGGAAGGGATCAATGCGCTGGCGGCTGACACAGACGGCATAGACGGCTCTGAAGACAACGCAGGCGCTTTCGCCACAGGTCAAACCACCGAGGCCATTCGCGCGGCCGAGGTAGAGCCGTCAGAAGCCCTCGCTCAGAACAACGCTTACACAGCCTTCGCCGCTGCAGATGCGCTTTTCCTCACAGGCCCCACAGGGACCAACGTCAACGACTTCCGCGCAATACTGATAGGCTGGCCCTAAAGAAAAAGCGCCGAGCCTTCGCCCAGCGCTTTAGAACTCTCGTTCTTGACAACCTTAGTTGCAGCGCTTCTCCGCATCTTCCACTGCCGCGGTAAAGCCCGACAGCGAGAACGTGTCTTTGGTCAGTGTGCCACGTCCCGAACGGGCCGACAAAATCGCGTTTGTTCCACGCTTCAGTGCCGTGACAATCTTCGCATCATCCGCAGCAGACGCCGCCCAAGCCCATTCCCCATCGGTGAATAGCTCAAAACTCGCGCCATCAATTGCAAGGTTCACAGTCGAACCAGACGCAAAAGGATACCCGCCCGTAAAGGCCAGCTGACCCGTCACATTGGCTGCAGGGCGGAAAAACGTCATCAAAAGGATATCTCCACGGCGCACAGCAACCACGCGCCCGTCTTTTGAATTTACCGTCTCCTTGGGCGAACTGACCGCCCAACACTCTTTAGGGTTCGCATCTTCAAACACAGCCCAAGCCGTTTTTGTTGCAACCTGGTTGGTGCTTGTTTCTTGAGCATAAACGCCTGTTGTCCC
>JGI26082J51739_10001912_pt1 | contig 12865 bp, 10 predicted proteins | sample SaaInl5LU_22_DNA_FD_51739 | JGI IMG/M metagenome (IMG submission 51739)
TCAATATGGCGGGGTTGGGTGACGAATTTTTCAATAAAAATGCGATCATCCCCAAAGCTGCTGGCAGCTTCATTCTTAGAAGATTGAAAGCCTTCGCGTGCCTCATCATCCGTCCAGGCGATGCGCATGCCCTTGCCGCCGCCCCCGGCCGAGGCTTTTATCATCACCGGATAACCAATTTGTTGCGAGATTTTAACCGCCTCTTCGGCATCGTTGATCAAGCCCATATATCCAGGCACGGTTGAAACGCCGGCCTCTTGGGCAATTTTCTTCGAGGTGATTTTATCGCCCATTTGCTCAATCGCGGCGACAGGGGGGCCAATAAAAGCCACATTCGCCGCCGCCAAAGCTTGCGCGAACCGGCTGTTTTCAGACAGAAACCCATAGCCGGGATGTACCGCCTGCGCCCCTGAACTTGCAATCGCCTTCATCACATTTTCAATCACGATATAGGATTGATTGGCCGGAGATGGGCCAATATGCACGGCTTCATCAGCCATTTGCACATGCAGCGCCTGACGGTCAGCATCCGAATAGATCGCAACTGTTTTGATTCCCATTTTGCGGGCAGTTTTGATGACGCGGCAGGCTATTTCACCGCGGTTGGCTATCAGAATTTTCTCAAACATCGGAACAGTCCTTTTTATTCTGGATCAAACGCATCAGCAAAATTGGCGTGGATCAAATTCAAATCGAGGATCAGCTTGGCCCCATAACAGGCTGGATCAAACGGATCATCATAGGGTTTCACTTCGCGCTCGAACAGCCAATTGAGCCGCCCTGCATCCAGATTTCCCCGCTCAAAGGGTTGATCCCAAAAATGTTCAAGCAGCGCGCGCACGAAGCCCGTATCGGCCCGCCGATCCGGGGGGCGACGGTCTTTAAAGCGCTCAAGCCGTTTCAAAGGCGTCACGCCTTTGGGGTTGGGCCGGCGAATGGTGAATTGAAAATCTGTACCCGGCAAACGCCCCGGGAAGCCACGATGTTTTAGCATGATGGGAGAGCCTTTTGTTTATGGCAATGGGGGCCGCGCGTTGCGGCAAAGGCCGCCCAACGACGCTGGTTATCTCGATTGCTCAAGACATCAAANATCCGCTCGCCAGAGCGCTCAAATGGCGCTGGGCATGTCAACTCGCCCCCGGCCCGTATGTGTAAATGCGCCCCGCGATCAGTGATTTCAACCACCGGCAAAAACCCCCTAATCGATTGCAGTTTGCGCCAAATATCTTGCCGAATTTGGCGCGCCAAACGCGGCGCAGACATCAGGGGCATAGAAATCTCGCGGCTGATATCAAACCGCGCTGGAAGCCGGCGCGCCAATGTGAAACATGGTCCATCATAGATTTCGAACCAATTGCCGCGCTTGATGGTTTTCTGGTGCATGCTCAGCTCACATCACTACTAAAAATCAAAGTAAAACCTTTTTACAATGGTATATTATCATGCTTTTTCCATGGATTTTTCAGCTGCTTACCGCGCAGGGATGCAAAAGCCCTCGAGACCCGTTTGCGGGTTGATTTGGGTTGAATAACCTCATCTATAAAGCCCAGCTCTGCGGCCACGAACGGATTGGCAAACCGGTCTTCGTAATCGGCTGTATGTTGCGCGATTTTATCTGCATCGCCCAAATCGGCGCGATGAATAATCTCGGTTGCGCCCTTGGCCCCCATCACGGCAATCTCGGCGGTGGGCCAGGCATAGTTAAAATCACCCCGTAAATGTTTTGAGGACATCACATCATAGGCTCCGCCATAGGCTTTGCGGGTGATCACGGTTACTTTTGGCACCGTGGCTTCGCCATAAGCAAAGAGCAATTTCGCACCATGCTTGATCACCCCACCATATTCTTGCGAGGTGCCGGGCAGGAACCCCGGCACATCCACAAGCGTCAGAATTGGGATTTCAAACGCATCGCAAAACCGCACGAACCGGGCCGCTTTGCGCGAACTGTCAATATCAAGGCATCCCGCGAGCACCATGGGTTGGTTCGCCACGATACCGACGCTTTGCCCCTCTAATCGAATAAACCCAGTTAAGATGTTCTTTGCAAAATCTTCCTGAATTTCAAAAAAATCACCTTCATCGGCGATTTTAAAAACCAATTCCTTCATATCATAAGGGGTGTTGGGATTATCAGGGATCAAAGTATCCAATGACGCCTCAATGCGGCCCGGCTCATCAAAAAACGGGCGTATGGGTGGCTTTTCACGGTTGTTCAAAGGCAGAAAATCAACCAAACGACGGGCCTCGCTCAACGCAACGATATCATTCTCATACGCCGCATCCGCAACAGATGATTTCTTGGTATGCGTCGCGGCGCCGCCCAATTCTTCGGCCGTGACCACCTCATTGGTCACCGTTTTGACCACATCGGGCCCCGTGACGAACATATAAGAGCTGTCTTTGACCATCAGAATGAAATCGGTCATCGCGGGGGAATAGACCGCGCCACCGGCGCAAGGACCCATGATCAAGCTGATTTGCGGCACCACGCCAGAGGCCAAAATATTACGCTGGAACACTTCAGCATATCCTGCAAGCGAGGCAACCCCCTCTTGGATACGTGCTCCACCAGAATCGTTTATGCCAATCACCGGCGCGCCATTTTGCAACGCCATATCCATGATTTTACAAATTTTTTGGGCATGCGTCTCAGAGAGCGAGCCCCCGAACACGGTGAAATCTTGCGAGAAAACATAAACCATTCGGCCATTAATCGTGCCCCAACCGGTGATCACACCATCGCCGGGCGGGCGCTGTTTTTCCATACCAAAATCAGTGCAGCGATGCGCAACAAACATGTCAAACTCTTCGAAACTGTCTTCATCCAACAGCAGCTCAACCCGCTCGCGCGCGGTTAATTTACCCTTGGCATGCTGCGCCTCTATGCGCTTGCTGCCGCCGCCTTGGCGCGCAACGTCGCGGCGCTGCTCAAGCTGTTGCAAAATATCTTTCATCTTGACTCCTTCGGCAATCTGCCGCTTCTGCTATACTGCTTGCGGTGTAACGCAAAGAAGATTTATGCAAATTTGCAAATAAATCTGCGGATTAAAGTGCTAATTTGTTAATTTGCTAACTTTATTTTAGCCAGCAAAGAGATAACCCCATCCGCCTTCTTCTGGATGGTTAAGGAGCGTATATGATCGAAAGACCCAAGGCCCAGTTTCTTAACCGGCAAACCCAGCCGCATATGGCCACGCTGATTTTGATGGTCAGCATTTCGGCGCTGGCGATGAATATCTTTTTACCAAGCCTCCCGCGCATGGCGGATGAGTTTGGCACCAGCGCCGCCATTTTAGGGTTGTCAGTGAGCGTATATCTGGCGATCAGCGCACTGGTTCAGTTATTCTCGGGGCCGCTTTCGGACATGCAGGGGCGCCGTCAAGTCACTCTTTGGTCGATTGCCCTGTTCACGGCGGTCAGCATCGCCATTACCTTTTGTCAAAGCACCGAGTCATTTTTGATTTTGCGCGCAATCCAATCTGTCATCGCAAGCGTTTTTGTGATTTCGCGCGCCATCGTACGCGACACCACCGATACCGCAAGTTCGGGCTCTCGGATCGCCTATATCATGATGGGTATGGCGCTGGTGCCGATGTTCGGGCCAGCTTTGGGCGGGGTGATTGATGCCTATTTTGGCTGGCGCGCTAATTTTTGGATTCTAAGCCTGCTGGGGGTGGCGCTTTGGCTCAATTGCTTTTTTGACCTTGGCGAAACCGCGCCAACGGCAGATGTGAAATTCCAAGCGCATTTTGCGCTCTACCCCGATCTTTTGCGTTCAAAACGGTTTTGGGGGTATTGCTTCACCTCCGCATTGGGATCAGGCGCCTTCTTCGCCTATCTGGGCGGGGCCCCTTTTGTTGGCTCTGAAATATTCAACTTAAGCCCAGAGGCGCTCGGGCTATTCTTCGGCGCACCGGCAGCGGGATATTTTTTGGGAAACTTTTTCACCGGGCGGTTTTCGTCGCGGATCGGCCTTGATGCGATGATTTTTTGGGGGCTGGCCTTGAACTTATTTGGCCTCACCGCCTCTTTGGCCGTATTCTACAACGGCATGGGGTCAGCAATCAGCTTTTTTGGCTTCATGACCTTTGTCGGATTTGGCAATGGATTAAGCATTCCCAACGCCACGGCCGGCATGCTCGCCATACGCCCAGATCTTGCCGGCGCCGCCTCAGGGCTTGGCAGCGCCATTATGATTGCGGGCGGGGCGGCCTTATCCGCCCTTGCCGGCGCCGTTTTAACGCCAACCAGCGGCGCCACGCCCCTGCTATGGTTGATGTGGAGCTCGGTTGCCGCAGGGGTGATCTGCATGATCTATGTCAAAAAACGCCACCGCAGTATTCAAACCTCTTGACGCCTCTACCATAATTAGCAAGCTTAGCAGATCATTTTTGAAAATTTGCAAATCGGGGTAACAATGGCCGTTCAAAAGCTCTATGCCGGCGCCAAGCTGCGCGATCTACGCCGTAAGCTGAGCCTGACACAAAAGGAATTTGCCGCGCGGCTGGGCGTGTCGCTGCCCTATTTGAATCAGATTGAAAACAACAACCGGCCCGTTTCCAGTTCTATTCTCTTGGCATTGGCCCAAGAATTCGGCTTTGACATCACAGAATTATCAAGCGGAGAAAGCGAGCGGCTTGTCAGCGATCTGCGCGAAGTTCTGGTGGACCCGATTTTTAGCGAAGCGCAACCCTCGCTTGGCGATCTGCGGCTGGTGGCGTTTAATGCCCCGGCCTTTAGCCGCGCATTTCTGGATCTACACCGCGCGTATAAAAACACCCAAGAACGCATGATGTCATTTGATGAAGCCTTGGGTTGGCAAGACGGGCATATGCAGCCCAACCCATGGGAAGAGGTACGTGATTTCTTTCATTATTGCGACAATTACCTGGATGCGGTGGATAAAGCGGCCGAACGTTTCGCGCATGGGTGGCAGGGGCCCAACTGGCTGCGTGGAAACGTTGAAAAGGCGCTTGCAGGCTTAGGAATACGCGTGGAATTAAGCGACCAAACCCCATTGCGGCACTATGATAAAACCCAAAACCGGCTGAGCTTGAGCGCCCATGCCAGCCCACCAACGCAAATTTTTCAACTCTGCCTGCAATTTGCCCTGATCACAGAAGAGCCTTTGCTCGAGGCCACATTGGATTTGGCGCGGTTTCAAACACCTCAAGCCCGCGATATTGCAAAAATTGGTCTGGCCAATTATTTCGCCGGCGCCGTGATGATGCCCTACAGAATATTTTTGCAGGCAGCCCAAGACGAGCGCCATGACCTAGAGCGGTTGGCCCGCCACTTTGGAGCGTCGTTAGAACAAGTCGCGCATCGGCTCTCTACGCTGCAAAGGCCCGGCGCAAAAGGTATTCCCTTTTTCTTCGTGCGCGTCGACCAAGCAGGCAACATCACCAAACGCCATTCTGCGACGCGGCTGCAATTTGCGCGCTTTGGCGGCGCGTGCCCGCTGTGGAATGTGCATCGCGCCTTTGAAACACCGGGGCGATTTTTGCGGCAATTGGCCGAAACGCCAGATGGAGCGCGTTACATTTCGCTTGCCCATGATGTGTCAAAAACCGGGGGCGCGTTTGGGGCTCCGGCGCACCGCTATGCCATTGCGCTCGGCTGCGAAGTGAAACATGCCGCGACCATGGTCTATGCCGATGGAATGGACCTTGACACCCCGCATGCCTATGAACCTATTGGCGTTTCATGCCGGGTCTGTGATCGGCGCGCCTGCCACCAACGCGCGCTGCCCCCGTTAGATAAAGAGCTTAGCATTGATCATGATCTACGCGAAAACCTTCCCTATTCCATCCAGTGATCGCTGAAAATCGCCGCGCTGTTTAAGACCCGCTTCTTTAGCGCTGGCTGGTCTGCCAATCCGGCGCCAACCAGGGCTGTGAATTGGCGCGCGCAAGCGGCGTTTTACCCAAAATAAGATCACTGGCTTTCTCGCCAACCATGATCGAAGGCCCGTTTAAATTGCCATTGGTGATTTGTGGAAAAATGCTGCTATCAACCACGCGCAGCCCCTTAACACCAATCACATTTGTTTGCGGATCGACCACCGCCAAAGGATCATCCACCGCCCCCATTTTACAGGTACCGCAGGGATGATAGGCGCTTTCGGCATGGGCGCGGATAAATCCGTCAATCTGGGCATCGGTTTGCAACGCAACGCCGGGTTGAATTTCGTGTTTTACAAACGGCCGAAAGGCCTCTTGCGCGAAGATCTCTCGCGTGAGGCGAATACCGCGGCGGAAATCTATCCAATCTTTTTCGGTAGACATATAGTTAAAGGTAATTTTTGGGCTGTCTTCCGGCTTGGCCGACCGCAAAGTAACCGCCCCGCGAGACGGGCTGCGCATCGGGCCTATATGGGCTTGAAATCCGTGCCCCTCTGAGGCTGCCTGGCCATCATAGCGCACCGCGATGGGCAAAAAATGAAATTGCAAATCGGGATATTCTACCCCCGCGGCCGAACGAATAAATCCGGCGCTTTCAAATTGATTAGACGCGCCAGGGCCGCTGCGCGTCAACGCCCATTGCAGCCCAACCCGCGCCTTTCCAAGCAGGTTCCAATATTTAAACAGGCTCACCGGTTGGCTGGCGGCCATTTGAATATAGACCTCCAAATGATCCTGAAGATTTTGGCCAACGCCAGGGCGGTCCGCCACTATTGGGATGCCATGAGCGGTCAGATGCGCGGCAGGGCCAATCCCAGAGAGCATCAGTAGTTTCGGGGAATTGATCGAAGAGCTTGCTAAAATCACTTCTTTTTTGGCCCGAACGGTTTTCAAGCCCCCGCCTGCCAAAAGCTCAACCCCAACCGCGCGACGTCCGGAAAACACGATCTTACGCGCCAAGCCACGGATCAGATTGCAATTTTCACGTTGTAAGGCAGGGCGCAGATACGCTTTTGCAGCGGACCAGCGGGCCCCTTTGTGAATGGTATGCTCCATCGGGCCAAAGCCCTCTTGCTGCTGGCCGTTATAATCGTCGGTCAGCTGATAGCCGGCCTGCCGGCCAGCCTGCACAAAAGCCTGCACCAAGGGGTTATCGCGCTTNCCGCGCGTCACGTGCAACGGGCCATCGCTTCCGCGCCAGCTGGCATCGCCGCCATGCCCGGCCGGATCCCAGGTTTCCATACGTTTATAATAGGGCAGCACATCCGCGTAAGACCAGCCGCTGGCCCCCATTGCCTCCCACGTGTCAAAATCTTTGGCATGGCCGCGCACATAAACCATGCCATTGATGCTAGAAGACCCCCCAATCACCTTGCCGCGCGGGCAGGCAAGCCGCCGCCCGCCCAGATGCGGCTCGGGCTCGGACCGATAGCCCCAATCATAGCGCTTCATATTCATCGGAAAGCTCAACGCGCCGGGCATCTGAATAAGCGGGCCCGCATCGCTGCCGCCATATTCCACCACCAGGACCGAAGCCCCCGCCTCGCTTAAGCGATACGCAAGGGCGCAGCCCGCGCTGCCAGCTCCGACAATCACATAATCGGCTTCTGCCGCGCTCATGCGCGCCACCTCAGGTTCCGTGCATAAATGTGGATACCCGCGCGTTCAAAACGGTGCATCAACATCCCCCATACGCACATAGACCGATTTCAACTGCGAATAATGCTCGATCGCGTTTTTCGAGTTTTCGCGCCCGATACCGGATAATTTCATACCGCCAAAAGGCGCCTCGACGGGGGCATCATTATATGAATTGATAAAGCAACTGCCCGCCTGCAATTTACCAATTACACGATGCGCGCGGCTTATATCACGGGTAAAAACCCCTGCAGAGAGGCCATATTCGGTGTTATTCGCACGCGCCACCACATCCCCCTCATCATCAAAATCCAAAACGCTGAGAACGGGCCCAAAGATTTCCTCGCGCGCGATCGTCATCTGATCGCTGACATCTGCAAACACGGTCGGCGCCAAATAATAGCCCGGGCGCTCAAGCCGCCGCCCGCCGCAGACCAGCCGCGCGCCCTCGGAAATACCTTGCGCGATAAACCCCTGAACAATCTGCATCTGCCGATCACTGACCAGCGGGCCAAAATTTGTGGTTTCATCGAGCGGATCGCCGATCACCGCCTGTTCAAGCCGCGCGCTTAAACGATCCAAAAACGCCTCTTTAATGGCCTTATGCACAAATACCCGCGTGCCATTGGAACAAATTTGACCTGACGAGTAGAAATTCGCCAGGATCGCCCCGCCAACGGCATTTTCCAAATCCGCATCTTCAAATATAATCAGCGGCGATTTACCCCCCAGCTCAAGCGTCACCTGCTTCAGACCCACGGCCGCGCTTTGGTAAACTTTGCGCCCCGTTGCCACCGATCCGGTGAGCGAAACTTTGTTGATGCGCGGATCCTGCAGCAACGCCGCCCCAACATCGCCCTGCCCTTGTACAACGTTGAACACGCCATCTGGCAAACCAGCTTCACTGAGGATTTCGGCGATTTTCAGCGCGCAAAGTGGCGTGGTTTCTGATGGTTTGAAAATCATCGCATTTCCGCAAGCCAAGGCTGGCGCAGCTTTCCAGCAGGCGATTTGGGTCGGGTAATTCCAGGCACCAATGCCAAGACAGATCCCCAAAGCTTCGCGGCGCGTATAGACCCAATCTTCGCCAAGCTGGATATGCTCTCCAGTCACATTTCCCGCCAAACCCCCGAAATATTCAAGCGCATCGGCGCCGCTGGTGGCATCCGCATAAAGCGTTTCCGAAAGCGGTTTGCCCGTATCATGGGTTTCCAGCACCGATAGTTCTCGGTTGCGGGCGCGGATCAGATCGGCAGCGCGGCGCAATACGCGCCCCCGTTCAGTGCCCGAGCGCGCCGCCCAGTCCTGCTGCGCGGCCTGCGCCGCGCCGAGCGCCTGCTCGATAATCTGATCCGTACCCGCGTGTATCTGTGCGATAACAGCCCCTGAAGCGGGGTATATCACGTCAAACCGCGACCCGCTTTTATCTTCAACATAGCGCCCACNGATAAAATGGCTTGCCGTTGGCTGCGTGCTAGACATGCATATCCCCCTTCAAAGCTGCGCGGAAAGCCCTAGCAGAAAAAGTGATATAGATAAATAAAAATTTATATGGCCATATTAATTTTGATATATTTCTTGAAATTTTACCCCAGCCAAGCCAGATAAACCCCATGGAAAGACGCAGCATTCGTGACATACGCAATTCAGAATTCATTCAAGCCACTTTGCAAGCGGTACAACAGAAAGGATTTCAGAATGTCACTTTAAGTGAAATCGCTGCCTATGCGAGCACCACAGCTGCCAGCATAACCTATCATTTTGGCAGCAAAGAAAACCTGCTGGAAGCTACGATGCGCCACTTACTCGAACTCTTGCGCCGTGAGGTCATCAACAATCTAAAAGAAGCCAAGACACCCAAACAACGCCTNCAAGCCGTTTTAACTGCAAACTTTTCCGATTCTCTCTTCACCAAAACCCATTGCAATGTCTGGGTGCAGTTTTGGTCAGCCGCGCCCTACCAACCCGCGCTGGCGCGGCTTCAAAAAATCAATCGCTCTCGCGTGGCCAGCCATTTGCGCCGCGAAACGCAGCTCCTGGTTGCTTCAGAGCGCCAACACATGGTGGAACAGGCGCTGCAGTCCTATATAGACGGAGTTTGGATAAGTGCGGCGCAATCCACGGCTGTGATAGACGCTAAAGCCGCGCGTACAGATATCAATAATTTATTGGATCTGCTCGTAAGCGCCGGCTAACCCCCTCTGGGAAAGCGCTGTTGGCTTTCCAAAATATTCAGATCCATATGGTTGCGCATATAGCGTTCAGAGGCATCTTGCAGCGGCTGGTAATCCCAAGGGTAATAGCCCCCCTTGCGTACCGCCTCATACACCACCAAGCGGCCCGCCTGGCTTTGTCGAACAGCGGCGTCAAAGGCGTTAAGATCCCAGCGCGCCTCGGATTTTGCCTTGAGCGACGCCACCGTGCCCTGATGCGCCGGCAGATTGGCCAAATTTACCCGCTCTTGCGGGTCCACCTCCAAATCAAACAACTGATCCGGATCCAGCAAACAGCGGTTATATTTCCAGCGCCCATAGCGCAAAGACACCAGCGGAGCATAAGAGCCTTCTGCCGCGTATTCCATCGCCACGGGCGCGCTGCGCGCTTGACCATGCGCCAGCGGCACCAAAGTTTCGCCGGCCGTCCAAGGCTGCAAAGCGTCAAGCGATATGCCGGCCAGATCGCAGAGCGTTGGGCAGACATCCAGCGTTGAAACCGGCTGAGTCAGCAGCCCCGCGGGCAGCTCTGGCGCCGATATCATCAAAGGCACCCGCGCAGACCCCTCATAAAAAGACATTTTAAACCACAAGCCCCGCTCACCCAGCATATCCCCATGATCTGAAACAAAAACAATATGGGCTTCTTGCTGCGTGGTTTCTAACACCTCTAAAATCTCACCAATTTTATCGTCAAGATAGCTGATATTGGCGAAATAGGCGCGGCGGGCGTCACGGATCATCGCCTCGCTCAAAGAATATGAGCGCCAATCATTGGCATCAAATAACCGTTGTGAATGCGGATCATGCTCGGCATAAGGAAGCGCTGCAACCGCGGGGCTGAGATGCGCGCAATCCTCATAAAGATCCCAGTATTTTTTGCGTGCAACGTAAGGATCATGTGGATGCGTAAAGCTAACGGTGAGGCACCAGGGGCGATCATCTTTGCCACGCGCCAGATCGTATAATTTACGGCAGCTTTGATAAGCAACCTCATCATCATATTCAAGCTGGTTTGAAATTTCACCGATCCCCGCACCCGTCACCGAACCCATATTGTGATACCACCAATCAATGCGCGTGCCAGGTTTGCGGTAATCCGGCGTCCACCCAAAATCAGCGGGGTAAATATCGGTGGTCAAACGCTCCTCAAACCCGTGCAACTGATCCGGACCAACAAAATGCATTTTGCCAGATAGGCAGGTTTGGTAGCCTGCCGCGCGCAAATGATGCGCATAGGTGGGTATAGAGGCTGCAAATTCAGCAGCATTGTCATAGACCCCCGTTGTCGAGGGCAATTGCCCCGACATGAATGAGGCCCGCGCCGGCGCGCATAACGGGCTGGCGGTATAGGCATTGGCAAACCGCGCCGAGCGCTGCGCCAGGCGTTTTAAATGCGGCGCGTGCAGCCAGTCGGCAGGGCCGTCCGGAAACAGAGTTCCATTCAACTGATCAACCATAATAATTAGAATATTTGGGGAAGATGTCATGCAAGCGCCTCTTTCAGATACAGGTTACTCGGTCAGAGCCTCCAAAAGGTAAAAGCCTAGACTTTTGTAGCAGGAACTGGGGGGGTGCGCAGACGACGTTGCAAAACCGCCTCGCGCCAGCTGATAAAACTGACCGATGCCAAAATTGTGCCGCCCCCAATCACCACCCATGGATCGAGCGGTTCGTCAAAAAACACCATCCCAACCGACACCGCCCAGACCAGCTGTAAAAACGTAACCGGCTGCGTGATGTTCACGGGCGCTGCAGCAAAGGCCAGCGTCATCGTGTAATGCCCCAATGTGGCAAAGCAGGCCACACCAAAAAGGATAAGCAAATCGTTAGTCGAGGGCGGAACCCAAACCATCCATGCCATCGGCGCCAGCCCCACCGTGACAAAGAGTGAAAGCATCACAACGATTGTACCCGCCGAAACTTGATCGCTGAGCCGTTTGGTTAACAAATAAGAGCAGGCAAAAAATACCGCAGCCAACAGCATCGCCAGATGCCCCATATCCACGCTGCGAATACCGGGGCGCAAAATAATCAAGGCCCCCACCAACGCAATGCCGACGGCGATCACCCGCCGCAACGCCAGTTTTTCGCCCAAAAATAACGCCGCCCCCAACGTCACATAAATCGGCGATAGGTAATTCATCGCCGTTACATCCGCCAAAGGAATCCGCGCCATCGCAAAAAACCATAAAAACACCGCCCCCACATGCGCCGCGCCGCGATACACAAAAAGCCGCATCAACGGCTGAGAAAAGTCGCTTTTGAAAACCGACCCCAGCATCGGCACCAGCAAGACCAAGCCCAAAGCATATCGCAAAAACGCCGCCTCAGCGGCGGGCATATCCGGCCCTAAATATTTCACCAAGGAGGTGACGCCCACAAACATAAGCCCCGTCACGATCATCCATAAGATGCCGCGTAAGGTCGATGAAGAAGAGCGTTCGGTCATGGCGTTACTGAAAAGCTAAATAGCCCCAAAGCACAAGAGCTAATGAGACGCGAGCAGGCTGTAAGCGATTGCCCACATCACAAGCGCAATCCCGATGTCTAAAATCTGCCATGCGCGGGGATTGGCAAAAAATGGCGCCAAAAGACGCGCGCCGAAGCCCAATCCGAAGAAAAACGTAAAACTGGCTAGCATCGCCCCTAAGCCAAAAACCAACGGGCTTTCAGATTGGTTGGCAATCCCCCCCAGCAAAATCACCGTATCAAGATATACATGGGGATTTAAAAAGGTCAGCGCCAAGCAGGTGAACAAGGCCGCCGATAAAGACATCACATCGCCCATTGCATCCAAAGCGTGATTGCCACGCCAAGCCGATATCATGCTGCGTATACCATAGGCGAACAGAAACAACGCCCCTGCAAAGCGGATCCAGCTCATAAGGTTGGGCAGGGCCTCCAAAAGAGTGCCCAAACCAAACACCCCCAGAAAAATCAACAGCGCATCAGAAGCCGCACAAAGCAACACGATCGGCAAAACAAAACGGCGCATCAACCCCGCCTTCAACACGAAGGCGTTTTGCGCTCCGATCGCAAGGATCAACGAAAAACCAAGGCCAAAGCCCAAAAAGAAAGGTTCGATCATGATATAGGTCTTGCGAA
>JGI26082J51739_10001916_pt1 | contig 12841 bp, 10 predicted proteins | sample SaaInl5LU_22_DNA_FD_51739 | JGI IMG/M metagenome (IMG submission 51739)
GCCGGCAACGCTTTAGGTGCTGCCTTAGCAGCCTACTATATGCATTTTAAAAATGCTCGAGTTACTTCGTCAGGATATGATCAGATGGAATGGTCTCGTTTAGGTCCCTCCTATTCACAGCAAGCGATTAAGCGAGCTATTGAAAAACACGAACTGAACTACAAAAAATTTACNGAGGCGGAGTTGATTACCTTTTGCGCAGAGCAATTGGCTAAAGGCCAAAATTTAGCATGGTTTCAAGGTAGAATGGAGTTTGGGCCTAGGGCTTTGGGTGGACGCAGTATATTAGGTAATCCTCTGATGGAAGAAACACAATCAAAGCTTAATTTAAAAGTCAAACAACGCGAAAGCTTCAGGCCGTTTGCGCCCATTATGCTGGAAGCAGAGTTTCAAAAGTATTTTGGTGCACACAAACCTTCTCCGTACATGTTGTTTGTGCATAAACTGCTTCCCGAATTTCGAATTCCTCAAAATAAACAAGGCGATAATTTAATTGATTTGATTAATCAAAAGCGATCGGTTTTGCCGGCGATTACGCATATTGATTACTCGGCACGTATTCAAACGGTTAGCGAGAATAGCGATCTGCTAATGTATAATCTGCTGCGCAAATTTAAAGAGTTTACAGGTGTCGGTGTATTGGTAAATACCAGTTTTAACTTGCGTGGCCAACCAATTGTTTGTAATCCAAATGATGCGATAGAAACCTTTTTGTCAACTGAAATTGATTGCCTAATTATGGGNAATTATGTGGTTGATCGAGAAAAAAACGCTAATTTGTTAAAAAAACATATTCAGGTAAAACTTGATTAGTATGGAATTTTTAAAAGACATTTTTCAGTTTTTAATGGAGCGGAAAAAGTGGTGGTTATTACCGATAATTTTCGCCTTGCTTATTTTGGGTTTGTTGCTCATTTTTGCGGAAAGCAGTGCGGTGGCTCCTTTCGTTTATCCAATGATGTAATTTGAAAAAACAGGANACATATAAGGTTATNGGCATTGTGCTTTTGGTTTTTATGATGATGGCCACTTGGGTTAAACAGCGCTATGCTTTAGCGCACAACTATTTTTTCTTTGTAGTAGTAACTCTCGGAGTATTGTTATATACTTTTCAAGGTTTAGCCAATTTATTTGTGAAGTATTGGATGAAATGGGGTAAGTTTTTAGGTGATATTAATGCCCGAGTTATTTTAAGTGTGATTTTTTTGGTACTCCTTACTCCCATTGCCTTGATCAGAAAATTGAGTACTCGAAAAGGACAAGCCCTTAGTTCTAGTTGGGCGGTGATTCAGGAAGACCAATCTGATTTTAATAAGCCGTGGTAGGTTGGATTTATATAGAATGGAGCTGTTACAACTTGAAAAGTTGTGGTTTTTCTTGGCGTGCTCGTTTGATCTCTTCTTTTTGTTTTTTCATCCAGTTTTCTCGAGATGCGACAAACTCTTCTTCGTTAATTAATTGACTGTTTTTGAACACAAGGTCATAGTCCTTAGGTTTGTTAGATACGACTTGAGCACTATGTTTACCAAGAAAAAACTTCTTAACTACCTCGTAAACTCCTTTTCGGTAATCCCAGATCAATTTTAGGAAGTCGAGAAAGCGGCCATTTTTCAAAAATACACTAGCATATGCTTTCATTTGAAACCATTCAATTTGTCTCTTGCTTAAATCTGCAAATTCCAAAGCGCCACCCAATTGCTTGCTGTAGTTGTCCCAATTTTTTGTTTTTAGCCGATATCCAGCTTCCCCTTTAGCCGCGAGTCGGGCAACTTCGGTTCCTGGATAAGGCGTCATTAATCCAAACATAGGCAACTCGGGGTTAATCTCTACGGCAAAGTCTATGGTTTTTTGAATAGTTTGACTTGATTCATTCGGTTGGCCAATAATGAAGAAAGTCCCTATCGGCACACCGGCATTTTTAGCAAATTGATAGGCCTCTTTAATTTTATCCATAGAAATTCCTTTCCCCATGCGCTTCATGATTTCTTGATCTCCGGTTTCAACACCAATCTCACGCGTAGTACATTCGCTTTTTTGAATTTGTAGAACATTTCCTGATCTACAAACTTGACGTGAGTTTGCACGTCCCAGCTAACTTTTTCGCCTATTTTCTTTTCAATCATAGCATCTAAAAGATCATGCGTGCGTTGCATGTCCACGCTAAACAACTCGTCTCCAAATGAAATATGTTTAGGATTAAAGCGATTAATGATGTATTCTATTTCTTCAATGACTTTTTCAACGCAGCGCTTCCTGGCTACTTGTCCATTGGGGTTCATACAAAACTGGCAGTTAAATGGACAACCACGTAGGGTTTGAATAAAATAGGTGTCAGCGGGTTTGAAGAGATCCCAGGCTGGCATTGGGAGGGTATCTAGGTCTAAAATCCTTTCTGCATGACCATTAAGTATGATTTGATCACCTTCTCGGTAACAGAGCCCTCGAATTTGATTTTTAGTTTTCCCCGTTTCTTGCAAGTGTTGAATCAGCTCTCGAAATGGTGTCTCTCCTTCTCCTACAATTGCTAAATCGAAACTAGGAAACTCTAACATGGTTTCTTTCGGTATTGCGGTTACATGAACACCCCCAATCAGGGTTTGAATACCCGGGTTTTCTTCTTTTATTTTGTATGCAAGGTATGCTGCGGGCTTTATTTCGTTTGTAAAAGCCGTAAAACCGACCAAGTTAAATTGACCATTCAGGATTCTACGAATTGTTTCGGCGAAATTGAGTTGTTCAAATTTCGCATCTATAATCTCAACTTCTACTCCATCAATATCTTGAATAAAGGCAGCTAAACAAGCTAAAGCCGTTCGAGGAAAATCTGGGGTGTCATACCAAGGTTCCAAAACGGCAATAACCGGCGGATTAACTAAACAAATTTTAATTGGTTTGGATGCCAACATGTTTTCTTTTAGTAACTTTAGTTTGAGCTGCTATAAATAAGGCGCATTATTCAAATTTACGCAATGAAAAGTTAAATCTGGTGCTAATGCAATGTTTAAGGTAAAAAGGGAATTCGATTTTGTAAGGGCAAGTATAAACACCAAAGTGCACTTATGAAATAATGAACGGGGAATAAAAAAAAATTAGGTAGGTGCGTAAAAAAATTGAAGCGTTCATCAATTGTTTTAATGGTAAGGGAGCTCAATGCTTGGGCACACATCCAATACTTTTTCGAAGAATAGGGCTCTTGCATTACATCAAACACAAGAACAAAGCGACTTTCGCTACTATCATTCCATACGTGATGTCGCCGGGCGTCTGAGAACAATAAAACTTTCCCCTCTCTCCAACCTTGTGCTTCACCACCAACATTAATACCCATAGTTGGCAAAGGGGCTGGAATCTTAAGTCCTAAATGACCACGCATCGTCACATTAGTTTCTCCAATGTGTGGAAGTATTTTTGAATTTCCTTTNAGGCATGTAACTTCAGCAAAGGTCAAATGGGGAATCGATTTGAGAAGGGCATAGGTTTTAGGNAATCTCTTACAATTACCATGTTTCTTCCACAAAAAATTATAGAAATATACATTTTGCCAAGCGGATTTGTCTGAAAGGTAGGGNGGATTTATGCTGGATTGCTCTAAATCTTTNTGCCCTTCGATATACTCTTTAAATTCCTCATGAATAATGTGCCAATTATTCTCCAGTTTTTTGACCCAGGCNAACTTATTGGTGTCAAAAAAATTGGGCATAACCCCGTCATAGGTGTCGGTTTCCCTTAGAAAGAATATAGCGGGTTCATTATTCATCTATCCCAAAATATAAGTTGTAAATTTAGCATTTTTAAAACAAGGATGGCAAGTAAAAGAATCTATAATGTAGCGATAGTGGGTTATGGTTACTGGGGACCTAATCTGATGCGGAATTTTATGCATTCGGTAAATTTCACTGTAGCATATCTCGTTGATACAGCACCAGCCGCATTGAATTCTTTTCAGGTTTCTTATCCGAATGTTGCTATAACGACATCAATAGATGTGGTGCTTGAGGATGATGGTGTTGATGCTGTTGTTATTGCCAGCCCACCTAAGAGTCATTATAACTTAGCTAAACAGGCCGTGTTAAAAGGAAAGCACGTGTTTGTTGAAAAGCCTTTTACGACTTCTTTTGAAGAGGCTTCGGAAATTATCGAACTTGCAGATAAACATGCGCTTAAGGTTTTTGTAGATTACACCTTTCTGTTTCATGGAGCGATAGGGACTATACGGCAAATTATACAGGATAAATTAAAATTTGGGGAATTACTATATATCGATTCGGTGCGTATTAATTTGGGAATTTTCCAGAGTGATGTCAATGTAGTTTGGGATTTAGCTTGTCATGATATTGCGATATTTAATTATTTGCTTGACGACCTGCCCCTCGCCGTTCAGGCAGTTGGCATAGATGGACTAGGTAATGGCAACGAGAACATCTCCTACATTCATTTGAAGTATAAAAATAAGTTTGCTCAAATCAATTGTTCTTGGTCTTCTCCCGTGAAAATAAGACGCATGTTGATTGGGGGAAATCGTCAAGCTATTCTCTATAATGATATTGAGCCGACAGATAAGATTAAAGTATACAACAAAGGGGTTGTTTTTGACACAGAGGATAAACGTAATGAGATTCTACAAGATTATAGAACGGGCGAAGTATTTATTCCCAAATATGACACAACGGAAGCCTTGAAAAATGTAGTATGCGGATTTTATGACGCGCTNACTGANGCGGGTGAAAGTCGCGGAGATGGTCAAGCCGCCTTGCTTACGACTTTTATTTTAGAAATGATTCAAAAATCAATAATTTTGGGAGGTAAAGAACTAGAAATTGATTGGAGACAAGTTGGACCATCATTATATTCCTATATAACGAGCAAGGGAATGTTAAATCAGCAATAGAGCAGGTAATAAATGTTGGTCAATGTATAGACCCTGTATCTTTTCAGCTAGTTATAGTTAATGATGGTAGTACTGATAATACCCATAGTATTATTCAAGAAAGTATTCATGGCAAAGACTTTGTTACTTATCTCAAGCATGAGACAAATAAAGGTATTGGTGAGGCCTTAAAAGGTGGATATAGGCTAGCAAGAAATGAAAATGTTTGTGCAGTACCAGGTGATTGTCAATTTGATTACAAAGAATTGCTTGCTTGTCCAACATTCGACAACTCCCAATTTATTTCATTTTATAGAAAAAGAACACGTTACAACCCTTATCGCTGGTTTTTGAATGTGTTTAACCGGGTGATGAACTACGCATTTCTTGGACTTCGTATGAATGATGTGAATTGGGTGAAGGTGTATAAAAACAATCAACTACAATGTTTAGATTTGATCATGACAAGCTCCTTGGTTGAATCAGAGATTTGTGCTAAACTTGTTGCGAATGGTGTCCAGTGTGTTGAATTAGAATCAAAATATTTGGAACGAATGTTTGATGAATCGAAAGGAGGAGCAATGAAAACCGTTGTGCAAGCCTTGGGAGATATGTTTAAATTAATCTGTGTAGTTTATAAGTATAAGCAAAGAAAGAATCATGCGTAAAGTGCCATTTTTTTCTCTAGAACTGCAAAGTCAAAAACTCAAGCAATCCGTTATGGATGCTGTGTCTAAGATTATCGATAATACGAGTTATATACTTGGTGAAGAAACCACAAGGTTTGAAGACAGCTTTGCTCAATATATTGGTGTTAATCACTCGGTTGGTGTAAGCAATGGAACAGCGGCATTGTATTTAGGGCTTAAAGCACTTGAATTGAATGAAGATGATGAGGTGATACTACCTGCAGCAACATTTACGGCTAGTGCGCAAGCGGTAGCTCAACTAGGGGCTAAACCAGTTTTTGTAGATATTGATCCACACACTTGGACAATTAATCCAGCTTCAGTTGAAGAAGCCATAAGTGCTAAAACAAAGCTAATTATGCCTGTGCATTTATATGGCAATCCGTGTGCAATGGATGAGTTGGTATCACTTGCAAAAAAATATAAATTGTTAATAGCGGAGGATGCCGCGCAGGCACATGGAGCTAGGTTTAAAGGTCGGCAGGTTGGAAGTATAGGTGATATGGGCTGTTTCAGTTTTTATCCCAGCAAAAACCTAGGTGCCATGGGTGATGCTGGAGCCGTTTGCTTTAATGATCCTGGTTATGAGGAAAAATTAAAGGCCTATCGAAATTGTGGNAAGGATGCTGCAGGTGCATTTGAATATTTGGGTTTTAATTATCGCATNACTAACTTTCAGGCAGCAGTTCTTAACATCAAGCTCCCCTTTTTAGCTGAATGGAATGAAAGGAGAAGAGCAATTGCACAGCAGTATAATACAAGTATTGTCAACTCCAAAGTAAGCCAACAAAAAGTTCAGGAATATAACTACGCTGTTTATCATCTTTACGTGCTAAAAGTAGATGATAGAAAACGGTTTTGTGATCATTTGGATAAACATGGTGTAGGTTTTGCCTTTCATTACCATTCGCCTCTTCACCTGCAAAAACCTTATACCTATCTTAATCAAAAAGCCGGAACCCTACCAAATACGGAAGACTTATTCGCTCGGTGTGTGTCTATACCTCTATACCCTGAGATGGACCAGTTGGCAGTTGATCGGGTTATCGAAGTGGTCAACATGTATTAGTTATTTTTCCAATAGAAAATCCCCAATAATCATAGCGTCNATTCCTGACCCATAGAAAGCTGATATAGCCTCTATTGGGTTGTGAATCATGGGTTCTTGGTTGCGGTTAAAACTCGTATTGATACTCATTCCTAAGCCAATATTTTCTTTCAATTCACGGAGGTATGCATAGTATAGAGGGTTTTGATCTTTATTAACAGTTTGAATTCTTGCGGTATTATTGACGTGCGTAATGCTTGGAATGTTGTGCCCTGCTTTTACTTGATAATTAATGGTCATGTACGGTGCTACGGCTTGCTTTCCGTCAAAATACAGCATAGCATCTTCTTCTAAAACACTCGGACAAAATGGACGAAATCCTTCCCGAAATTTTATCTTTTTATTTATGATATGCTTCATATCGGGATGTTGTGGATTAGCAAGAATTGAACGTGCACCTAATGCTCGTGGACCGAATTCATCTCTTCCTTGAAACCAGGCTATCACTTTATCTTGTGCCACTAATTCAGCAGCTTGTTTAGCTGGGTTGGATATATTTTTTACCTGAACACCTGTGAGTTCGAAATACTTGAGCAAATCGTCATTGGTATAAAGATTTCCTAAGTAATAATTCGAAGGAGGTATAGGTTTTTGCCCGTTTTCTTCGGAAACAAGCCATGCTGCACCCAAACTGATACCATCGTCTCCACTTGCTGGCTGAACGAAAATTGCATCGATAAAATCTAAGTTCATCAATTGTTGATTAACCTCACAGTTTAGTGCTACCCCACCAGCAAGACAAAGGCGGCGCAAACCTGTTTCTTCATGTAGTGATTTTACAATGCTTAGAATAGCCTCTTCTAATTTTTGCTGACTTGCAGCGGCAACATCTTTATAATAGTCGCTGAATGGTGTTGAAGGCAAACGCGGCTCTCCCAAGAGTTGAAAGAGTTTATCACTANATGCGGCTTGCTGTCTGGAACCTTGAGGAGCTCCGGGTTGCAGNGTTTTTAAAAAGTCCGGGTTAGCTTTAAANCCGTTTGTGCCAACTTCGAGGACTTCATCTAAACTGATCTTAGTTGGATTGCCATAAGCTGCTAGCCCCATGAGCTTATATTCATCAGTATCTCTGGTAAATCCGCAAAATTGAGTCATCATCGAATAGAAGATGCCCAAGCTGTTTGATCTTGGAATTTGCTCGAGTATTTCAATTTTTCCTTCTTTGCCTTTTGCTTTCTGTATGGCAATGCCATCACCTGAAGCATCCATAGTCAAAATCATGGCTTCGTCATAGCCTGAACCATAGTAAGCCGATGCAGCATGCGCCATGTGGTGGTGTACACGAATAATTTTTGGACAATGTCCAAACTGATAACGCATGTATTCTTTTAACACGTCTTCATATTGCTCACCCCAAGTGCTGCCATGCGTAGCAAGGTAGTCGATGTCTTCAATTGCAATATTCGCAAATTTGAGGGCTTCTATAATGCCTAGGTAGGGCAACTGGCCTGCAGAATGTTTTTTTCGGTTCAAGCGTTCTTCGTCAATGGCATAAATCACCCGTCCATCCTGCACCAGTACTGTGGATACATCTTGGTATCCTGCTCTAACGCCTCCATTTATCCCAAGTACATACATTATGCTCCGCAGTTAAAATATTTGTCATAAGCTACCTTCGGTACCAAATTGAGTCTTGACATTAGGTAGATTGGCCATTTGGCCATTCGAATGTAATTATAGCTTGTTTTGTAATCTCTAAAGGTTTTGGGATCAAGTTTAAGATATGCTTGAAATTCTTCGTGTGTGATGCCCAGTCGTTTCACACAAAGATCAATGATTCGTTCACTTTCAATTTTATAGACGCTATGTGCTCTGGCTAGGGCAATATCTCGGTCAAGCTGACCACTTCGAACCAAGGCAGAATCGCTGTTCATGTTTAAGTCGATATTGAACTTTACGCGATGCACATATTTAATTAAACTATGGTATAAATCATCGAAGTAATGTGCTCCTGTATACACCCAATCTAGCTCATTAGTAATAATTTCTTCGGCTTCTTTTCGCACATAGTTGTGGTAGTAAAATGGTGTGAAGGTTTTTATCCCCTTTATACCGGTGTAATAAAACAACTCTTTAATTCCCAAGTTAAAATTGGGCTCATTGGGGTCCCAAGGCTTAAGTTTCACTTTCCCCAATTCGTTTTGCACATTGCGAAGATAGTCTCCATCAAAATAGGACCATGATAAGGGCTTAACTCCTTCCGTTCTAAATGATTGTCCAATGAGAATATACTTCACCTTTTCTTTATGTGCCATCCCGTAAAGGGAAGATGCAATACCTATGTCTGTGCCTAAATTTAAATCGGGAGTAGAAGCCTTTAAAAAGGAAATTTTTAAATCTTTCCCTTCGCGCCAATCCGAAGTAATCGTACGTAATTCTACGCCGAGTTTTCTAACTGCGTTAATCATGTTTTCACCACCAACGGGATTATCAAATCCATCGTTAAAGTGNACTGCCAATGGACGTAACCCCCAATCTTTAACNACTTTGTAAATAAGGTAGGTACTATCTCGTCCTCCGCTTATTCCCACGATACAATCGTATTTCTTCCCTTTACCTTCTTTCTTGATTTTGGCGAAGGTTTTTTCCAAATAGGCTTCACCATGATGGTTGTTGGGAAAGAGTTTGCACATTTTATCGTGAAGCGCACAAAAATTACACTCGCCCTTTTCGTCGAAAGAGATGCCAGGGACCGTGCTGTCTTGAACGCAACGCGTACATACTTGCAAGCTTAAATTAGTTTCTTTTCCGTTAACGATTACCCCACTACCCATTACCACTCAAAGTTATAGCCTTTTTCTTTTAAGGCAACACCAATCTCGGTTCCTTTTAAACGATGATCTTTGGTGTCAATGTCAACAACCGTGAGTTCTCCTGCAAATTCGTTGAACAAACCTTGCTTTATCAAACCTTGNGGTCCAACAACCAACGAACAGCCTATCATCTTTTTCCCTTCATACGGTCCGCCCACAATGTACCCCACACTAGTTACACTCACAATAATTGTATCAAAATAGTGCGCGATGTGATGAAGTGGAGAGAACCATTTGTCTTTGTACGGGTCTTCATCTTCTTTGATAAAATGATCAACAGTCCACGAAGAAGGGCTTAAAATGATATCAGCACCCATAGCACCCAAGGTTTTGGCAATGTGAGTGGCTTCTTTATAGTTGTCTGCACAAATATTCAAGCCGATTCGGCCCAATGGTGTATCCACAACTCCGAGGGTTTGACCAGTTTGATAATAAGGAAACTCGACCGTTAGTAGATTGATTTTGGAGTATTTCAGGATAATTTTTCCTGCATTGTTGATGAGTAATGCCGTATTGCGATTGGCGTCTTCTCCTTTTTCTGTTAAGCCCACACAAACGTAAATGTCATTTTCTTTTGCCCATTGGCAAAACAAATCGCTGTAATCGCCGGGAATGGCTTTGGCTTCTTTGAGGGATGATGGATGGGTCCATGCAAAATCAATTGTTTCAGGTAGCACAATAAGGTCACAACCTTCCGCTTTGGCTTTCACAATCATTTTGTGTGCACGTTCAAAGTTTCTTTCAGGCTCTCCTCCTTCAACCAGGATCTGCCCAAGGGCAAGTTTTAGCTTATTCATCCGTGTCTGCATTTACAAATTCTGGGTGGTTCAAAGTTAACTCATTTGCTATGATATCTGCTAGTAAGCTATAGCCTTTTGCATTAAAATGTCCGTCTAACTTCCAAGAGTAATTTAGATAATTTGTTTCGTTTAAATGTTCAGATAGGCCTTGGTTTAAATTGATTGTGGGTATACCCGATTGTTTAAGTAGCTCGTGTAGTTGTTCGAGATAGCTATAGTTTAGTACTTCGGATAAAATTTCTGAATTTTCGTCAAATTGCCGAGGATAAGGTTGTATCACCACTATAATGTTGTATTTTTCATTAAGTTGCTTGAAAAGTTCATTATAAGCGATTACGGACTCTTTTTTTAAGGCAATTGCCGAACTGGGCGGTAAAAGGGAGAAGTCATGTTTCAGTATGCCATGCATGATTGCTCGAATCAAAAAAGAATGTTTGTAAAATTTTTCAATTTTTGGTTCTGTCCTATATTCCAATTTATTGTTTGCCTTAAATCGCTCAAATCCTCCACGGAAAACATAGTCATATAAATCTGAAAAATTGACCATAAAAATAAATTGATTGCAATCTCTTTTGCCGAAAATACTATCAATCAATTTACTTTGAAAGAAAGGGTCACTTCCGGGAAATCCAGCATTGACAATTGGAATATCTAATTTGTTTTCTAGGTGGGCAACAAGGTTGCTGTCTTGAGGCGCCCCTACCCCGAATACAAAAGAATCCCCAAGGAAAACAATTTTATTTAGAGAATCACAGGCCTCTATGTCATCATCTTCATATAAACCAANCGGATTAGAATAATAAGTATNTTCAAATTCAACCTGACTAACTGTCATGGTATCATTCGGTTTGNCGAGGTATAGGTAAGAAGCGTNATCGGCAGAATANGGAGACTGGTAGGTATTGAAGTTTATTTCTGAATAGGTTTTAAACAAACCCAGAAGCCTTAGAAGAATTTCCAGTATTATCAATGAGATCATTATACCCCCAAAAAGATAAAGATACTTTTTCATGCTCTGTCAATTATAGGGTCGTTTAACTATTTCAAAGTAATACCGCCGGTAGTCATTGTTTTGTTTTGAATGAGAGACTTGTAAATGCATGAAGACATCATGTCGTACCCCCTCCCATTAAAGTGTCCGTTAAAAGGCCAATAAAATTGAGTAAGCTCAAGAGTGTCAAAAGCTTGGTTCATGCAGTTATGAATATCAACAACCCCGATTGTTCCCCGATAAACAGCTCGGGATTTCCTTAAACAAGGGGTAATTGTCGTAGCCGATATCTGTTGGGAATGGCATAATTACAACACAGTAATCAATTCCATGGCTTGCACAAAGTGAGGCAGTGCGATTCAGTTGATTAACCATATCAAGTTGTATTTTTTTTTGTTCACTTTCCCATTCCGACTCATTAATTAGATAGAGATTATACGGAGTAAATGTGGTGACTATTGCTCGAAACAAATGAGAATATTTAAAAGCCACTTCCCATTTTTTTTCATTAGGTGCTGCTGTGGTGCCATTGGGTAGAAACCTTGATTCATTGCCCCGATAATAAATATCCTCAAAGTCAGAATGATTAATACACTCTATAACCATATTTGGTTTGACGTCAATTAAATTTTCCTTTAGCATGGTATAATTGAACATAACATCACTGCCGCATACGCCCGCGTTGTATAGATTATATTGAATATCGGTTTGGTTGTTTAACCTATTTTCCAGCAATTTAACCCATGAGCTATCATAAGGAGCACCATCACCTTCCGTGAAAGAATCCCCTAAACATATAATTTTTCTACCAACGGTATCATTTTTAAATGTTGTGAAAGACGTTTCTCGATGACCTAATTCGTTGAATGTATTTTTATAGGTAAATTCTCCATAACCATAATCCATTGTCGTGTTTTTAGGCCAAGAATGAAACCATGAATCTTTTTTCGTTCGATATTTGTAAAAGTAGGTTCCTAACATTTGTTCATTATAGGTTTGGAATTTTCCAGAAATACGAAGAGCAATTTCTAAGAAGCCAACAACTAAAAAGGATATCATTAGAAATTTAATCTGTAAGGAATAGCCCTTTTTTTTCATTGACCTGTTATCTTTTTGATATTGAATTTATCGAACATATAGCAATGTAAGTAACTAAGTATTAATGGGATATTTACAAAAAACAAATATAAATGTACAGGCGAATAGTTAATATCCATGATGAGATATATGCCCCAGTGCATGAATATTAATAACCAGCCATATACAACTTTCCCGCGGTCAGAAAATAATAGAATGAAGATGAAAAATTCCATTAAGTGGGAAACCAGCAAAACTAGTTTTGTAATGATCGGATGGTCAATAATCAAGTTATAGAACAAATTGGAATGGTGAAGAAAGCTTTTTTCACCTGAGGAGTAATATCCCATTAACTGCGATTTTTTCACTTGTATTGCGAAACCTTGATATTCAGAAAACCAACCCAAACCTCCATGACTTAGTTTGGATAGTGCAGCCAAAAAGTAATATGCACAAATAATCTGGACTACAAATTGAATTCTTGTTTTAAATAGCT
>JGI26082J51739_10001925_pt1 | contig 12819 bp, 11 predicted proteins | sample SaaInl5LU_22_DNA_FD_51739 | JGI IMG/M metagenome (IMG submission 51739)
TAATCGCCCGAGTTCACTAGACGGTATATCAACGGTTGTAATGCCCGGGGGCAAATGCTGAGCAAGAGTCAAGTTATCAAATCCAGTAATTGACATATCATCCGGCACTTTCAAGCCGCGCGCCTGGCATTCCAACATACACCCAACCGCTAGCACATCATTACCGCACAGAATCGCACTGGGCCGTTCGATCTCGGGGCGATCTAGAAAATAGGCCGCACCAGAGCGTCCCTGAGCAATATCATACTTGCGCTCAATAACATCATCAGGATCTATAACTAATTGATGGTCACGCATCGCCATTTGGAAACCCTCAAGACGATGTGCTGCACGATCGTTACCCGCAGTAAAACCTGCCATCATTCCAATACGCTTATGCCCAAGGCTGATTAAATAGGATGCTAAATCATAGGCCGCTGAGCGGTTATCTATACCTACACAAGGGTAAACACTGTCTTCACTGTAGGACCAGATATTGATAAATAACTGATCGTGCTGCTCAAGTAGGGTAAAACTTTCTGGGAGGTGCTCATGCCCTATCAAAACGAGGCCATCGACACCGTGTTCCATAATTTCTCGGATCTCACTGTACTCATGTTCTAGATCATATTTAGAAACGGCCAAAAGCAAGGTATAGCCCGCCTCATCTAAACGCGCTTCAAGTGCGTTAATGCCAGCAGCAAATATTGCATTTTCAAGGGTCGGAATAATGGCACCCACAACACGTGTATTACTAGACGCGAGCGCACGAGCTGCGCCATCGCGCACATAACCTAAGAGACGAATTTGCTCTTCGATCTTTCTGCGCGCCTCAAGACCTACGAGTTGAGGCGTATTTAGCACGCGCGAAACAGTTGCAGACGAGACACCCGCCGCCTTTGCGACATCACCGAGCGTGGGTCGCTTTCGCACGATTTTGGGCGACTTTTCTCGACTCACGGGCTTTTCTCGACTCACTTAGGACACCTCATTTCTGCATGATCATACGCTAATTTCAGACACATTGATTTATAAGATAACTTATAAGTGACACATGCATTATGAGTAAAAATACAGATAAATTGATCAAAATGTAAGCGCTTTCACTTGACCCTGAGTGTGAAAGCGCTTACATTGTATTTCATGGAATCTAGAGATAGATCTCATTACGCGAATAACGAGAGTTGGTTTCGCAGACAAAAGCGCAATAGCGCAATCCTAATAAAAATAACTCCCAGGAGATAATTATGGGTAGCACGCACACTTCTTTGAAGAGCAAACCTATGCTGTTCTTGTCTGTAATACTTTTCATTGTCTATGTCGCAAACATTCTGATGGGCATGACTGCCATAAAAAGTGGCTCCGCCCTGCCCTACCTTTCCGATGTCTGGGAATTCCTAGTTCTACTGTCTGCAGTCGCAACTGGAGTGATTTTCGTGTTATTAAATGAGCACGAAAGCCCTGAATAGAGCATTTCGATAATCGAAAATAAGAGAGTAATCTGGAGAATATAATGAAAAAAATCGTCCAAGATAACGCACCGCAGTCGGCAGAACGCCGCCGTTTCTTTGAAACAATGGGTAAATTTGGTTTCACTGCTGCAGTTGTAGCGGGTGCGGGCGGCGCGCTCGTGTCAACTTCGGCATCAGCGGCTGTTTCTAAGGAAGAGCAGGATCGCGAAAAAAACGCTAAGTACACGATGACAATCGGTACTGCGTACATATTGGGTTCTTCACGAAGCTACCCAATCATGCAGCTAGACTTCAAAGAGAACATCCAGAACTTCACCAACGGTCAGGTTTACGTAAAACTTGCTCCAGGTGGCCAGCTAGGTGCCGGTGGTGCGTTGGTACAGAAAGTACAGCAGGGTACTATTCAGGCAGCACAGCACTCTATTGCTAACTTTGCGCCTTTTGCACCTGTAGCTGATTTGATCAACGTACCTTACTGGTGTGGTGACAACCAGAAATTCACTAACCTTGTAAATTCACAGGCTTGGGCTGAAGAGATCAATCCGAAGGTTGCGGCTAAAGGCTTCAAGCCACTTTGGTACGTAAACATCGATCCACGTGTTGTTGCACTTCGTAAGGGCATCGATAAGGGTCCAGTTAAAACGCCAGATGATCTTGCGGGTATTAAGTTCCGTGTACCCGGTTCTAAGATCCTTCAGCAGTTCTACCGTCTACTCGGCGCAAACCCTACACCTGTAGCTTGGGGTGAAACACCTGCTGCTATCAAACAGGGCGTTGCCGATGCACTTGACCCTTCAGTTGAAGCACTTAACGTTTTCGGCTTTAAAGATGTTCTTTCATCTGTCAGCTTCATCCGTTCAGTACCCGATGCTCAGGTCTACTCATGTAACCTAGAGTGGTTCAACAGCCTGCCTAAAGATATTCAGGAAGGCATTGAGCGTGCGAGCGAAGTAACGGCTCACCAGAACCTTGCAAAGGTTCCCGCAGCACGTGCTTATTCAATGACACAACTCGCTGAAAACGGGGTTGAATTTTACACCCTGTCTGACGACGAAATGGCGCAGTGGGTTGCTAAAGCGGGTCATCAGTTACCTGNATGGAACGATACTAAGATCGAACTGGCTGGGTCCCTCCAGACGTTTGATAAGCTTCTAGAAGCAGCTAACACTCGCGGTAAGTACTACGTACACGACATGTAATTGTCGCTTCCGCTTGTAAACTGAGGTGGGCCAGCCGGCTCACCTCATCTATACAGAATGTATTTTTTAGTAATCTAATTTGGAGATTGCTCAGATGTCTTTTATCCAAAAAGTAGATAAAGAGCTTGAGCGTTGGCTGTGCCTAATCTTTTACTCAATGATATTTTTCACCATTGTTGTAGAAGTTCTTCGCCGATTTGGCCTGAGTTACTCATCAATCTGGGGGGAAGAAGTCGCACGCTACTCATTCATTTACCTTGCTTGGATCGGTGCAGCACTTGCAATTCGTAACCGCTCGCATATCCGAATCGACGTACTTGTTAATGCACTTGGACCGCGGGGTAAAGCAGCCCTTTATCTATTTGCTGACTTGGCAACTCTTGTTCTAGCAATCATTGCTCTTTGGGTGTCGATTGAGCCGGTCACCACCTCAATAAAATTTGGTTCAGTAACCGATGGTCTGCGCATCAGTAAAGCCTGGTTCATGATGGCTGTACCAATTGGATTCACCTTGATCACCCTACGCCTGTTGCAGTCTATCTGGCGTGATATTCAAGACATTCGCACAGGCCGTGAAGTGTTCACCGGCACCAGCATTATTGACTAAGGAACACGTCGATGAACTATCTATTATTAGAACAGCAAGCACAGGCATCCTACGGTGCAGCTGTATACCTGCCAGTGCTCGCGATGATCGCCTTAATCATTGCAGGCGTGCCTATATGGGTTGTACTTGGCATAGGCTCAGTCGCTATGCTCGTTGCAACGGAAGTGTTACCTCTCTCGCTGTTTGGTGAAGCGCTGTTTGATGGTATCGATGCTTTCGCACTGATCGCTATACCACTCTTTATACTGACCGGAGACGTGCTTGTTCGTACTGGCCTTTCGAATAAGCTGCTCGATGTAGCGGAAGCTACGGTTGGTAGTGCTAAATCAGGCCTAGGTACATCAACGGTTCTAGGCTGTGGTTTCTTCGCTTGTATATCTGGCTCTGACGCAGCCGGGGCGGCCGCTGTTGGACGCATGACCATTCATCGTCTAGTTGAACGTGGCTATCCGAAAGCCTATGCCTGTGCCCTAGTGGCAGCAGGTGCTTGTACGGGCATTCTAATACCACCGTCCATCGCCTACATTATTATCGGCCTAATACTGGGTATATCCGCCTCTACCCTATTTGTTGCAGCGGCGATTCCTGGTCTGCTCATCATGATTACGATCATGCTGACCAACGTGGTAATGAACGCAATCAATGGTTATGAAGATTCAAAACAGGGATTCTCGTTCAAGCGCTGGCTTGCAGCTCTATGGGACGGCCGTTTTGCACTTATGATACCGTTCATTATTTTAGGTGGTATTTACTCTGGCATATTTACGCCAACAGAAGCGGCCGGTGTAGCTGTTGCTGTAGGTCTTGTTATTGGGATGCTACAGAAGACCATTACATGGCGCGACTTTCCGAAGATGCTTTTGAGTTCTGCCAAAATTAACGGTGTCATTCTGCCCATTATCGCAATGTCACTGCCTTTGGCTCAGACGCTAGCTGTACTTCAGATCCCGCAAACATTTGTTGCCTTTATGACAGGCCTCACTGACGATCCTGTCGCTATCACGCTGATTATGATCGGTATTCTGATCCTAGCCGGCTGTGTAATGGAGACAACACCGAATATCGTAGTGCTATCACCGATCCTTTTACCCTTAGCTCGCGCCATCGGTATGGATGATATTCACTTTTGTATCATGATGGTAACGGCGCTTGGCGTTGGCTTTATAACCCCGCCACTGGGACTCAACCTATTCGTAGTGTCGGGAATAAGCGGGACACCCGTATTACAAGTTGCACGTTATGCACTGCCTTATGTCTTTTCGATGTTATTGGTTGTGCTGCTCTTAGCCTTTGTACCTGAACTATCGCTTTGGGCTCTTGATTGAGAGAGCCGTTTTAAAAAACACGTATTCGCAATAAAAATTTAAACGAAAGAGTTCGACGGGTTTCGTTCGCCTAAATAAAGGTCAACCGCCGATCTCATTAAAAATATAAGCCTGTCAGAACTAAAAATTGGAGAAACTAACATGGCGATTCAATTCCTCAAAAAAGCTGAAACCTCATCAACAGCAGATCAGGGTGACGTCTCTGCTCTTGTCCACGACATTCTAAATGACATTGAACAGGGCGGTGATGCTGCCTGTTTGAAATACCGTGATAAATTTGACGGTTACGACGGCAACGTTGTTCTTACACAAGAAGAGATCGATGCCGCCTGCGCGCTAGTACCACAGAAGCTTAAGGACGATATCGCATTCGCACATGCAAACGTGAAGAAGTTCGCTGAAGCTCAAAAAAGCACCATTACTGATGTAGAAGTTGAGATTATCCCCGGTCTAATTGCTGGCCAAAAAGCTATTCCCGTTCAGGCAGCGGGTTGTTACGCACCGGGTGGACGTTACGCACACGTAGCCTCAGCTCTAATGACAGTAACCACGGCGAAAGTTGCCGGCTGTAAAGAGATTGTTGCCTGTTCACCGCCACGCCCAGGTGTTGGTATTCACCCTGCGATCATCTACACAGCCCATCTATGCGGTGCCGATAAAATCGTTGCACTGGGTGGCGTTCAGGGTATTGCAGCGATGGCATTCGGTCTATTCGGATTGCCTAAAGCAGACATTCTTGTAGGCCCAGGTAACCAGTTCGTCGCTGAAGCGAAACGTATACTATTTGGACGTGTCGGTATCGATATGTTCGCCGGACCGACTGATTCGCTTATCCTTGCAGACGGCAAAGCAGACCCAGAACTTGTTGCAGCTGACCTTGTTGGCCAAGCTGAGCATGGCTACAACTCACCTGTATGGCTTGTAACCGATAGCAAAGAGTTGGGCGAACAGGTTCTTGAATGGGTACCTAAGAAAATTGCCACCCTACCTGACCTTAACCGTGAAAACGCGACTAAAGCGTGGAACGACTACGGTGAAGTTATCGTTTGTGCGGATCGCGAAGAGATGGCACAGGTTTCAGACTCTTATGCACCTGAACACCTCACCGTTCAAGCTGACGACCTTGACTGGTGGCTTGATCGCCTAACCTGCTACGGATCACTCTTCCTGGGTGTAGANACAACTGTAGCCTTCGGCGACAAAGCGTCTGGGCCTAACCACGTACTTCCAACCTCGGGTGCGGCTAAGTACACAGGCGGACTATCCGTTCATAAATACATGAAACTGGTCACTTGGCAGCGTTCTAACATGGAAGCGATGAAAGATGTAGCTATTGCAACTGCTCGTATTTCACGCCTTGAGGGTATGGAAGGTCATGCGCGCACCGCTGATATTCGTCTAGAGAAGTTCTTCCCTAACGAAACCTTTGATTTAGTAGGCCGCTAAATGACGCCTAGCTTTGAAGTGAAAGATCGTGCGGTCGTTGTTACAGGCGGCTCCAGCGGTATTGGCCTGCGCTTTGTGCAGGCCTACCTCGAAGCAGGTGCTAAAGTGGTTGCGGTATCTCGTAGCGCAGGGCCACTGACTGACCTTGCGAGCGAGTACCCACATAAGCTGGTACACATAGCTGCCGATCTCAGTGATTTGAGCGTCACACAGGCCCTTAGCAATCAGTTGATTGCCGCCTTTGGAACGGTCGATATACTGGTAAACGCAGCGGGTATTAACCCACGCAAAAACTCAACCGATCTAAGCTTGGATGAGTGGAATATGACGCTGAATCTCAACTTGACTGCGCCGTTCATTCTTGCGAAAGATCTGTCAGTTGCCATGCGCGAACGTGGTTGGGGACGAGTGATTAACATCGCTTCTTTACAGACCGAACGTGCTTTCGCTAATGGTATCGCCTATGGTGCTACCAAAGGTGGAGTGGGTCAGTTGACCCGCGCGATGGCCGAGGAGTGGTCGTCGTCGGGTGTTTGTGTGAATGCAATAGGGCCGGGGTTCTTTCCTACAAGCCTGACCCAGAAGGTGTTCGAAAACAGTGATTTGGTTGATAAATTAGCCGCTCAAACGTGCATCGGGCGAAATGGCGCATTAGATGATCTGGTAGGTCCTCTGCTATTCCTCTCATCCCCTGCGAGTGATTATGTAACTGGCCAAATTTTATATGTAGACGGTGGATTTACAGCAAAATGAAAGCATTAGTTTATCAGGGTAACCATACCCTTGAATTCAAAGATGTTGAGCTTCCAGTACCTGCACCGGGCGAGGTTCTTGTGAAAGTATCCTCTGCAGGTATCTGTGGGTCTGATTTGCACGCATTTCATGGCAAAGATGAGCGCCGTCCTGCACCCCTGGTTTTAGGCCACGAGGTTTCGGGTTACGCCGAAATAAACGGTGAAACAAAGGCGGTGGTTGTCAATCCGTTAGTCACTTGCGGCACCTGCCCTGCTTGCGTTCGCGGTGAGGATAACTTGTGTCCTGATAGACAAATAATCTCCATGAATCCTCGCCCAGGCTCGTTCGCAGAGTACTTCGCAATGCCGACTCAAAACTTGATTGAGTTGCCCGATGGCATTGATATGCGTAAAGCCGCACTGTGTGAGCCTTTAGCCTGTGGCTGGCATGCTGTGCGTCTTGCTCAACAGTCTAGCGGTATGCCGCTTGAGGAGATCAACCTGATTGTATGCGGGGCCGGCGCTGTAGGCTTAGGTACCGCACTCTCTGCACGTGCTTTGGGTATACAAAATCTATGGGTTGTTGAAACACAACCCGGTCGTAGAGCCAACGCTAAACGTCAGGGGTTAAATGCCCTAGATCCTAGCGAACTAGAGAGCCTCGAGCTCCCTACAATAGATGCCGTCATTGATGCCGTTGGTATTGCTCCCACGCGCGCTATGGCGAGTGCCAAACTGCGCCCGGGTGGTACCTTGGTTCACATAGGTTTGGGAAGCGCTGTGGATGGCTTTGATATTCGCCGTGCAACCTTGCAGGAGCTGAAGTTCGTCGGTAGCTATACCTACACTATGAAACACTTCAAAGAGGTGGTTGAGGCGATGATTGAGGATCGGTTTGGTGCCTTAGATTGGTACCAGGTAGAACCGGCCAGCGACGGACAAACCTGGTTCGANAAACTATCGAACAATGAGGTTAGCGCCGCTAAAGTGTTACTCGAATTTAGCTAAGCGATTGATAATCATAGTATTGATCGAATCCTGCCAATGATATTTTCAATGGCAAAACGAGCTGAAATTAGTTCTTTAGATCGATTATCGTGACTCACTGAAGGAGCCTTTGTAGGCTCCTTTTTTATTCAATCACAGTGTATTGCACCTCGATAAGTATCTTTGATGCTGTCGCTATTGCTGAAATTGATTACGTCAGTTCAACACGATAGGAGCATTGATCGGTTACGAGGCGACTGACACGTAATTCTATCTTTCNGCCGTCAATCGAAACGGCGGTACGCTCTATTTCCAATAAAGCTTGGCCGGGCTCAATACCCAAAAGCTCAGCTTCTTTTTCATCTGCAGAGCAGACAGTTAAACGATCTACAGCGCGCAGTACCGAAATACCGTAAACTTTTTGGTACAGACTATAGAGTGAATTAGGCAGGGGTTTTTGATCGGCTAAACCCGGGACCAAATTAGCAGGAACGGACAGGGTCTCGATGATACTCGGTTTAGCATTAAGAAATCTGAGCCTTACAACACGTGTAACCTTGTCGTTTACACTCAGGTCTAAGCGCTTCATCTCTAAACGATTAGGTGAAGCATTACGAATACTTAGCACTTCACTAGCCGGCGGTATCGGCTTATCGTCAGTATCAACTAGACGAAAAAAGTGAAACAGTGCTTGCTCTTGCGTATGCTCGGCCACAAAGGTGCCTCGCCCTTGCCGACGAACGACTAACTTCTCTGCAGCCATCTCATCTAAGGCTTTTCGAACAGTTCCCTGACTAACACCTAACTCGACGGCTAGATTACTTTCACTAGGCAGTAATGAGCCGGGAACCCAAATCTGGTCAACAATACGTTGGATCAGATGTTGTTTAACCTGAGCGTATAGCGGCAGAAAGCGCGTTAGGTTGTCGTCGTAAGCCATAGGCTAGTGTTTCTCCAGTAGCCGATTGTGTTTAATAAAGCCTAAGAATACCGATTGAGCATAGGATAACAACAGATTGCTGTATATCGATATGGCTTAGCAGAAATCCAGGCGCTTAAAATCGGGTCTACTCGCTCACTCGGTCTTGCTAAAAATAGCCTGTATTTGAAAAGATTAAAGTGCCAGCACTTAAAAACGCTACTATAAAAAAGCGAGTTAAACGCCAAGCCAATAAATTGAGAACAAAAAAAACCGAGCAAAAGCTCGGCTTTTATCAATATCGAAGACGAATTAACCAACAAACTTAATCATTACACCCGCAGCAACGGCAGAACCAATAACACCAGCGACGTTTGGACCCATCGCGTGCATCAGCAAGAAGTTCTGTGGATTAGCTTCAAGGCCAAGCTTGTTGGAAACGCGAGCAGCCATGGGCACTGCCGAGACACCCGCTGAACCAATCAATGGGTTGATCGAGTTGCCACCTTGTAGTTTGTTCATCAATTTAGCCATGAGAACACCTGCCGCAGTACCAATACCGAACGCGACAATACCCAATACGAGTATGCCCATTGTTTGAACATCTAAGAACTTATCAGCGCTTAGCTTTGAACCAACCGATAAACCCAGGAAAATTGTGACAATGTTTATCAACGCATTCTGGGCGGTATCACTCAAACGATCAACTACACCACATTCGCGCATCAGGTTACCGAAACAGAACATACCCAATAGTGGCGCAGCATCCGGCAGCAACAGCGCTACTAGGATCAGCAATACAATCGGGAAGAGAATCTTTTCAGTTTTAGATACGTGACGTAACTGATGCATTGCTATCTTACGTTCTGCTTCAGTTGTTAGTGCTCGCATGATTGGCGGCTGGATTAGAGGCACCAATGCCATGTATGAGTAAGCCGCTACGGCGATCGCTCCCAAGAGTTGAGGTGCAAGCATACTGGCAACATAGATTGCCGTTGGGCCGTCAGCACCGCCGATAATACCGATCGCTGCCGCATCTTGAATAGTGAAATCCATGATACCGAAGTGACTTAACGTAACCGCTCCGAGTACCGTTGCAAAGATACCAAATTGCGCAGCTGCACCAAGGAAAAGCGTCTTTGGATTAGCCAATAGCGGGCCAAAGTCGGTCATTGCACCTACACCCATAAATATGAGCAGTGGCGCTGCGCCTGAGGCTATAGCAATCGAATAGAAGTTATACAACATACCATTGCTATACCCTGCATCCTGCGCAATTAACGATGCAGCTGCATGGGTTGAAGCGTTAGATTCATAGTAGGTGTGCAGTATTTCGCTAGATTCCGTACCCGTTCCTAATACAGAAGCAATCGCTTGGAGCACCTCCGGTTTAGCAAAGTGCACTGCGTTCTCAACCGCTGAGAAGGCCATACCGGCTTCAGGAATATTCGCCAACAAACCACCAAAGCCAATAGGCACTAGCAGGAGTGGTTCAAAGTTCTTTTTGATCGCCAAATAGAGTAGACCAAGACCGATGAAGATCATGATCGCTTGGCCGCCGCTTATGTTATAAATCCCTGATGCATGCCAGAGATCGAGGACCTTTTCCATTAATCTCTACCTTAACTTAAGCAAGGGTTATCAGAGAGTCACCGACCTGAACAGCGTCGCCCTCTTTAACATCAACCGATACAACCGTACCCGCACGTGCAGCTCGCACTTCGGTCTCCATTTTCATCGCTTCAAGGATGACCAGCACATCACCTTCCTGAATCGCTTGACCCGCGCTTACCTGGACCTTCCAGATATTACCGGCCAATGGAGCAGGAACTGGCTCACCGCTGGTTGCTACAGGCGTTGAGGCGGCTGGTGAGGCGCTAACGGGTGCTACAGCGCTAATATCGCCACCTTCAGTAACTTGAACAACATAGTTCTGGCCATTGACTGTAATTGTGTAGACCTGCGGGCCACTGTTTTTTGGTGCTGACATAGCTTTTGCGTCCTCTAGCGTTGGTACAGGTTCGAATGCATCTGGGTTGCCACGGTTTTCAAGAAACTTCAGGCCGATTTGCGGGAACAGCGCGTAGGTAAGTACGTCATCAATTTCGCGCTCACCTTTCTCTAGGGCTATCCCTTTCTCTTTAGCAATTGATTGCAGCTCGCTTACAAGCATATCCATCTCAGGTGAAAGCAGATCTGCAGGGCGGCAGGTAATCGCCTGCTCGCCATCGAGAACACGCGCTTGAAGCTCGGCATTGTAAGGCGCTGGAGCTGCACCATACTCACCTTTCAGAATACCCTGAACCTCTTTAGATATAGATTTGTAGCGCTCACCGACAAGAACATTGATAACGGCTTGCGTACCGACGATCTGCGAAGTAGGTGTGACCAATGGAATGTGGCCAAGGTCTTCACGTACACGTGGAATTTCAGCCAACACCTCATCGAAGCGATCAGAAGCACCCTGCTCTTTGAGCTGGTTTTCCATGTTGGTTAGCATACCGCCCGGAACCTGAGTCACAAGTAAACGGCTATCCGTCCCCTTCAGCGCCCCTTCGAACTTAGAGTACTTCATACGTACTTTACGGAAGTAGGCAGCAATATCTTGCAGGGCGACAAGATCAAGAGTTGTATCCCGATCTGTGCCAATCAACGCCGCTACAACAGATTCTGTTGCTGTGTGACCGTAGGTCCCCGACATTGAAGAAATTGAAGTGTCGACACGGTCAACGCCCGCTTCAACAGCCTTCAAGATAGCCATGTCTGAAAGACCCGGCGTTGCATGCGCGTGGAACTGCACCTCTAGACCAGTCTGTGCCTTAAGACGTGAAATAAGATCAAACGCGTCGTATGGCATCATGATACCGGCCATATCTTTGATCGCTATAGAATCGACACCTAAGTCCTCTAATGACTTAGCAAAATCAACCCACATGTCAGTCGTATGAACAGGGCTGGTAGTGTAAGAGATAGTGCCCTGAGCGTGCTTGCCAGTTGCTTTAACAGCTTTGATAGCACGCTCTAAGTTGCGCGGATCATTCATCGCATCAAAAATACGGAATACATCAATACCATTTATCGCTGCACGCTCTACGAAGCGATCTACGACGTCATCGGCATAATGGCGGTACCCTAGGAGGTTTTGACCGCGAAGAAGCATTTGTTGCCGTGTATTTGGCATAGCTGCCTTGAGCTCGCGAATGCGGGTCCATGGATCTTCACCAAGGAAGCGAATGCAGGCATCAAATGTAGCGCCGCCCCAACTCTCGACTGACCAGTAACCGATCTTGTCGAGCTTCTCAGCAATAGGCAGCATGTCATCTAAGCGCATACGGGTCGCAAGTAACGACTGATGGCCATCTCGAAGGACGAGTTCGGTAATTCCGAGTGGTTTTTTTGCTTCAGACATAAAACGTAGTTCTCTCTTTTAATCGACTGCGCACAAGCGCACCGCTAATTCACTTCGAACGGTAGCTATGAACAGCGGCCGTGATAACAGCAAGTACTTCATCATTATTCGAACTGTTAACCCTAATGGCGGGTTTAACCTTGGGCACGGGAATTGCCTCTGGCAAGAACTTCGTAACCGACTTAGACATCAAATTTGTAGCCCCGACAAGCAGTGTCAGGAAAACAAATACGAAACCCATCCCATAGACCAATAGTGAGAGGCCTTCAGATATAAGGTTATCCATCCCTATCTCCTATGACTTAACTAATTAATTAAAAACGCACGTACTCGCGACCAAAAATAGACTTGGGTAGCTCACAACCGCTTATTTAGCGGAAGTCTGGTTAAACATACGGCCACTGTTATCCCACAAGCCTTGTCGTTGCGCAAGTCTGGCTTCGGTGTAATTTTTTTACAATAATGTCGTTTATTTACATTCATATATAAGACCCATTGTGCAAACGCACAAACCACGTGGTTTAGCATGAAATCATACCGTTTTCACAAAATGGAAAAACCGACATTTAAACTTGATAAATACGTTAACTATTTAGTCGAATGAGTAAATACCTGCAAAGAGCTTACCGGATTCAAAAAAAATGCCACCCAATCTTAGGTGCTGGCTTTTANATTGAATCAGTTCTTTGTGCGTGCTGAGTGCTGAGTGTTNTANACGTGCNGNGNGTTTTATACGTCAGGG
>JGI26082J51739_10001929_pt1 | contig 12806 bp, 10 predicted proteins | sample SaaInl5LU_22_DNA_FD_51739 | JGI IMG/M metagenome (IMG submission 51739)
CGGGGCGTTTTGCTAGGTGGTGTTCCCGGAGTAGCACCAGCTAAGGTGTTGGTTATCGGTGGTGGTGTAGTGGGAGATAATGCTGCCGCTATAGCGGTGGGAATGGGTGCCGATGTCACTATTCTTGATCGCTCGATAACTAGATTGCGTCAGTTGGATAACGATTATGAAGGGCGTGCACGCTGCGTATACTCGACTCATGCAGCCATAGAGCAATATGCTCTGGAAGCAGATTTGGTGATAGGTGCTGTATTAATTCCAGGCGCAGCAGCACCCAAGCTACTGTCACGAGATTTGATTGCTCGCATGAAAAAAGGCGCTGTGGTGGTGGACGTGGCGATCGATCAGGGCGGTTGTTTTGAAACATCCAGAGCCACGACCCATGAGGAACCAACCTATGTAGTCGATGATGTGGTGCACTACTGTGTAGCCAACATGCCAGGTGGTGTTGCCCGCACGGCGACAATCGCACTGAACAATGCCACCTTGCCCTATGCGCTGGCACTGGCGGACGATCCGGTGAACAGCCTGTTTAGAGATAAAAACCTTCAGAACGGGTTGAATGTTCACAAAGGCATGCTGACCTACAAGGCGGTCGCTGATGCACTTGGATACCCCTATGTGCCAGCAGATGAGGCACTAAAGGCATAATCTTGAATTTGGTGTTAGGCGGAAAAACCATCACTTACAGGTGATGGTTTTTTTATTTCAGTTCTATCCAAACATGTTCTGCGCGGGCCAGTATATCTCCCTGTGCATTAGCCAGAGCGGCGCCGGAAAACCCTTTGCGGCCATCGATATGGCGTTTCCACGCGAAGACTATCAGGGGCTGATTCCCTTGGACTGGTCGATCTATGCTACAGCTCATCTGTGCTAGCAGGCTGATTTTATCTGTAGCTAGTCCCAGCGCAAAGTAACTAGGGCAATCCAGCGCTGACCAGATGTATTCAGCTGCAACATTTCCCTGGGCGTCTAGAAGGGCTGCATCGGGCTGCCAGTCGCATGCAACTAGTGGGACTTCTGAATAACTGTTGCCTACCGAACCGCAGAATAGCCGCAGCCCATCTACAGCATCGCGGTCTGGACCGCAGACAAAACAGGTGCTAAATACATGCGCCAAATCTTTTGGGTATGCAGACCGTGCAGCGCGAGCCTGCGTTAGACTTGGCGGTGTAGGTACTAACAGGTTTAGTTCAGTGGGCTGTGCTGATCCCACCAGCTGGCCTTGATGCTTTAGCGACCAGTTATCCCCCTCTTGGCTGAGGGTTAGTGGCTGATCTAGCGGCGGTGGCCTATGCAGGCGTACCTGACTGGGGCCAGATAGGTTTTTCCCAATAATGCCGCAGCTGTAGCCGCCGTTGCCAGAGTTGGGTGGGCCACAAAAACGCTGTTTGATTTCAACTGTATGTGCTGATTTCACTGGGTCTCCTCTAAGCATACTCTATGCCCCCCTGCTAGAAGGGAGCCTCTGCTACAAAGACTGCTCTTAAAGGTGCCGGATGCCCTTCAACTGTTTTGCTGTGGTCATCTGGATGCAGAAAGTCTTCGAGAGACTCAAATGTCATCCAGTCGGTGGCACGCTGCTCTTGAATACTGGTCGTGTTGATGTCCACCATACGGGGATTTTGCAATCCGTTTTTGCGCATCCAGCCAATAAGGGTGTCAGGGGAGGGGAGATACCAAACGTTGGGCATTTTGGCATAGCGTCCCTCGGGGACTAAAACAGTACCCTGGGGGCCCTCAANAACCAGAGTTTCAAGAACAAGCTGGCCGCCGGGACGCAATAAATCTTTGAGTTCTCGCAAATGGTCCATGGGTGAGCGGCGGTGGTAGAGAATTCCCATTGAGAAAACACTGTCGAAAGCAGCCAATTTAGCTGGCATATGCTCAATACCGAGGGGTAGAACATCCACAGGTAGATGTTTCCCTGAGAAATGTTTTATCGCTTGAAACTGATAGACAAATTTGACCGAGGGGTCGATGCCGATAACTCGTCTTGCGCCTGCTCCCAGCATCCGCCAGCAGTGGTAGCCATTGCCGCAGCCAACATCCAGTACTAGGCGATTATCCAGAGGTTCCAAATGGGGTAGAACTCGATCCCACTTCCAGTCTGAGCGCCATTCAGTATCAAGGTGCATGCCAAAGAGTTTGTAGGGCCCTTTGCGCCAAGGGTGCAGCCCCATTAGCGTAGCCTGTAGTGCCAGTCGGCGCCCCTTGTCCATTAGGCTGATATCGCCAATTGCCACCTGGGTTTGAAGTTCGATATGCAGGGGGTCGATTTCTGGCAATCGCTTCAGTGTTTCATTCCACTCGGGCATGTCCCCCCAGCGTTCAGAGCGCAGTTGCTGAGACAGTTGCTCGGGCAGCGTTTGGCCCCAGTTTCCCAGTGGAGATTCTTCGAGCCAAGAAAGAAAGGCTGTGAAATCTAGTGTTGGAGGTATCATGTGGTTGCTCGCGATTTTGAGAGGCAATTATAGAGTATTTCCGTTAAGGTGTTAGGCGAAACTAGACTGCTTTATTAGGGATAACAATGGACGAGCTTAGATTTGAAGCACTTGAAGAAAAGATGGCCTATCTAGAGTTGACTAATGCCCAACTTGAGGATGAAATATTTCGCCAGCAACAAGAAATAGACGCTTTAACCAAGGCGCATCGCAATATGGTTCAGCTTATTGAGACGCTTCAAGACAGTGCCTCTGAGCAGAATTTAATCGGTGCCAGCGGCAACACCAATACTGAAAAGCCGCCGCATTATTAGAAACCAATGGTCACGGATATTAATTGAAGTCTGATGACAGAAAATTAAACATTGAAGCCGAAATGCTTAAGGCAATAGACAGTAACAAGCCATAAATAATAAGAATCCGCATCTGCCTGTGATGCAAGATGCACAACGAGGGAATTACAATGACAGAGATAAATCCAGCCATCAAAGCAGGTATCGACAGTGTTTTTGCTCAGCAAAAGCAGTATGCCCTAGAGCTGAGAAAGTCGGAATGTGCTCAGCGACTGGCGGTTTTAGCGCGGTTTGATGCGGTGTTTAACGCGTCTCATGATCGAATTAGGGAAGCTGCGGCTGCCGACTTTGGCAAGCCTGAAGCTGAAGTGGATATGGCGGAGATTATGCCGGTGAGAGCCGAGCTTAAACATATTCGCAAGTCGCTGAAGAATTGGATGAAACCTGAGCATGTAAGCCCCACTATCTCAATGTTTGGCACCAAATCGCGTATCGTCAAAGAGCCCAAAGGGGTCACACTGGTCGTGTCGCCATGGAACTATCCGTTCAACCTGACCTTTGGCCCTATGCTGTGGTCGATCGCTGCGGGAAATACTGTAATTATCAAGCCCTCAGAAATGACACCAAACATGTCAAAGGTAATCGGAGATATTGTTGCCGAGGCATTTAGACCTGAGGAAGTGTCCCTTTTTGAAGGCGAAGCCGATGTGGCTAGCTACCTGACCAACCTGCCGTTCGACCATATATTTTTCACTGGTAGCCCTGCTGTAGGCAAGCATGTAATGGCTGCCGCAGCGAAAAACCTCACCTCAGTTACATTGGAGTTGGGGGGCAAGAGCCCAGTGATTGTCGATAAAACTGCCGATCTTAAGAAATCTGCCTCGTCTATTGCCTGGGGCAAATTTAGCAACAATGGACAAACCTGTATTGCCCCGGACTATATCTATGTTCATGAGTCCATAAAAGATGAGCTGGTCAAAGAGCTTACGGCCAGCATCAAATCTCAGTACGGTCTGGGAAATGATGCCAGAGACAATGGTGATTACTGTCGAGTGGTCAATGCCGGCCATCACAGTCGCATTGCAAGATTGCTTGACGATGCCAAAAGTAAGGGTGGTCGCGTGCTGACCGGGGGTGAAGTTAGCGATGAAGGGCAGTTTATTGCCCCGACATTGATCGAAGGTATGAGCGCAGACTCAGCCATTATGGATGAAGAAATCTTTGGCCCAGTGCTGCCGATATTGACCTTCTCTGATGTAGACGCTGCCATAGGCTATGTGAACAGCAAACCCAAGCCGCTGGCTCTGTATATTTACAGCAAAGACAACCGTTTTATTGATAAGGTGTTACAAGAGACCAGTGCTGGCGATACCTGCGTCAACCAGACAGTGCTGCACTTCTTGCACCAGAATCTGCCATTCGGCGGAGTTAACAACAGCGGTATTGGCAAGTCAGGTGGCGTTTGGGGCTTTAGAGCATTTACCCATGAGCGCAGCGTGCTGGTGGATAAGTTTAGCTCAACTTCAATGCTCTATCCGCCATATACCCCGAAGGTGAAAAAGCTGATCAAAACGACCATGAAGATGCTGACCTAATGCAAGGCTGACCAGTCGGCTTTAGTCGGCGGGTTATTTGATAGCCACCAAAGAACAAAAATTAAAACATTGAAACCAGGGGCTTGCGGACTGAAATCCGCAGGCCCTTAATCGTTGGATATGGCTATCCAATGTCTCAGGTACCAGTACATTNTCGATAGAGTCGCGCTTTTGGCTGATTTCCAGATCACTGTATCCCTGGGCCCGTTTGAATCCATGGTGCAGTTCGCTAAGTAACTGATTAAGGGACTCTGGCTCAAAACTAAGCTTCTCGGAAATAATTACGCAGCCCCCGGGGTTAAGCCCGCGATAGATCTTGCTTATTAGGACTACCCGTTGCTCTAGGGGAACAAATTGCAGAGTAAAGTTCATCACCACTAACGAGGCATCGCTGATCTCAATATCGCAGATGTCACTGTGGACTAGCTCTACCTCTGTGCTATCTGCATTGGCTTCGAGAATAGTTTTGCACTTGCTTAGCATGGCCGTTGAGTTATCCACCGCAATGATTTTAGCGCCGCGTCCTGCAATGCGCTGCCGCACAGCCATGGTGGATGCGCCCAATGAGCAGCCGAGGTCATAACAGTGGGTATTGGCCTGCACAAAACGATCCGCCAACTCGCCAGTATGAGCAAGAATAGTTTCATAGCCTGGAACAGATCTGCTGATCATATCTGGGAATACATCCACTACCGCCTGATCAAATGCAAAGGCTGGTACCTTGCCCAATGGGCTGGAGAATAGATTGTCCCGGCTTGTGTCAGTCATTGTCGCTACTCATTAGCTGGTAATGATATCTAGGCTAGTACCTGCTGCTAGCTCGGCATTGGTAATCACTGCTGTATGAGCAGCGTCGCTACGTAAATAAGTATCGGCCACTCGCTTCAAATCAGCTTCGGTCACCGCTAGCACCTGGTTTCTAAACTGCTCGGTACAGGATTTACCCCGGCCATTGAGCTCGGCATGGAAAGCTTGAATTGCCTCGCCAGCCGGTGATCCCGGCTTATCTAGACTGCCAACCACACCCAGAATTGCCTCTTCAATTTTTTCGTAGCCCAGACTCTGTTTTTGCACCCAGTCAATTGAGTTTTCAAAGTCTTGCAATGTGCCAGCGATACGCGGATCTCGGTAAGAGTAAAAGCGGAATGCACCAGACTGATTGTCCTGAGAGGCACCGCCACCGTAGGCGCCACCCTGTTCCCGCACGGCTCTATGTAAGTAACCATTGCGCAGCACACCACCCAACACAGTTAGAGCTGCCGAATCAGGATGGCCTGTAGGCACTGTGGGATAAGCTTTGGCGCAGAAACTCACCTGAGTGTTGGCGATGAAGGCATATTTAACCGGCTGAAGCTCGGGGTTGTAACTTATAAGATTGTCAGGGGCAGTGCTGACAGCGCCACCAGAGAAACCGGACTGCATTACAGCGGCAAAACCCTCTAAACGTTCGGCCTCTGCTACTAACAAATACTGACGAGGCTGCGCAAGAACCAGCTGATGGATCTCCTGCAGCTGGGCGGATAATCTTGCCAGTTCCTCTTCGTTATCTAGGCTTCTATCCAGCGCTTTAAGTAAGCTAAGACCGGCCATTCCACTCCATCGCTGGCTGAGATTGGCATTGGCAGATATACCGCTTGCTGCGGCCGTCATAGCTAACACATGGCCGTTGCCGGTGATTGAGGATTCGCGATAGGTGCGAATCTGCGCAACCAGTTCTCGTAGGCGTGCCAGCTCATCAAAGCGGGCAGCGCTTATAGACTCTTGCATTAGATCAGTCATCGCTGCCTGATTGCGCGCTAGTCCCTTGCTGGTAAAGCTGATATTGCCGTGGAGTTTATCAAGGCTATCTTTGTCTGTGCGCACCGAGGCCGACGCAGAATAGGCACCCACTAGACTGGAATGCCACAATTGGGTCTGTTGGTAATCTCGCTGGCCCACGCCCATCTCTGTAACGCAGGTGCTGTAAAGGGGCAGGAGATCCATCAGCGCCTCACTAAGGGCGGGCATAGGCATGATGACCTGCTGGTAGGCTAGGCCATTGGTCCCGGCACTATAGTTCGTGAGATGGATTGGGCTGGACACAACCGATGCTTTTTCGGGATAGGCGATTTCAGCAGGTATATCTTCTAAGCCTACTTTAGGCAAGATATCTAGATTCTCCTCCATCTCCTGACGCTGTTTTAGAGCGGCGGCACCATCGATGATTGCCTGAGTCTCATCGGCATTCAGGCCTGCCTTTACAGCGGCTAGGCGCTCTTTTTCGGCCTGCTCTTTTTGCGCGCCCAGCTGAGCATCAGGTTTTAGAACAAGTCGAGTGCGGTGAGGATTGTTGAGCAGCATATCGCGAGCCAGAGACTTAATAAATTCTGGATCAGTGATTTGTTGCTGCAGCCTGTCTAGCACAGGGTCAAGATTGAGCAGGGATACTGGATCACCGCGGTGAGTCGCGCTGGTCAGGCTGGTCAGAATCAGATGCAGACCATAGGGGTAGCCCCCGCCAGACATTTCTCGTTGAGACAGTTCTAGCTGATGAAGACTGGCAGCCACCTGTTCCTCAGGTAGCCCGTTATCAGCGACATCCTGTAACACCTGCAGAATCAGGCTTTCGACTTGATCCGCTTGCTCTGGGTTTGACCCCTCAATACCACAGGCAAAACACAGCTCTTTTTGAGAGTCTTCGAGGCCGCACATGGGCGAGGGTGAGGTGCCTAGGTCGGTAGTTTCCAATGCCTTTTGTAATGGTGAGCCGCTATTGTCCAGCAGCACGCTGGACAGCAGGCGCGCCTGCATGGTGGATTCCAGGTCAGTCGAGTCGCCAAGCAGCCAGGAAAGCACTATATGTGTGTTGTTCTCAATGGACTGTTGTTGACTGGCATCAAAGGCGTAGGATTCTTCGAAGTACTGAGGTTCGCTATAGCGTTGCTCATCTGTAACCGCAATATGACAGTCGAGCTTATCGAAGCGACTCAGGGCGTTTTCTTCAAAGCTTGCTTGATGTTCTGCTGCAGGTATATCGCCAAAGGTGACAAAAATTGCATTGCTGGGGTGATAATGTGTTTTNTAGAACGCCTTAAACTGCTCATATGTAAGATCAGGAATATCAGCAGGCTCGCCGCCGCTGTTGTAATGATAGGTACTAGTCGGATACAGGTATTTACTCATTGTTTGCCACAGCACTGAGTTGATCGAACTCATGGCGCCTTTCATTTCGTTGTACACAACACCTTTAAAGGTCAATTCAGTTGTGGCATCACTGGCGTCAGCGAACTCGAGGCGATGGCCTTCTTGAGCAAAGTCCAGGGGATCCAATCGGGCAAAAAATACTGAGTCGAGATACACAGCGAGCAGGTTGTTGAAATCTTTTTTATTTTGGCTAGCAAAGGGATAGGCGGTCCAGTCGCTGCTGGTAAAGGCATTCATAAACGTATTTAACGAGCGGCGAATCATCATAAAGAATGGGTCGCGCACCGGGTATTTTTCGCTACCACAGAGTGCCGTATGTTCAAGGATATGGGCCACTCCCGTAGAGTCCATAGGGACTGTGCGCAGCGCCACCAAAAAAACATTTTCGCTGTTGTCTGCCGCTAAATGGATGTGTTGGGCGCCGGTTTTAATATGCCGATATTCCTGATACTGAACCTTAAGCGATGGAATGGCCTGTTCGCGAACAAGCTCAAAGGCGGGGTGTAATTGCTTTGTCATTTAACTAACTGCTCCAGACCAGACATTTATTTGCTTGGGGTCAATTTAATCGGTGGGCCATTCTACTAGAATCCGGTCGTAGAAGTAGGGTTTTAATGGGGGCTGTTGATGGCTTTGTTAATCATTGGGCGACCTATGGGCATTGCGATACTCGATAGGTGTCAGACCTTCCCAGCGCTTGAAGGCTCGGTAAAATGTGCTTGGCTCGGAAAATCCGGTGAGATAGACAATTTCGCTTATCGCCTCATCGGTTTGAGACAGCAGTCTTTTTGCCAACGAATGGCGATAACTATTTAAAAGGCTCTGAAAACCAGTGCCGGCGACATTGAGCTGATGACGCAAATGCCTAGGGCTAATATTTAACCTCGACGCTACATTTTCTAAACTGGTCTCGCCACTCTCGAGAAGGCCCGCGAGCTGGGCTCGTACAGCATTAATTAAATCTTGTTGTTGCAACATGGCCATATGCTGGTCAGCTGCCTGAAGATGCAAATTTAACAGCTCAGGCTGGGCATGCAGTGATCTATGATTGAGTAGTGAGGCAGGGAAAAACAATTGGAACGAGGGCGCGTTAAAAGCCACTGGACATTGAAATATTCTTTCGTACTCCTGTTTGTCAGCATTGGGTGCATGATTGAACACCACTTTGTCTACTTTAAAGGCACCGTCTGTTACTGATTGAAAACAGCGGATCAGCCCCAAAACCATGGCTTCAGCAAGATGCGATGTCGCATATTTATGATCGCTAAAGTAATTCGTCAAGCATGGATTCGGATGTTCGGATAATTGACCGTGCAGGGCATCGCTGATAAGACGCTGATAGCTTAGAACGCGGCGGAGACCGTCGCCAAAGGTTGGGCTACTAAGAAACAGATATTCTAGAATCTGGCCCTTGTAAACCGGCATCTTTTCACCTAAGTGTAGGCCGATGCAGGGGTCATTTGAGAGTTCCACCGCAGCTTTCCAAAAGCGCGGTTGAGCGCTGAACTGGGTGCGCAGGTTGGCATCGTATAGTTGTGCTGGGTCTAGGCCGGAACGCTGCATAACAGCGTCGGCGTCTACGCCTAGATTGACCAAGCCCTGATAGGCGAGCCGCGCTAAAGTGCCAGAATCGGTTAAACCCGTCATACAAAAAAACCTGAGGATCGTGTCAGCAAAAGTAGGGAATTGAAGTATTATACATAATTGGCCCAAATGACAAAATGCTGTTTTTTTATTGCCAATGACTACACAGGAGAAAGAACTCAATATGAACGTCATGAACAAGTCCAGCCAGGCGCAAAAGCCGACTCAAATCAAGCGACCCATAGTGATGCAGGAACTTCCGAGCATGCCCTCTATGTTGGGTAAAGCTGCATTTAAGTCGGGTCACTATGCTCTGGGAGACCAGCTGCCAGGGCTGAGTACCCAGATCAATGGTTTGGTGATTAGTAAGCCGCACCTGCTAGCCTACAAAGAGCTTTGCGGTTTTCAGCCGGATTCTGCATTGCCTGCAACCTATCTGCATATGCTGGCGTTTCCATTATTTTTGAAAATTCTGATTCAGCAGGATTTCCCGATGCGCGCCATGGGTCAGGTGCATCTGCGCAATCAAATATCTGTTCTGCAACAGTTTGATAGTCGCCAGCCAGTGAATATGACGGCGTCCATAGGCAGTTCTGAGCTGACTTCCAGGGGGTTGGAGTGGAACATTGATGTCAGCGCTGAGGTCGACCAACAGGTGGTATGGACGAGCGAATCAACCTTTTTGCACCGCTGTAAAACAGGGATGCCTCGCAGCGCCGTCGCGCCGATTCGCCATGAAGGCGAGGCGCAGTCATGGTCTGTGGATGCGGACACTGGTCGCCGCTATGCGCGTGTTTCCGGAGATTACAACCCGATTCATCTTACCGATATCACCGCCAAATTATTTGGGTTTAAGCAGGCCATAGCCCATGGGATGTGGAGCAAAGCACGCTGCTTAGCCGCTCTGTCTGCGGNGCTTCCAGCCGATGGATACTCTGTGGATGTTGCTTTCCATAGACCCCTTTTCCTACCGTCTCAGGTGTTGTTTTACAGTCACAGACAAGACGGCCAACAAAACTTTTCTCTTTTCAACCAGAGGGCGGATCAAGCTCATCTGGAAGGTATCATTACATAGGACAATTCCATGCCTGATTATAAAGTACCAGTTAAAGACTATCTGTTCCTGTTCAATGAAGTATTGGACATGCAGAGCAATTACCAGAATGTCAAAGGCGGTGATCAGGCGACGCCAGATATGCTAGAGGCCATCTTCACTGAGGCTGCCAAGTTTAGTGAGTCAGAGCTGGCACCTATTTACCAGTCTGGTGATGAGGGCTGTACCTGGGACGATGGCGTGGTGACAACACCTGCAGGTTTTAAAGAGGCCTATGCTAAATTCATCGAAGCTGGCTGGACCTCATTGACCGGTAGTCAGGAGATGGGTGGTCAGGGGCTGCCGTCCTCTATAGGTGTGGCAATCAACGAAATGCTCACCACTGCCAACTGGGCCTGGGCCATGTATCCCGGCCTTAGCGAAGGCGCCGTGGCAACGCTGGAAGACCATGGCACTGATGAGCAGAAGCAGGCCTACCTGAGCAAGCTGATCAGCGGTGTTTGGAGCGGCACAATGTGCCTGACAGAACCTCATTGCGGAACGGACCTAGCTCAGCTTAAAACTAAAGCTGTGCCCAACGATGACGGCAGTTATAAGATAAATGGCACTAAGATCTTTATCAGTGCGGGTGAGCACGACCTTACCGAAAACATTGTGCATATAGTGCTTGCCAAATTGCCCGATGCTCCCGCTGGAACCAAAGGTATTTCGCTGTTTATCATCCCCAAGTTTCTGCCTGCAGCTGATGGCTCGGCCGGAGAGCGCAACGGTGTGCGCTGTGGCTCTATAGAACACAAAATGGGTATCCATGGTAACGGTACTGCAATGCTGAATTTTGATGATGCTACTGGGTTTTTGATCGGTGAGCCTCACAATGGGCTAAACGCTATGTTCACCTATATGAATGTAGCGCGCATAGGTACTGCGAGCCAGGGTGCAGCTGCGGCAGAGCGCTCTTATCAGGGTGCATCAAAATATGCTCGCGAGAGGCTGGCGATGCGGTCGCTGTCTGGGGTTAAGAATCCAGAGGGCCCGGCTGACCCTATTGTTGCGCACCCCGATGTGCGACGTATGCTGCTAACTCAGCGCGTAATAGCGGAGGGTGGTCGTGCCATGGTCACCTATGCCAGCCAGTATGCCGATTTACTGGTCGGTGGTGCGACTCAGGATATTCGCGATGCAGCTGAGCAGCGATTGGGTTTCTGCACCCCAATTCTTAAAGGGTTTATTACCGAACTGGGAGTTGTGGCTGCTAATCATGGTGTTCAGGTCTTCGGTGGACATGGCTATATCAAAGAATGGGGGATGGAGCAGATTCTAAGAGACAGCCGAATTGCCACCCTCTACGAGGGCACTACAGGTATTCAGGCGTTGGATTTGATCGGCCGCAAGGTGCTGATGGACCGGTTCAAGCAGCTCAATATTTTCACCAGTGAAATGCTTAAGTTTGCACTTAAGTCATTGCCCTGGCCGCGAGCTAACAAGACTCAGCGCAAGCAGGCTTGGATACTCACAAAGTTGGCTTTGAAGTGGCGATTCCTAGGTTATCACATGGCAGCTCAGGGCAAGCGCAACCCGGATGCCGTCGGTGCTGGGTCAGTGGACTTTATGATGTTTTCTGGCTATGCCTTTATGGCCTTTATGTGGGCCAAAATGAGCACTGCAGCTCAGGCTCAGCTGGACGCAGGAGAAGGCGACAGTAAATTTCTTCAAGAAAAACTTCATAGTGCTGAATTTTTCTTCGAGCGCATGCTGCCTCAGGCAAATGTGCACGCTAAAACAATTGGCGCAAATATAGAGTCGGTTATGGCCATGCCAGAAGACTATTTTGACGCCAGCTAACTGATAGGTTGACCCTTGTTTAGCCCCATGCGTGACGGGGCTTTTTTTTGCCTGCAAATGCGACGACAGTTTGATACAGTCATTGCCATTCACAGCCAGTAAACACTTATGCCAGAGGAGATGGGAATGGAATTTGCGGACGTCGTCAGAGCTAGACATTCATACCGTGGTTTTTTACCCCGGCCTGTAGAGCAACAAACTTTAAGAGAAGTTTTTGAGTTAGCTAATTGGGCCCCCTCTAACTGCAATGTACAGCCCTGGCATGTGCATGTGCTTTCGGGAAATGCCTGTAACCGCATGCGAGAAAAGATGGTAGCCCAGGCTTCGCAAGACAGCGCTGGCAATCCAGATTTTCCCTGGCAGGGTAAGTTCACCGGTGACTACAAGCAGCGTCAAATTTGCTCTGCCTTGGGTCTTTGGGAACATCAGGGGGTAACGCGTGATAATCCTGAAAAACGCGCCTGGTCCTGGATGCGAAATTTTCAATTTTTTGACGCCCCCCACATCGCCTTTATCTTTGTTACCGACGAGTTTCCCGAACTGGTGCGCTTAGCTGGTGATGTGGGTATGTATGCGCAGACATTGATGCTGGCTATGGCTGATGCCGGGATTGGTTCCTGCCCTCAGACTTCGGTGAGCTGTTTACCAGATTTGGTCCGTGAAGAACTGGGTATTGACCCTCATTTCAAGCTAATGATGGGTTTATCGTTTGGCTATGTGGATGAGGCAGATGGGGCTAATAAACTGCGTACCGAGCGTGACCCCCTCGAAAGTACTACCAGTTTTCACTCTTAGGTTGGCATATGGCTGC
>JGI26082J51739_10001933_pt1 | contig 12795 bp, 9 predicted proteins | sample SaaInl5LU_22_DNA_FD_51739 | JGI IMG/M metagenome (IMG submission 51739)
GGTCAATGATTGCCGGACTGAGCGTATGGGGGCAGATGCCTGGAAATGGTCATCCGCCGACATGACAGCGATTACGGCTCTGATTGGCCTGCAATCGCGCGGTATGCCCGTTAATGTTAAGTTTGATGGGGATGCTGCGGCGCAGTGGCAAAAAGGCAAAGAGCTTTACTACACGCGCGTTGGGCAATTGGATATGTCCTGCTCAAATTGTCATGAAGACAATTATGGCAATATGATCCGCGCCGATCATCTGTCGCAAGGGCAGACGAATGGTTTTCCCACCTATCGTTTGAAAAATGCAAAGCTTAATTCTATTCATGGCCGCTTCAAAGGTTGCATGAAAAATATTCGCGCAACGCCCTATAAAGAAGGCGGCGAAGAGTTCCAAGCGTTGGAATTGTATCTCGCGTCGCGCGGGAACGGGTTAACTGTCGAAACACCATCAGTACGTAACTGATCCAAAGGCCCCGGGCGCTCAAACGCTCGGGGTTTTCTTCATCTAAATATATTCAATAAAATGCATGTGATAGGGGTTTATAATGATAGCAAGGCGAGATTTTCTGCAAATGGCTATGGCCACAACTGCGGTTTATGGGGCGTCTTCTTTTGGAGCATGGAGCCGTTTGTCCGCGCAGCAACAAATGACTCAAGATAAGCTATTGGAGTTTGATAGCTTTGGGAACGTCTCCCTTATCCATATCACGGATATTCATGCGCAATTAAAACCCATATATTTCAGAGAGCCGGATACCAATATTGGCGTCGGGTCGAATAAAGGGCGGGTTCCCCATATTACGGGCAGCGATTTTCGTAAATTATACGGTATCAAGGATGGCAGCGCCTCTGCCTATGCGCTTAGCTCGTCTGATTTTTCGGCGCTCGCGCAAACCTATGGTCGCGTGGGCGGGCTGGATCGGGTTGCCACAGTGATCAATGCAATCCGCAGCGAACGCCCGGAGGCGTTGTTGCTGGATGGCGGGGATACATGGCATGGCAGCTATTCCTGCTATCACACGCAAGGCCAAGATATGGTGAATGTGATGAATGCGCTCAAGCCGGATGCGATGACCTTTCATTGGGAATTTACGCTTGGCTCTGAGCGGGTAAATGAAATCGTTGAAAACCTCCCCTTTGCTGCTTTGGGGCAAAACATCTTCGATTCTGAATGGGATGAGCCCACGGATCTTTTTCCACCCTATAAATTCTTTGAGCGGGGCGGGGTAAAAATCGCGGTGATCGGGCAAGCGTTTCCCTATATGCCGATTGCCAATCCTGGCTGGATGTTCCCCGAATACTCATTCGGAATTCGCGATGAGCGGATGCAGGAGATGGTGGATGAGGTGCGCGCAAAAGGGGCCGAGCTGGTTGTCTGCCTCAGCCATAACGGTTTTGATGTTGATAAGAAAATGGCTGGCAAAGTGAAAGGGCTCGATGTGGTTTTATCTGGCCACACGCATGATGCTTTGCCGGAACCGGTTTTGGTGGGGGATACGATCATTGTGGCCTCTGGCTCAAACGGCAAATTTGTTTCGCGCGTGGATCTTGATATTCGCCAAGGGCGAATGATGGGCTTTCGCCATAAGCTGATCCCTATTTTTGCCGATGTGATTGCGCCCGACCCACAAATGACAAAGCTGATTGACGCGCAGCGCGCTCCGTTTATCGATCAATTGTCAGAAGTGATTGGGAAAACGGGCGAGGATCAAGTGCTGTATCGGCGCGGCAATTTCAACGGGACTTGGGATGATCTTATTTGCGATGCCCTGATTTCTGAGCGCGATGCCGATATTGCCTTATCACCGGGTGTACGTTGGGGGCCGTCGATCTTGCCGGATCAAGAGATCACCCGTGATGATTTATGGAACGTTACGTCAATGAGTTATCCCAATGCCTATCGCACCGAAATGAGCGGTGAGTTTTTGCATATCATTTTAGAAGATGTTGCGGATAACCTGTTCAACCCTGACNCTTATTACCAGCAGGGGGGGGATATGGTGCGCGTGGGCGGGCTTGGTTACAGAATTGATATTTCTAAGCCCCAGGGCAGCCGGATAACCGAAATGACCTTGTTGAAAACGGGTGAGCCGATTGACCCTACGCGGAACTATCAAGTGGCAGGCTGGGCAAGCGTGAATGAAGGCACTGAAGGCCCGATGATTTGGGATGTGGTTGAGGCTCATATTCGAAAAATGGGGGTTGTCTCTGTGGCGCCCAACACAAGCGTCGACATTATTGGCCGGTAAAGAAAGGGCTGTGGCTACACGATGATAGACTATCAGGCTTATTTCCAATCCGAGTTGGGGCAGTTGCGCCAAGAGGGGAATTACAGGGTTTTTGTGGATTTAAAGCGCCAAAAAGGTGCTTTCCCAAAAGCCGATTGGCGCGATAAAGGCCAGGAAAAACCCGTTACCATCTGGTGTTCGAATGATTATTTGGGCATGGGCCAACATCCTGATGTTATCGCAGCGATGCATGCGGCATTAGAGGAAAGTGGCGCTGGCGCGGGCGGTACGCGCAATATATCTGGCTCTAGCCATGCGCATGTTGATCTCGAGCAAGAGCTTGCAGCGCTGCATGGGAAAGAGGCGGCCTTGCTCTTTAACAGTGGCTATATGTCAAATTGGGCGAGCCTGAGTACTTTGGCCAGCCGGTTGCCGGGCTGCGTGGTTTTGTCAGATGCGGCCAATCATGCCTCTATGATCGAAGGCATTCGCCATAGCCGGGCGGAAAAGCGCATTTGGAAGCATAATGATCTTGCCGATCTGGAAGCCCATCTTTGCGCATTGCCGCGTGAGCAACCCAAAATTATCGCATTTGAAAGCGTTTACTCGATGGATGGCGATATAGCCCCGATCAAGGAAATTTGTGATTTGGCAGATCATTATGGCGCGATGACGTATCTAGATGAGGTGCATGCGGTGGGGCTTTATGGGGCGCATGGGGCGGGGATTGCAGAACGCGACGGCGTGATGGATCGGATCACTTTGATTGAAGGCACGTTGGCAAAAGCTTTCGGTGTGGTGGGTGGCTATATCACGGGCTCGCGTGCGCTTTGCGATTTCATTCGTTCATTCGCAAGCGGATATATATTTACCACGGCGCTGCCGCCCGCGATTGCTGCCGGCGCTTTGGCGTCGGTGCGGCATTTGAAGCACAGCATCCAAGAGCGCGCCGAGCAGAAACGAAAAGTGAAAGAAATACGCCGCCGTCTTGATCAACTTGCGATTCCGCATTTGGCCAATGACAGCCATATTATTCCGGTGATGGTTGGGGATCCCATCAAATGTAAGTTCATTTCAGATTTGCTGCTAAATGAATATGGAATTTATATTCAACCGATCAATTACCCAACCGTGCCCAAGGGTGGTGAGCGCTTGCGGATTACGCCCTCACCTGTGCATAGCGACCAAGACCTTGAGCATCTTGTTTCTGCGCTCAGCGCCTTGTGGTCGCAATGCCAATTGGCCCGCTGCCCAAAAGCCGCTGAATAGGGTTTGGCGCTGTTTGACCCGATAGGTTAGGCTGTTATCTTAAGCGATAGCGGGCAGCCCCGGTGTTCTTTCCAACAACTTTGCAGTTACGCGCGCACCAAAGATCATTGCTGCAAGCGCAAGCAAGGCTGCAATGGATAAGTTAGAAGCCCCCGACAAGCCAGCTCCGACGCTGCACCCGCCGGCAAGCACGCCACCAAACCCCATCAAAACCGACCCTAAAAGATACCGAGGCATGTCGCTTGTTTTGTCAAACCCGCGTAATTTAATTTGCCCCGTCACCCCTGCTGCAAAGAAGCTACCCAATAAAACCCCCGCGACCATGCCCGGTCCGAACCCTGCTGTGATTGCGCTGGATGCAATCGTCCAAAAAAGCAGCTCTGACCATGGTAACGTAAAAGCAAAAGATTGCGCCGGAAGCGGATCAAATGGATCATTCAAAAGCACCGAAGTGCCCGCCCACCCGATCGGCACCAACAGCCCTAATCCAATCGCGGCAACGAAGACAGATTTGGATGGAAAATTTGAGATCAGCCAGAACGTAGCCGCGCCACACAGCATTAAAGCCCAGAAAATTGGCCCGCCGGGTAGATCCCCCAGCGAGGTGACCGATAGATCAATCTGTATTGCGCCAATCAATACCCGCAGTGGGGCAAGAACACCCTTCAATGTAGCATGCGCCGTAATAGCAAAAATAAGGAGAACGAAGAGGCTGCGTAAATTGCCGGTGCCCAGCAGGATGGTCGCACGCGACACGCATCCGCGGGTCAAAACCATGCCGATCCCAAACAGTCCCCCGCCCAGGAANAGCGCTAAAATAGGNAGGTTAGGGGCAAATAAACGATGCTCTGACAGCTCAATAAACCCGGCATATTCCAAGGCTAAATTGCCCAAAACCGCGGCTATAAACGCGGTTGCCCAAACTGACTTAGCAGCCATGCCCTGCGCGCTCTCCCCCGTCACCGCCTGACGTAAGCAAAACCGAGTTAACAATGCCAAAGCACCAAATAAAACGCCCAATACACCTCCAAATAGCAGGTATACGGCCTGAGCTTCAAACGGAATATCGTACAAGTCAAATAACATAATCGATCTCAAAAATAGCGTTAGCCCTGCTATAAAGTTCTTTTAAATAGAAAATCAAACGAGCTTTTTTAAAAAATATTTTAAAAAATTAATATATTTCAAAATTATATTCTGAAATATAAAAATCATTTTGGATTTTTCCAGCCTCTAAGCGAAATGCTGGATTATACGTCTTTTATTCAAATTCCATTTGCTCATACACAAATCCGGCGTTGCGTCGGGCCAGTTCTTCGAATGTATCAAGATGCGCATAGGGGCTTTGGTCAATATAATACGCTTGCTCTAACTCGCCGCCCTCCTCGATCAGATCACCGATTTTACGGCGTAAAAATGCCAGATAATCACGCGTGTATCGCCGGACTTGGGGCATCACGGTTGGGTGCCCATGGCCGGGAATGATATGCGTTGCGCCCAAAGGTTCAAATGCGGTATCCCAAGTTTCGATCCAATCGGCCGCGTTTGTATGGGGAAAAATCGGCAACATGCGTTCGTGAAAGGCCATATCGCCTGCAATCACCAGATTTTGCTTGGGTAACCATACTACGATATCCCCCGGACTATGCGCCGGGCCCAAATATAAGACTTCAATCTCAAACGCACCCAGCGTGAGCGTGTAGGTATCGCTAAAGGTTTGGGTGGGCCTTTGCAGCCGCGTGCCTTCGGCGTTTTCGCGATTATATCCGCGCATGGTTTCCAAAATTGAAAAGCCAAGATCGGCAAATTCGGCATCTGCATCCTCATGCGCCAAAACCTTAATACCTTGATCGACCCAATAGGAATTCCCCAACATCGCATGGCCTTGGCCGTTTTCATTTATAACCAAAATCACCGGTTGGCGGGTGCGCTGTTTGATTTCCTCATGCAGCGCCTGCGCCAAAAGATAAGAGGCTCCGGCATTGATGACCACCACGCCGTCGCCCGTAATGATAAAAGACAGGTTATTGTTATGGCCGGAATTTTCATATGTGGGCGGNGCGGTTGCCCCGATGGCAGAAAACACCTGTGGAAAAAACTCAATTGGTTTTTGGTATAAAGGCGATTGCGGATATTGATCTGCAATATCTTCACTGGCTGTTCCAAGCGTGGCGCTGAGACAGCTTATAAAAACCCCCAATGCATAGATGGGTAACTTTAAATACTGAGCGTTTCTGAGCATTCTGTTTTCTTTTCGGTGTTCCGTTCAGCCGGTATTTTTTGACCGGTATGGGGTGACTCAATTTGATGGCGCCAAACGGTTTTAACGTTTGTCTGGTTTTGGGCGGTGGTCGGTACTGACCCTATAATTCCATCTCGTTTTTATAGCATGACAACTGGCAAGCAACAATAAATTCAAACATTTGAATTTATTGTTGCGTTTTGAACAAGCTTCCGTCAAGATCTGAGGAAATTGGTTCAAAATNCAAGCGTTCGGCGCCGAATCGCGTGTATATTTGACAGGTTAAGATGATGTGGAGGTGCCTATTTTGAAGTTTACACCCAATCCCCAATCCCGGCGGGCATTTTTGCGTGGAAGCGCCGCAACAATGGCCGGCATCGTAACGGCCCAAGCGGCCAGCGGAACCCAGGCTGATCCTCTTATCACCGAGGTTCAAGACTGGGCATCAGTCACCGGTGATGGGGTGGATGCCACGCCCTATGGGCTGCCNATTAAATTTGAAAGCGATGTGGTGCGGCGCAGCGTGCCTTGGCTGACCGCAAGTCCGATTTCTTCGATAAATTTCACGCCGATTCATGCCCTTGATGGCACGATTACGCCCCAGGGCTGCGCTTTTGAGCGCCATCATTCCGGCGCCATAGAGCTCAGCAAAAGTGATTACCGTTTGATGGTAAACGGCTTGGTCGATCAGCCTTTGGTGTTTTCTTATGCCGATCTGGAACGCTTGCCGCGCGAAAACCATGTGTATTTTTGCGAATGTGCGGCCAATACTGGAATGGAATGGGCGGGCGCGCAATTAAACGGTGTTCAGTTCACTCACGGTATGATCCATAATATGGAATATACCGGCGTGTCTTTGCGCAGCGTGTTACAAGAAGCCGGATTAGCCGCGGCGGGCGATCTGCAAGATAAATGGGTGTATGTTGAAGGCGCTGATGCCTCTTCCAACGGCCGCTCGATTCCTATGGAAAAAGCGCTTGATGATGTGCTGGTGGCGTTTAAGGCCAATGGTGAAGCTCTGCGCAAAGAGCATGGCTATCCTATACGCTTGGTGGTTCCCGGATGGGAAGGCAATATGTGGGTGAAATGGTTGCGCCGCATCGAGGTGATGGATGGGCCCGTGGAAAGCCGTGAAGAAACTTCGAAATATACCGATGTTTTAGAAGATGGCACGGCGCGAAAATGGACCTGGGTTATGGATGCAAAATCGGTGATTACTTCCCCCAGCCCGCAAGCGCCAATACAGCATGGTCCAGGAGCTTTGGTGATCACAGGTTTGGCCTGGTCAGGTCACGGGTCCATCAAAAGAGTTGATATTTCTAAAGATGGCGGGCGCAACTGGGAAACAGCGCGACTGTCCAATCACGAAAGCAACAAAGCGTTAGCGCGGTTTTACCTTGAGATGGATTGGCAAGGTGAAGAAATGTTGCTGCAGGCCCGCGCAATGGATGAAACGGGCTATGTGCAACCCAGCAAACAACAGTTGCGCGAATTGCGCGGTGAAAATTCCGTGTACCATAATAATTGCATTCAAACCTGGCATGTCAAACCAACCGGAGAGGTCGAAAATGTTGAAGTGTCTTAAACTTTTTTGGGCCGCAGCTGTTCTTTTTCTTCCCGTAACTGTTTTTGCTGGCGACAAGCTGGGCTTGGGGCGCGCAGCGCTGCCAGAAGAGATCGCGGCTTGGGATGTTGATATTCGCCCCAATGGCGCGGGGCTTCCCGCCGGCAGCGGGGATGCGCTTTATGGCGAGGAGGTATTTGCCGATAAATGCGCTTCGTGTCATGGCGATTTTGCGGAGGGCGTGGATAATTGGCCGGTTTTGGCAGGTGGATTTGGAACGCTTGGCGATAAAGATCCGGTGAAAACGGTTGGATCTTATTGGCCTTATCTGTCAACCGTTTGGGATTATGTAAACCGTTCAATGCCGTTTGGCGAAGCGCAAAGCCTGTCAGCAGATGAGGTTTATGCGATTGTTGCCTATATGCTTTACTCCAATGATTTGGTGGATGAAGATTTTGTATTGAGCGATACTAATTTTGCCGAGTTTGAAATGCATAATGCGCGTGGATTTGTGGTTGATGATCGCCCTGAAACGGAATACGCGCTGTGGCGCTCCGAGCCCTGTATGCAAGATTGTAAAGACAGGGTTGAGATTACGATGCGGGCATCGATCCTTGATGTAACGCCGGATGAAACCGCAGCAGAAAGCACTGAAAAGTCCGAGGCCGCTGAAGTGGCAGCTGCCGCACCAGCAGCAGAAAAGGAAGCCGTTGTTTCGCCGGCTGTGGTGGATGAAGCCGCCGCTTCGCCAGAGCTGGTTGCCGCGGGTAAGAAAGTCTTTCGTAAATGCAAAGCCTGCCATCAAGTTGGACCCAAAGCAAAAAGCCGCTCAGGCCCGCATTTGAATAATATTCTGGGCCGCGGAATTGGTACAATTGACGGGTTTCGATATTCCAAGGCATTTAAAAAAGCCGCAGAAGCCGGTCAGGTTTGGGACATGGCGCAATTGGTAAGCTTTTTGGCCAACCCGAAAAAATCAATAAAGGGCACTAAAATGTCATTTTCTGGCCTTAAAAAGGAAAAGGATATTGATGCGATCATTGCCTATTTGAACGCCGAGGGAGCATAGCTGTGCAGCAAATTTTGGGGGTGGTTTTTAGCATTTCTCTAAGCATCTTTGGCACGTCCCTAGCTTTTGCCAACGGCGATCTTGCGCAAGGCGCTGCGCTGTTTAAAAAGAAATGCGCCTCCTGTCATGCATTATCAGAGGAGGCACGCGCGCTTTCTGGCCCGCATTTGGCTGCAATTGTGGATGCAAGGGCGGGGCAGGTAGAGGGGTTTAAATATTCAAAAGCTCTGCAACAGGCGGCAACGGCCGGTTTAATCTGGTCGCCGGCGCAGCTGGATCAGTTTCTGACGCATCCAAAAGCCTTTTTGAAACACACAAAGATGAATTTCATTGGCTTGAAAGTTGCCGCCGATCGCCAGAATTTGATCGCCTTCCTTGCGCAAACAGATAAGGCCGGGACCAACGGATTGGCAAAAGCGAGTTTTGATGTTCCTGAAGAATTATTAGCGCTTGAGGGCGATTTGGAGTATGGTGAATATCTTTCTAGCGAATGCATGACCTGCCACCAAAGGTCAGGGCAGGACATGACCATTCCAACCATAATGAACAAGCCCGCTCATGAGCTTGTGACGGCCCTTTTTGCGTATCGCGAAGGGTATCGTGAGAACCAGGCCATGCAATTGATCGCAAAACGGCTCACAGATGAAGAGATCGCGGCATTGGCGCATTACTTCGAGACTTTAAAGAACTGAAAACTATAAACCAAAGGGAGAATAAAATGTCATTAACCAGAAGAGGTTTTATTGGTAATTCAGCGGCGGCAGCTGCCCTTCTTTCTGCACCCAGTTTGCACGCGGGCAGCCATGCAAAGCCACGTGTGGTCGTGGTGGGCGGCGGAGCTGGGGGAGCCACCGCAGCGCGTTATATTGCAAAAGATAGCAAAGGTGCAGTTGATGTGACCTTGGTTGAGCCAACTCGCACCTATTACACCTGCTTTTTCTCGAACCTTTATTTAGGCGGGGTAAAGGAGTTTGACGATATCGGCCATACATATGGTAAGCTTGCTGCCAGTGGCATCAACGTCGTGCATGATTGGGCCATTGGCGTTGATCGTGATAAAAAAATGGTAAGCTTGGCGGGGGGATCCGCGCTGCCCTATGACAAACTTATCTTGTCGCCGGGAATCGATTTTGTAGAGGGCGCGGTTGAGGGCTGGGATCTATCTTCGCAGAACGCGATGCCGCATGCGTATAAGGCCGGATCCCAAAGCGAGCTTCTAAAGGCGCAAATTATGGCGATGCCGCAGGGCGGCACCTATGCGATGGTGGCCCCTCCCAACCCCTATAGATGCCCCCCTGGACCCTATGAGCGGGTCTCTATGGTGGCACATTATCTTTCACAGCATAACCCCACAGCAAAGATTATCGTTGCAGATCCAAAGCCGAAATTTTCAAAAATGGCGTTATTTCAAGAAGGTTGGAATGCGCATTATGCCGGAATGATTGATTGGATCGGATCTGAATTTGGGGGCGAAAATGTTGCGGTGGATCCAAGTGCCATGACGATATCGATTGATGGTGAAAGCATCAATGTGGATGCCTGCAATGTTATTCCAGCGATGAAAGCTGGCCGGATTGCTGCCTTGGCCGGCGTTACGGATGGCAATTGGGCGCCGGTAAACGCAGCTGATATGTCAACCAAAGCTGATGCGGATGTGTATGTTTTGGGGGATGCATCCCAACAAGGAGATATGCCCAAATCCGGTTTCTCGGCCAATAGCCAAGCGAAAGTCTGCGCCAATGCGGTGCGCGGCGCGTTGACCGGCTCAAAAATATTCCCGGCGAAATTTGCCAATACCTGCTGGTCTCTGATCAATGCAGATGATGGGGTGAAGGTGGGAGCGACCTATAAGGCGACGGATGAAAAAATCGCAAAAGTGGATGGCTTTATCTCAAAAACGGGTGAAACGGCGGACATTCGCAAGCAAACCTATCTGGAATCCGAAGATTGGTATACGGGGATCACATCCGATATGTTTGGCTGAACCTCCCAGCATCAAAAACCACTTTTTTGATGTTTACAGCCGTGTTTTGCGCAGGAGTTTCCTGCGCAAAACAGATGTTTTCCTAAGCACTTATCTGTTTTCACAGCCCCTACAGGAGCCGTTTAGGCCTTGATAAACCAAAAGGCGCCCCAACCTGTGTTCTGTAAAAATATACGCGCGTGATATCCGCTTAGACCGGACGCGACGATTGAATCCGCGTGCTAATTGGCACAGAGCTTTGCTTAGAAAAGTTTTCGTATCGCCGCGTTTTATCGTTATTGCAGAGTGGTGCTAGGTTTACGATTGCTGATTTTATATTGCTTATAAGCTTTTCCAATCATCAAAAAACGTTGAAACCAGTCAAAGCCCTAATGGGAATATGGGTTGCATAAAGGCGCGCTGATGTCCGTTTTGTTACTGGCTGGTTGGCGTTTCTGCCTCGCGCAACAGCCAAGCAAAAAACATCGTCGCCAATACGGCTGCGATCAGTTGGGCTGCAATGAAAGCTGGTATGTCAGAGGGTGTAATTCCGGCAAAACTATCCGAAAATCCTCTTGCTATGGTCACCGCAGGGTTTGCAAAGGATGTCGAGGAGGTAAACCAATAGGCTGCGGTGATATAAAGCCCGACCGACATGGCAAGTGCAGCGGGGCGGAGCGTTACGCAAATGAGGATTGTGCCAATCAAGCCGAAGGTGGCAATGAATTCACCGATCCATTGGCCAAGCCCGCTGCGCATGGTTGTAGAGGGGTCAATCAAGGGATGATCAAACATCATATGCGCGGCAAAAACACCCAAAATTCCGCCAAAGATCTGGGCGCATATGTAAAACAATGCCTCTTGCCTTTTCATCTCACCGCGCAACCAAAAGCAAAGCGTAACCGCAGGGTTGAATTGGGCCCCTGAAATAGGCCCAAAAACAGTGATCAAAACCACGAGGATCGCCCCTGTGGGAATGGTGTTTCCCAGTAAGGCCAGCGCTAAGTTTCCATCTGCCAGACGCTCTGCCATAATGCCCGAGCCGATGACAGTTGCCAGAAGTGAAAATGTGCCTAACGCCTCTGCCGCAAGCCGTCTTGATGGTGTCATCATTATCTCCTGTTTACGTCGGGGCTCTGCTGGGCAGATAAAGAGTGTTTGAAATTACTTTTCTGAGTAGGCTTAGGTTTGGCCCGCCATTTTAGAATGTAATGAAATAAACCATTAAGAAAAAGCTAGATTTTGATTTTATTATTCTTAGGGCCGGATCTGTAGGCTGCGTTCTTGCCAATGAATTGAGCGCTGATTCCACCTGTCTGGTTTTGTTGTTTGAGGCCGGCCCGCTTGATAAGAAACTTTTCATTCATATGCCCGCAGGCGTTTATCGCGTGTTGCGAGAGCGCTGGCTGAATTGGAATTGACTTAGCGCAAATAAAATACCCTTGCATGAGCGCTCTATATACACGCCGCGTGGGCGCGTTGTCGGCGGTTCGTCTTCTATAAATTCGGTGGTCAATATGCGGGGGTATCGTTTTGACTATGATGGATGGGCGAAAGATTTTGACCTTCCTGAGCGGCGGTTCGATAAATGTTTGTCTTATTTTATTCAGGGAGAAAATTATAAATCAGCGCGCAATCCATGGCGTCGCAATGCAGGTAGGCTTACTTTAACACACGCCTGTTCTTCTGCTCCTTTGTTTGATGTATTTTTAGAGGCCGGAAGGCAATCAGGGCAGTAACGCGCTGGGTTTTAAACGGCTTAATGCATCCGCTTTGGCGCGACCATATTACGCCCATGTAGCGGCCAGAACCTCTGGGTTTAAGGGCGGCTCACCCTCGGGTAAAGAACGGCAATTCTTAGGCATAGGCGTCTAGACTAGATTTGGATTTTTCTAAGGCTGGTTGCTGCGCTGTCGTATTTTTGGAACCAGACCGCGCGGCTTTAAGGCGCGTTTTGTTTGATTTTTTATATAGGGTTTTGTCATTTGCTTCCTTTATCATGCGCGACGCAGAGCGTGGATAGGCGATGTAAAGGCTTACCAATGTAGAATGAACTTGCTCTAGGGTTTAGCATTGATTTTAACAAAGGGTTTTATCTGGATGCCCGAACGGTTTTTGCAAGCTGTAAAATCTAACAGATCAAGTTAAAGCGGTGTCTCTGGAGGGCAGAGCGTTTCCAAACATCGGCGAAATTCAGGATCAAGAGGCAGTGGAGCGCCGCTTTCAGACTCAACTTGTACCTGCGCAAAAAAACCTTCTGCAAAGGCGGTTTGCCGCTGATTCCGAAACAAACCAACCTCATAACGCCACGAAGAGGTGCCGATATGACCCACACGAATGCCCGCATGGATAAGATCGGGAAATCCAGCCTCATCGTGATAGATGCACCCGCTTTCCACNACCAAGAAGCGCGTTTTTGTCCCTGACATATCAAACACCGCTTGCTCAAGTTGCCAATGTGTTACG
>JGI26082J51739_10001940_pt1 | contig 12777 bp, 10 predicted proteins | sample SaaInl5LU_22_DNA_FD_51739 | JGI IMG/M metagenome (IMG submission 51739)
GTTTTGATTATTGCCCTGACGGCGGCGGTCTATCATGTGCGTTATAGCGCCGACGCCGAAATGCGGGCGCTGGAAAAAGTTAAGGAAACGATGTTGGCGGCGCGCGACGAGCGACGTACATTAGAAGCCGAGTGGAGCAGTTTGAATGATCCGCGTCGTCTGCAAGAATTGGCCAATCGTTATTTGAGTCTGAGTTATTTAGCGGCCAATCAGGTGATTGATTTGCGGCCAGATGAAATTCGGCCAATTTCAGTATTGTTGCAAAGCGGGGAGGTGAGCGATGGCCCGCGCTAGTACCCCGATTGTACGCGCCGGTGGCGATTGGGCGGCTGTTATGGGTAGTCGCTTGGGACAGCGCCCGAGTGATTTATCGCATCATGCGGTTGAGCAAACGCGGCGTCGTTTGCGTCTCGCCTTGATTAGTTTCAGCCTCGTATTTGTTGTGCTTATCGGGAGGCTGGCTGATTTGACCACTAGCTATCAAGTGACTGGCGCGTCAACGGCGTTGCAGACCAGCGCCAAGCAAGAACGGCCGATTATCACCGACCGTCATGGGGTGGTGTTGGCGACGCAAATTTCAACCACCACATTGGGCGCCAATACGGCTGAGATTGAAGACGGTGTGGCCATGGCGCGCCAGCTCAGTGAAATTTTGCCACGGTTAAATGAGCGCCGCGCCGCGCAATTGCTGTCGCGCCGAGGGCCTTATGTGAAGCTGCAAACCAGTCTGACGCCAGATGAGCGGCGGGCTGTTTTGAATTTGGGCAACCCGGCCTTGCAATTGAAAAAAGCCACCAGTCGGGTGTACCCAAATGGTGAAGTGGCGAGCCATATTGTTGGTTTTTCTAGCAGCGATATGCGCGGTTTGTCGGGCATTGAACTATGGCTTGATCAGGGCGAAGAGTTTTCGCTGTTGGATAATCAGTTTGAAACCAGTCTTGATGTGCGCGTGCAGCACAGTGTTCGCGATGAGCTTATGCGGGCGATGGAAAAATTCTCCGCCAAGGGCGCGGCGGCGGTGATTATGGATGCCCATAATGGCGAGATTATTGCCTCCGTGTCCTTGCCAGATTTTGANGCTAATCAGCCAACCGCCAGTCCTGAAAGCGCNCGGTTTAATAAAATCATTCAGGGCACTTATGAGCTTGGCTCGGTGTTCAAAGTGTTCACTGTGGCCATGGCATTGGACGGCGGCTATGTGACACGCGAAGATATTTTTGATGCCAGCGAACCGATGAAAATCGGACCAGAAAAAATCTCAGACGACCACCCGCAAAACCGCCCGCTTACGGTTGATGAAATATTGGTTCATTCGTCAAATATTGGCTCGTCGAAAATTGCCTTGCAAGTGCCTGAGCAGGCACATGCAGAATTTTTACAGCGACTTGGCATGCGTGACCGCGTGGCCACTGATTTCCCCGCCCGCGCCCGGCCTTTGCCGGTCAGTCGGTGGACTGACATTGAGCGCGCCACCACATCTTTTGGGCACGGTATTTCCGTGTCACCGCTGCATGTCCTAGTGGCCGGCGCGGCGATGATGAATGGCGGCGTGCTTTATCCACCAACTCTGCAAAAAGTCGCTATGCCAATNGGTCAGCGGGTTGTTAGCGCGCAAACCAGCGCGGCCATCCGCGACATGATGCGCCGCGTGGTCACCATNGGCACTGGCAAAAATGCCAATGTTGAGGGTTATGCGGTGATTGGCAAAACCGGCACGGCCAATAAACCACAACAGGGATCTTATAGTGCCGATGCACGCATCACGAGTTTTCTATCGGGCTTTCCCGGCCATGCGCCGCGCTATGCAATGTTGGTCATGCTTGATGAGCCAAATGGCAATGAGGCGACTTATGGCCAAACCGGTGCTGGCTGGAATGCGGCGCCGACCAGCGGCAATATTATTAAGCGCATAGCACCGATTTTGGGCGTGCTGCCAAATCGTGATGCGACACAGCAAGAAGCCAAACTGCAAAGCTTGCGGCAAACGGCCATGGCTGAGCCAACAATGGGAGGCTCCTATGCGCCTTGATCGATTGGCTCCTGAATTTAGTCCGCTTCCGGCTTTCGCCAGCACCGATATTCGCGGTCTCACCGCCGATAGTCGCGAGGTGATGCCGGGCTATTTATTCGCAGCTTTAAGCGGCGTGAAAACCGACGGTGGGGCATTTATTGATCAGGCCATTGCGCGCGGCGCGGCGGCTGTTTTAGTGGCCAAGCCAGCGCAAATACCCGCCGACACCAGCGCCCAAGTGGCGGTTTTGCAAAGCGAGAACCCGCGCCGTGATTTGGCGCTCATGGCCAAACGTTTTTTTGCCAGCCAGCCCCCACATGTGGCCGCCATCACTGGCACCAATGGCAAAACCTCGACGGCGCAATTCTTGCAACAAATTCTTGCCGCTTGTGGACATGCCGCCGCTAGCCTCGGCACTTTGGGCGTTCAAAGCGCCAGCTATCAAGCGCCGCTGCACCATACGACACCAGATCCGGTGACCTTGAGTGCGGCTTTGCGTGATTTGGTGGCGCATCAAATCACACATGTCGCGCTGGAAGCGTCGAGCCATGGTCTGGCGCAATATCGCCTCGATGGCACAGATATTCAGCTTGCCGGATTTACCAATCTAAGCCGTGACCATCTCGATTATCACAAAGACGAAGCTGATTATTTGGCCGCCAAGCAACGCTTGTTTACCGAGGTGCTCAGTGTCGATGGCACAGCTGTCGTTACCATTACCTCTGAGGCTGGACAACAGATTGCCGCGGCGGCGGCGCAGCGCGGTCGGCGGGTCATGCGGGTCGGCACGCCGGAGGCTGATTTATATGTTGAGCTGGTCAGCCGCCAACGTGATGGGCTTGTTTTGCGGGCTCATTTCGGCGACCAGCAAGGCGAAGTGACGCTGCCCTTGGTTGGTGATTTCCAAATTGAAAATGTGCAATTAGCGATGGCGATGAGCCTGCAGCTGGGGTGCGCTTGGGATGATGTGCTGGCCTCAGTCAGCAGCTTGGTTGCGCCGTTGGGACGGTTGCAAAAAGCCGGTGAAACATCTGCTGGTGCCGCCGTCTATGTCGATTATGCCCATACGCCCGATGCGCTGGCCAATGCTCTGACCGCTTTGCGCGCACATATGCAAGACAATGGTGCTCTGCATTTGGTGTTTGGCTGCGGCGGCGACCGCGATGCTGGTAAACGTCCACTAATGGGCGAAATTGCCGCCCGTTTGGCCGAACATATTATTGTCACCGATGACAATCCGCGCCACGAAGACGCGGCACAAATTCGCCAAGCGATTTTGGCGCAATGCCCGATGGCACAAGACATTGCCGACCGCGGGCAAGCGATTGACGCGGCTTTGGCGCAGGCTCAAGCCGATGATATGGTTCTCGTGGCTGGCAAAGGCCATGAAACAGGACAGATAATCGGCGACACAATTTTGCCATTTAATGATGTCACTTACATTGCTCAAGCACTTGGGCAGAGCGAGGTGCGTCATGGCTAATTTGCAATCACATATTATCTGGACTGGCGACGCCATCGCCGATGCTTTGGCGGATTTTTTAGCCGCACCATTGAGCGCCGAGCTGCAACAAAATCTGACCGTGCGCGGCGTTTCGATTGATACGCGCAGCCTCAAAAAAGGTGATCTATTTATTGCCCTGCCGGGCGAACAAGCCGATGGCCATGACTATGTCGCGGCTGCCTTACAAGCCGGTGCCGCTGCGGCTTTGGTCGAGCACGGCCGCGACATCAAAAACCTCAGCGCCAGCGACAATCTTATTGTGGTGCGCGATGTGATGAGCGCCCTTGAGGTTTTGGCTCTAGCCGCCAGAGCCCGTTCGACTGCCTATATTATTGCCGTTACCGGATCGGTTGGCAAAACCAGCGTTAAAGAGTCCTTGCGCCATGCGCTAGAAAAATCAGGGGCGGTTCATGCCTCGGAGAAATCTTATAATAATCATATTGGCGTGCCGCTGAGTTTGGCGCGGATGCCGGAAAATTGCCAATATGCGGTGTTTGAAATCGGCATGAACCATGCTGGTGAAATTGATGCGCTGGTCAAAATGGTGCAGCCACATTGCGCAATAATTACCGAAATCGGCACGGCGCATATTGAGCATTTTGACACAATGGAAGATTTGGCCCGCGCTAAAGCGGAAATCTTTTCTGGCGTGATTGCCGGTGGCGCCGCCATATTGCCGGCCGCCAGCCCTTATCTTGATTTACTGAAAGCGCAGGCGGCCGCTTGTCAGATTGATAATATCGTCACCTTCGGCAGCGCCGACAGCGTAAACGCTGGCGTGCAAGCCTTGGCTGAGAAAGTCAAATTACACCCTTCTTGCAGTTGTGTAAGCGCAAAGATTTTGGCTGATCAAGTGACCTATAAGGTCGGTATGTCGGGCGCGCATCACGTGCAAAACAGTCTCGCTGTCTTGGCTGGCGTGTCTCTGGCCGGCGCCGATTTGGCCTTGGCGGCTTTGTCTCTGGCTGATCATGATGGTTTGGTGGGGCGCGGCGAGCGGCATTATTTGCATGCCGAAGATGGTCAATATGTTTTGGTCGATGAAAGCTATAACGCCAACCCAACCTCTATGGCGGCGGCGCTGACGACGCTGGGGCTGGCGCCACGCAATGGTCGGGGGCGGCGCATTGCCGTATTGGGCGATATGGCCGAGCTCGGCGATCAAGCGGTTGATATGCACATCCAACTGGCTGACATCATCGCCGAGGCTGAGATTGATCAAGTGCTGACCTATGGGCCGTTAAGCCATCATTTACACGAACATTTACCGGCCGATTGCATGGCCTATCACGCTAATTCGCTGGCCGATATGACGCATCATTTGCTGAGAGATATGCGAGCTGGCGACGTGGTTATGGTGAAGGGCTCGAATGCCTCTGGCATGGGGGCGGTTGTTGACGCGCTGGTACAGGCCGATGAATCGGCTGCGGCACAGAGTGCGCAGGAAAGGGGATAATATGTTTTACGAGCTGATGACATCAATGAAAGAAGCGCTACCTGGCGCCAATCTATTTTCCTATATCACCTTCCGCGCTGGCGGCGCCATGCTGACCGCTTTGCTGATTAGTTTTTTAATGGGCCCTTGGCTGATTGACACATTGCGCGCCCATCAAGGCAAAGGTCAGCCGATCCGCAAAGATGGGCCAGCCTCGCATTTGTTGACTAAAGTCGGCACGCCGACTATGGGCGGGCTGTTAATTTTAATCTCCTCCCTCGGCGCGTCACTGCTCTGGGGCGATTTGAGCAATATGTTTCTATGGGCGATTATGCTGACCACTTTGGGCTTTGGCGCGATTGGCTTTGCTGATGATTTTCTGAAATTGCGCAGCAGCAGCAGCGACGGCGTGCCCGGTCGCATTAAGCTTTTGCTTGAGGCTATCGTCGCCGTTGCCACTGTTCTGTATATTTCAAAATTGCTACCCGCGCCGATGGCCACCAGCTATGCCATTCCATTTGTGAAAGATTATTTGCTGCCGCTTGGCTTGCCACTTTTTGTTATCGCTGGCTTGTTTGTCATTGTGGGCGCTTCAAATGCGGTCAATCTCACCGACGGTTTGGACGGTCTGGCGATTGTGCCGACAATGATTGCGGCGCTGAGCTTCGGCCTGATTGCCTATCTTGTCGGCAATGCCGTGTTTTCCAATTATTTGCAAATTCATTATGTGCCTGGTACCGGCGAATTGGCAGTATTTTGCGCCGCGCTGATTGGCGCTGGCCTCGGCTTTCTTTGGTATAATGCGCCGCCAGCTGCGGTATTTATGGGCGACACTGGCTCATTGGCGCTGGGTGGCGCTATTGGTTCTATTGCTGTCGCCACCAAACACGAATTGGTGCTGGCGATTATCGGCGGCTTGTTTGTGCTCGAAGCGGTCTCAGTGATTGTGCAAGTGGCATCTTTCAAACTGACCGGCAAGCGGGTGTTTGCCATGGCGCCTTTACACCATCACTTTGAACAACGCGGGTGGGCCGAATCCACCATCGTTATCCGGTTCTGGATCATCTCAGTTGTGCTGGCCTTGATTGGGCTGGCGACGTTGAAATTGCGCTAGGGGGTCGGATGATCACACTGCCACATTTTTCTGGTGAAACAGCGGTCTTCGGGCTCGGTCGTTCTGGCCTTGCTTGCGTTGACGCGCTGCTGCTTGCCGGATGCGATGTGGTGGCGTGGGACGATAAGCCAACGCAATGCGAAATGGCCGCCAAACGCGGCGCGACAATTCGCGATTTAACGCAAGATTTCGGACAGCCAGCCCGTCTCATTGTTAGCCCCGGCGTGCCCTTGACCCATCCGGCGCCACATGCGGTGGTGGTCAATGCGCGGGCAGCTGGCACGGCGATATTGGGTGACATGGATTTATTCTATGCTGGCCTGCAGCAATGGCGAGCTGATAATCCGCAGCATCATGTGCCGATTATTGGTATCACTGGCACCAATGGTAAATCGACGACCACCGCACTGATCGGCCATATGCTGGCGCATTGTGGTTGGGTGCCGCAAGTCGGCGGCAATCTGGGCACACCGATTTTGCAATTGGATATGCCACAAGCCGATGCCAAAACCGCCTATGTGCTGGAGCTGTCTTCTTATCAGCTTGACCTCAATGAAACATTGGCCTGCGACATTGGAATATTGACCAATATCTCGCCCGACCATCTCGACCGGCACGGCTCAATGGCTGGCTATGTTGCTGCCAAGCAGAAATTATTCACCCATNGCNCCAGNGATATGACCAGCATTATCTGNATTGATGACGCCGACAGTGCCAAAATGGCCAGCGCCTTGGCTGAGCAGGGTGGGCGCGTCATACGTCTGTCATCGACGCAAATGANGGCTGATGTTCATGTTTCCNTCGATGATTTGAGCGGCGATGGCGAGACGCTCATGCGGCTGGAATTCATGGCCAGTCTTCGTGGCTTGCACAATGCACAAAACGCCGCCGCCGCTTTGGCCGTTGGGCAGGCNTTGGGATTGAGCCTTGCCGATATCACTGAAGCGTTTATTGGCTTTCCCGGTTTGGCGCATCGCTTGCAGCCGATTGATCGCTTTGAAGCGCTGACATTTGTCAATGACAGCAAAGCCACCAATGCCGAGGCGACGCGTCACGCTTTAGCGGCCTATCGCAATATTTATTGGATTGCCGGTGGCCGCGCCAAAGACGGCGGGCTTGAGGGTTTGGAAAATAGTTTCTCTGATGTGCGTCGGGCCTATTTGATTGGAGAGGCGGCGCCGCAATTTGCTCAACAATTGTCTGCCATGGCGCCACATGTTGATTATGTCGAGAGCGGCCAGCTACAGCGCGCGGTCTTTGCCGCTGCTGACCAGGCGGTGGCTGACAATCTCGACGAAGCCACCATCTTGCTGTCACCAGCTTGTGCGTCATTCGACCAATTTGACAATTTCGAAGCACGCGGCGATGCGTTTTGCGCCCATGTCGCAAGCTGGAAACCACAACAGGGCGGAGGCATGTGATGCGCATATTCTCCCGCACNGATCGCAGCTTTGTCGCCGAATGGTGGTGGACCGTCGACCGCACCATGTTGCTTGGCGTTGGCGCACTTTTGGCGCTCGGCTATTTCATGGCCTTTGCTGCCAGTCCGGCGGTGGCGCAAAATATCGGTATGCCGATTTATTATTTCGCCAATAAACAATTAATGTTTTTGACCTTTGCGGCCGCCGTGTTTTTGGCTGTTTCAATGCTTAATCCGAAGCAAATTCAAGTTTTGGCTTTGGGCATATTGTTTGCCAGTATTGCCGCCGTCGCCATGACTTTATCATTTGGTGTCTCAGTAAAAGGCGCCAGCCGCTGGCTACTGATTGGCGGCTTATCAATTCAGCCATCAGAAATTTTGAAGCCGGCCTTTGTTGTTGTCACCGCTTGGCTGTTTGCTCGTCAACGGGCGCAATTTGATAGCAAGGCAGTTTTGCTGTCATTCGGTCTGCTTNTTCTGGTCAGTGTTTTGTTGGTCATGCAGCCTGATATTGGGCAGATGACACTATTATGTCTGGTCTGGATGTGCCTATATTTTCTATCTGGTGCGTCCCTGAAAAAGCTGGTTTTTTTGGCCGTTTGCGGAGCTTTGGCGGCTGGCTATCTCTATGCCACCAAGCCACATGTCGCCAGTCGGGTAGACCGTTTTCTCGACCGCTCAGCCGGTGATACTTATCAGGTCGACCGCGCCATGGATGCCATTCGCTCTGGCGGTGTGGTTGGTGTTGGTGTCGGCGATGGTCAAGTGAAGTCGATTTTACCCGATGCCCATTCCGATTATGTTTTCGCCGTCGCCGCCGAAGAGGGTGGGNTGATTTTCGGAGCCTTGATTATGCTCACCTTCGGCTTTCTCATTTGGCGCGCCCTCAATGCNATGCGCGATGAAACAGAACATTGGATTCAGCTGGCTGCCTCAGGATTGATTTGCCTGTTTGGCTTACAGGCGAGCATTAATTTGGCGGTGAACCTCGACATCATACCGTCGAAGGGCATGACCTTGCCATTCATCTCTTATGGCGGTTCTTCGCTTTTGGCTTCGGCTATTACCATGGGCATGTTGGTGGGGTTGATGCGGCGGCGTTCGCTTAGCCCAATGCGCATGAGCGCGCTGACCCCGTCTCAATTGGACACACAAATGCGGGGGCAGCTATGAGTCAGCAGATAAATATGAATATGACATCGCCGTTGCGCATTGTTTTAGCGGCCGGAGGCACCGGCGGGCATTTATTCCCTGCCAGTGCCTTGGCTGAAGAATTGAAAACCCAAGGTCATGAGGTGATGCTGGCGACCGATAAGCGCGGCATGGCTTATCAAAATAATCTTACNGCCATGCCAATATATCGTGTGCCGGCGGCGACAGTTTATGGCGGTGGCCTATTTGCACTGCCAGCGCGAATTCTNACTCTGCTTTGGTCAGTTGTCTCCTCATTGATGTTGATGCTGCGTTTGCGNCCGGCGATTATTATCGGCTTTGGCGGCTATCCATCTTTCGGGCCAGTGATGGCCGGTTTGCTGATGCGCAAGCCGGTTCTGGTGCATGAACAAAATGCGGTTTTGGGTCGGGCTAATCGATTGGCGGTTAAATTGGGCGCCAGTCTGGCGACCAGTTTCCCCAATACGGCTGGCGTACCGGCCCGGGCGGCGGCGCGTATGCGTAAAACCGGAAACCCANTAAGAGCAGATGTTTTNTCGACCGCCCAAATCAGCTATCGCTCGCCGANGCGCTCGCANGCCTTTGACCTTTTNGTGTTTGGCGGCAGTCAGGGGGCGCGTATTTTTTCGACTGTTGTGCCTGAGGCGATTGCGCTTTTGCCTGAAGACAAGCGCGAAAACTTGCGGCTGGTTCAGCAGGTTTCAAAAGACCATATGGCTGGCGTGCTCAACAGTTATGGCGAACTCAAGGTTTCGTCGGAAATTAGAGAATTTTTTGATGATATGCCACGTCGCCTGCGTCACGCTCATTTGGTTATTTGCCGAGGTGGTGCTTCAACGATTAGCGAAATCAGCGCCCTTGGGGTTCCGTCAATCATCGTGCCTTTGCCCGGTTCTTTGGATCAAGACCAAGCCAATAATGCCCGCGATTTAGCAACAGCGGGCGCGGCTGAGTTGATTTTACAGAAACAGTTTAACGCCGAAAGTCTCGCTGCCATTTTAAATAAGTGGCTCGACGACAAAGCGTGTTTTGAAACCATGTCAACCAACGCGCGGCGCTTGGCAGAGCCCGAGGCAACTGTGCGTTTGGCGCGCTATGCTTATTGTTTGGCGCAGCGTCTGCCGATTCAAATCGATCAACCCGCTTCGTTTTTGGAAGGGCGACGTTCATGAGTGATGTCAAAACCCTTGCGAGCAATTTACGCCCCTTTGGCCGTGTGCATATTGTCGGCATTGGCGGCATTGGCATGAGCGGTATTGCCGAAGTCATGCATGTTATGGGCTATGAGGTGCAAGGCAGCGATATGGGCGACAATGCCAATACGCAGCGTTTGCGGGCAATGGGCATAAATGTGCACACCGGCCATGACGCTTCGCATGTTGACGGCGCCGGCGTGGTGACCATCTCATCTGCCGTGACCAATGATAATCCGGAAGTGAAAGCAGCTCGTGCGGCGCATATTCCGGTGGTTCGTCGGGCTGAAATGTTGGCCGAGCTGATGCGGTTGAAACCGTGCATCACCATTGCCGGCACGCATGGCAAAACCACCACCACCTCATTGACCGCGGCCATTTTGGACGCCGCCAATCTTGATCCAACAGTTATCAATGGCGGCATTATTAACGCTTATGGCACCAATGCCCGCCTCGGGCAGGGCACATGGATGGTGGTGGAAGCCGATGAAAGCGACGGCACATTTGTCAGGCTGCCGTCGACGATTGGCATTATCACCAATATTGACCCCGAGCATCTCGACCATTATGGCGATTTCGACGGTCTACGCGCCGCCTTTGAGCGCTATATTCAAAATATTCCTTTCTATGGGTTGGGCATTGTTTGCCTTGACCATCCGGAAGTGCAGACTTTGGTTGGCCGCATCACCGATCGGCGCTTGACCACATATGGTTTGAACGAACAGGCCGATTTGCGCGCCACCAATATTCGTGAGCACGGCATGTCACAAATTTTTGACGTCATTATCCGTGACCGCCAAGATGGGGCCAGCCGCACGATTGCTGATGTGACCTTGCCAATGGCCGGTCGGCATAATTTACAAAATGCGCTGGCGGCGATTGCTGCGGGCATTGAAGTTAACGCCAGCGACGGGCAAATCAAATCCGCTTTGGCCAGTTTTGCCGGCGTCAAACGCCGTTTAGCCAAGTCGGTGAGGTCAAAGGGGTGACCATTGTCGATGATTATGCCCATCACCCGGTTGAGATTGCTGCTGTCTTGGAGAGCGCGCGGGCGGTTGCTAGGGGCCGTGTTATCGCCGTCATGCAGCCGCATCGCTATACGCGTTTGCGCGATTTATTCGCTGATTTTTGTAGCTGNATGAATGGCGCCGATACGGTGATGGTGCTGCCGGTTTATGAGGCTGGCGAGAAGCCGATTGAGAATATCAATNCCGCGACGTTGGTCGCTGGTCTGCAAGCGCATGGCCACCGCCGCNCTATCCATATTGACGCGCCGGAAGCCTTGGCGGCTGCATTNGCTGAAGAAATGGCCGAAGGAGATGTGATCATTTGCATGGGTGCTGGCAGTNTTTCGCANATNGCCTATGCCTTGCCTGAGCAGATTGAGGCGGTGATATCATGAGCACGCCAATGAGCCAGTCAGTCCAANATGGNGCNGCCCCGCAATGGGTGGAGGCGCTGCCCGAGGTGCGCGGCAGCTATCACCATCAATTCGCCATGGCCGATTTGTGCTGGTTCCGCGTTGGCGGGCCGGCAGATGTTGTTTATCTACCAGCCGACGTTGACGATTTGGCACATTTTCTGGCGCATCTTCCGGCCGATATTCCGCTGCACATTCTCGGGGCTGGTTCCAATACATTAATCCGCGATGGCGGTGTGCGCGGCGTTGTNCTTCGTCTTGGCGCTGCCTTTGGCGCCGTCGAACAAATTGCTGACCGGCAGTTAAAAGCCGGTGCGGCGGCTTTGGATGTGCGCCTATCGCGGGCTGCTGCCGATGCGTCGCTCAGCGGCTTGGAGTTTTATCGCGGTATTCCCGGGGCTATAGGTGGGGCGATTGCCATGAACGCTGGCGCTTATGGCGGCGAAACCGCTGATTGCTTACGCAAGGTCGAGGGACTGACCCGTCAAGGCGAGGTTGTTGAACTAACCGCCACCGAGCTTGACTTGTCCTATCGCCACAATGGCTATGCTGACTTTATCATTTATACCGCTGCTTATTATGAGGCGGTGCCGGGCGATGAAACACTGATCCGCGCCGCCATGCAGGAGATTTCCGATAAGCGCAAAACCACCCAGCCGATTAAATCACGGACCGGCGGCAGTACTTTTAAAAATCCAGCCGGAACAAGTGCTGACGGGCCAAAATCATGGCAGTTAATTGACGCGGCGGGCTGTCGTGGCGCACGCATTGGTGACGCTCAAGTGTCTGAATTGCATTGTAATTTCCTGATTAATCACGGCGGCGCATCGGCCGCTGACATTGAAAACCTTGGTGATATGGTGCGCCAAAAAGTGCACCAGACCAGCGGCGTTGAGCTGCAATGGGAAATCAAACGTATTGGGGAGGCAGCGCATGGGTAAATGGCCAAAAGATACGCATGTTGCAGTTCTCATGGGCGGTTGGTCGCCGGAACGCGAGGTTAGCCTTGTGTCGGGTGCCCAATGTGCCGCTGCCCTGCGTGAACTTGGTTATCAGGTAAGTGAAATAGATGTGGCGCGCGATTTACACGATGTGTTGAGCGCGCTGCAACCGGATGTTTGCTTCAATGCCTTGCACGGTGTCGGCGGCGAAGATGGCGAAGTGCAGGGGCTTTTGGAAGTGTTGCAAATTCCCTATACGCATTCTGGCGTCCGCGCCTCATCGCTGGCCATGGATAAGCATTTGTCGAAACAAATTTTCGCGCAATCAGGCTTGCCTGTGGCCGAGAGCCTATTGCTTGAAAAAGGTCTGGTTGATGGCCACCCAATGGCGCCGCCTTATGTGGTGAAACCGGTTAACCAAGGGTCCAGCGTTGGCGTGGAAATTGTCTCTCAAGCCAGCCAAGCCGTGCCTGCCAGTTTGACCGAGGCCGGTTGGTCATTTGATGGCATGGCCATGGTCGAGCGCTATATCGCCGGTCGCGAATTGACCTGCGGTGTGATGGGAA
>JGI26082J51739_10001945_pt1 | contig 12763 bp, 10 predicted proteins | sample SaaInl5LU_22_DNA_FD_51739 | JGI IMG/M metagenome (IMG submission 51739)
TTGCCCGGTTCGCAAGGCGGCGCCGATCTGCAAGGCGCCTCTTTCGACCCCGAAACCGGCTTGCTTTATATTCCCTCTATTACCGCTCCTTTTGTTGCTGACCTCGAATTAGGCGACCCTGAGGTGACCAACCTTCGCTATGTAAAAGGCGCAAGACGCTGGTTGGGTGGCCCACAGGGACTCCCTCTGTTCAAGCCTCCCTATGGACGCATAACGGCGATCGACATGAACACGGGAGAGCACATATGGATGGTGCCCAACGGCGTCGGGCCAGTCGATAATCCGGCTATCGCTCACCTCGGTATAGACAAGCTCGGCGTGCCCGGTCGTCCCTCGCCTTTGCTCACCAAAACACTGCTGTTTCTAGGCGAAGGGCTGACAAAGCAGCGCCCGGGCGGACGCATCCCCGCAGATATGCCCGTCGAAATAGCGACTAACAGCGGCGGACCGATGTTTAGAGCGTATGACAAGCTTTCCGGCGACATCCACTGGGAAATCGAACTGGCGGCGGGCACGACCGGTGCGCCGGTCAGTTACATTGCCGCAGGCAAGCAGTTTATCGTAGTGGCCATTGGCGATCGCGAGCACGCACCCGAATTGGTTGCTTTCGCCCTGCCAGACACCCGCAGCACTGAGTGAGTCATTTTTTACCCATTTGGGCACCGCAAAACGAGGAGAGAACACAGATGACAGACCGCATGACAGCTGAGAATACCCCGACAACCGACAAGCAAGGCGCGCGCGCAGCGATACCGAGACGCGATTTACTCTCCGCCGCCTTGGGGCTCGGCGTCATTGCCGGCCTGACTAAGAGCGACGCCCTCTTTGCCGCGAGCGCAGGTCGAATAGAGACGCGGCTCGCTGAGTTAGGCATCGAACTGCCTCCGGCGCCTGCGCCTCTCGCGAATTATGTCGCCTACGTGGTCGAGGGCAATGTCGCCTACATCGCCGGCCAGATCCCCATGAATGCCGGCACGTTGATGCACCCCGGAAAAGTGCCTACCCAGGTCACAGTCGAGCAGGCGCAAGCTGCTGCGCGGCAGTGTGGGATCAATATTCTTGCTGCACTCAAGGGCGCCTGCGGTGGTGATCTTGATAGAGTAAAACGCTGCGTGCGGCTGCAGGGCTTTGTCGCCAGTGCAGACGATTTTACGGCACAGCCTTCGGTCGTTAACGCAGCCTCTGATTTAATGGTCGAGGTATTTGGCGATGCGGGAAAACACACACGGCTGGCACTAGGCAGCAATGTTTTACCACTCGATTCGTGCNTTGAGATCTCAGCGATGTTTGTACTAAACCCCTAGCNGAAACCCANNNTCGATGGGCCGCAGCAGAGTATTATTCAATTAAATTTTTCCTATCACGATCGCTATCTGATGCAGTTCCACCCACAGACAGCATGGGATACACTCATCTCATGCTTCAACATCGATTCATAGACTCTGCGCGACGGTCTCCCAAAAAAGTCGCCTTCATTGACCGCACGACGGGTCGTGACATCACCTTCAAGCAGGCGTTGTTAGCCGGGCTCATTCTTGCCCGCCGCTTTCGCAAACTCGAACGTGGCCGCATCGGCATCATGCTACCGACATCTGGCGGCGGCGCTCTCGCCGTGTTGGGCGCAGTGATGGCGGGTCGTACACCGGTCATGATCAATTATTCTACCGGCGCTAAGAAAAACTGCCGCTATGCACAGCACCAGTGCGACTTTCACACAATTATTACGACGCGTGCGCTACTCGAGAAAACCGGCTGTCCGCAGCTTTCTGACATGCTATTTATTGAGGATATCCTCGCTACGCTGAGCCCGCTCGAGAAAGGCTTCGCTTTTATTAAGACTCTGCTTCCCACGCCCTTACTCAAGCGACTCGTCGGACGCAACGATCTAGAAACACCCGCGGTTATATTGTTCACAAGCGGCAGCGAGAAAGACCCCAAGGTCGTGCAACTTACGCAGCGCAACATCCTGTCTAACATCGACTCGTTCTGCACGCATATGGAAATCTACGGTATGGACCGCTTGCTCGCGGTGCTGCCCTATTTCCACGTATTTGGCCTTACCATTAATCTCTGGACGCCGCTGTGCCTTGGCATGACGTCTATTACCTATGCCAACCCGCTCGAATTTAAAACCGTCGCAAAAATAATTCGTGACACCAAACCTGAGCTGCTTATTGGCACACCGGTTTTCCTCGAGGGCTATATAAGGCAGTCAGAGCCAGGCGATTTCAACAGCATTAAGCTGGCCGTCTCCGGCGCCGACAAATGCCCAGAATCGCTGCGCCAGCTCTATCGCGAAAAGCAAAATTTGGAGATTCATGAAGGCTATGGAACGACAGAAACCTCACCTGTGATCTCCGCCAATCCACGCAGCGATAACCGCGCAGGCAGCATCGGGGTCCCCATCCCCGGCGTTCAGGTGAAAATTTTAAGCTATGAAACCGGTGAGGAATGCCCGGCTGGCGAGGTCGGCAAAATTCTTGTGCGCGGCGACAACGTGATGGGAGGCTATCTCAATGATGTCGAAGAGTCGTCCCTAAAGCTTAAGTCTGGCTGGTATGACACCGGTGACCTTGGTTACATGGATGCCGATGGCTATCTCTATCACAAGGGTCGCCTGAAGCGGTTCGTCAAGATTGGCGGCGAGATGGTGTCGCTAGTCGCCGTCGAAGAGTGCCTTAATAATGTGACCGACATGGACTGCGAATGCTGTGTGGTCGAATTGCCCGATTCGAAACGCGGATCGAAAATAGTGGCGGTTACGAGCAAAGACGTTGACTCTTCTAAAACCAACAAGCGCTTATCCGAAGACCTGCCCAATATCGCGCTGCCGCGCAAATACGTCACCGTGTCGAGTTTTCCTCGCATGGGCAGCGGTAAGACTGACTTCCGCGGCCTTACCGAACATGTGTGGCTTCTAGAGCAGGAAGAAGACTAGCGCCCTCTCTTCTATGACGCTAGTCGTATAGGTGACAGGCCACCTCTCGATCTAAATCTTTAAGCTTAATAAGCTGTGGCGTCACAGTCTTACAAACCTCCATCACCTTCGGGCAACGATTCGCGAAGCGGCAGCCCGCCGGCACGTTAACCGGCGAAGGAATCTCGCCCTGAATCGCGGTCGATGGACGGCTACGTTCGAGCTCCGGATCAGGCTCTGGGTTAGAGCCTATTAGCACTTCGGTGTAGGGGTGTTTCGGATCGAAATAAAGCGCGTCCGCGCGACCAATCTCGACAAGTGAGCCAAGATACATCACCGCCATGCGATCGCTCACATAGCGCACCATCGACAGGTCGTGCGCAATGAAAAGCAGCGTGAGTCCCATCGATTCTTTGAGCTCGCCGAGCAGGTTTATAACCTGGGCCTGCACCGACACATCTAACGCCGAAATAGGTTCGTCGCAGACCACAAAGTCTGGCTCGAGTATGAGAGCACGCGCGATGCCGATGCGCTGACGCTGACCACCCGAGAATTCGTGCGGGTAGCGCGACATGTGATCGGGCTGCAGCCCTACCCTGCCCAGCCATTCGGCAACGCGTTCGCGCGCCATCGCGTTGCTTACACCGGCATGAAGCCGCAGCCCTTCGGCAACGATCTCACCGACAGTCATGCGCGGATTAAGCGACGAATATGGGTCTTGAAAAATCATCTGCATGTTGCCGGCAAGGCGTTGATAATCCACTGAACGGTATTTGGCCGGCAACGTCTCGCCTCTGAACAGAACCTCGCCCGCGGTCTTGTCATGCAGACCCAACAAGGTTTTACCAAACGTCGATTTTCCCGAGCCGCTTTCGCCCACCAGCCCGACAATCTCGCGCTCGCCAACGGTTAACGACACGTTGTCTACTGCGTGGACTCGCCTGCCACGACCAACATCGAAAAACCGCGTGAGCCCCCTCGCCTCGACAAGTGGAGTAGGCTTATTTGGCTTCATAGTGGAGTCGCTCATGATGCCGCTCCTTGCTCAACCGCGCTGTCGTTTTCGATAAAATGGAGCTCGGCGGGTTTAAACGGCGAGTCGGCTTCGTGCAGCCAGCAGTGGCTGCCGTGCGGCCGATTAGTCTCGGTGCTCGATAGACTTGTCTCTGGCGGCTGCTGCTGTTGGCAGACTTTCATTGCGTGAGGACATCGCGGCGCGTAGCCACAGCCGGGTGGCGGCGAGAACAAATCAGGCGGGCTGCCTTCGATGGGCTGCAGGCTTTGCTTGAGTGTCGGGTCGTTGCTGGGCATCGCGGCCTTAAGGCCAAGTGTGTAGGGGTGAGCGCTGCGGTAAAAAATATCATCGACGCTGCCGCGCTCGACAACCTTGCCGGCATACATCACCGCCACCGAATCTGCCATGCGTGCGACCACGCCGAGATCGTGAGTGATGAGAACGATTGCCATGCCTGTTTCGCGCTGAAGGTCTTGCAGCAGGTCAAGAATTTGCGCCTGAATCGTGACGTCGAGCGCTGTGGTTGGCTCGTCGGCTATCAGTATCTCGGGCTTGCAGGCGATAGCCATCGCAATCATCGCGCGCTGCAACATGCCACCAGAGAATTCGAAAGGGTATTGTTTCGCCCGCGTTGCTGCCTCAGGAATGCGCGTGACCTCTAACAATCGGATCGCTTCGCGCGCGGCCTCTGCGCGGCTCATCCCTTTGTGCACCTGTAACGGTTCGGCGATCTGATCGCCGATTGTCATGGTGGGATTCAGCGCGGTCATCGGATCCTGAAAAATCATACCGATCTGCGCGCCACGAATCTCACGCCCGTCGATACGCGACTGGCCCAGAATTTCTTGGCCGCGAAGGCGCGCAGAACCCTGCGTAATGCGACCCGGAGGCATGGGAATCAACCCCATCATGCTTTGCACAGTAACCGACTTACCGCAGCCAGACTCGCCAACGATCGCGAGTGTCTCGCCCGCTGCAACACTAAAGTCCACGCCGCGCACCGCCTGCACAATACCGCCGTAGGTGTCGAATTCAACGTTCAAGTTTTCGACGGTTAACAGATCACCCGTTGCCTGCGTCATTCTCTGTTCCTCATACGCGCATCGAGCGCGTCGCGCAGGCCGTCTCCCAGCAAATTGAACGCGAGCACCGTGGTACTGATTAGCGCAGCCGGAAAAATAAGTTCATGCGGCGTGGTGAGCATCGTCTTTATGCCCTCGTTCGACATCGAACCCCACGATGGCGTTGGTGGTGCGACCCCCATACCGATAAATGACAGAAAAGCCTCGGTGAAAATAGCGCTAGGAATCGCAAACGTTAGCGTCACCAATACCACGCCAAGGGTATTCGGCAGCATATGCCGCAAAATCAAATAGTGTGTTTTGGCACCGAGCAACTGCGACGCACTGATATANCCCTGCTCCCTGATTTGTAGNATCTGCCCNCGCACGAGGCGCGCNGTCGCNGGCCACATAAGCAGCACAAGCGCGACAAGCATCGGCATGACGCCGCTCTCTCCCGGCCCGATGCCAAACGCGATCTTAAACAGAATCATAAACAGCANAAACGGCAAAGCGACAACGAAGTCGGCGAACCGCATCATTACCTGATCGGTTTTCCCGCCAATAAAACCNGCGACNGAACCAAAGAACACGCCGAATAGCACGAAACAGAGCGGTGCGCCGATGCCGATAAACAGCGAGACGCGCGCGCCCGCCATGAGCCGCGCGAGCATGTCGCGGCCAAGGTAGTCGGTACCTAGAGGGTGGAGCGCGAGTTCAACCCTATCGCCCGGAACGAGCGCTGCCTCATTTGCAACCAGCCCACGCTCGCGCGCTTCGGCAACGGTTGTTACACGCTGCACGTCGACGGTAAGTGCCGACGTTTCGCGTGACAGACTGCCGTCGGCGTTCAATGCAACGATCGTGTAGTAATACGTCCCCGGTTTTATATCGAGTCGATCTTCGAAGGTGAGCGTCGAGTTGTCGAAAAATTCCGCGCGGGGAATACCGTAGGCCAGCTCGGGGCCAACGGGGAAAAGGTTGCGGTAAACGCGGTGGCCCCGAGCACTCGGCAGCGCGTCCCACGCAAGGCGCACCGACTGTGTGGTAGCCGGTTCGGCAAGCCGCAGCCCTGTGCCCGCGGTGGCGCCGCCAAGCCAAGGCGTGTAGGGATCAACGACAAGCGCCGAGCGATCAACGCCTGGTGGCTGACTTACCTGATCGAGGTCTTGAGACGCGGGATTCACTTGCCACAGCCAAGGGCCNACNAGAGTAAATAACAANAACCCGATCACGAGAAATAGCGACACCAAGGCGCGGCGATTCGCTTTAAGCCGAAGCCACGCATCTTGCCAATACGACAGAGAAGGCCGCGACAGTGTNTGCACTTCACGCTCTGTGCCAACGGGGGAAAAATCGAGCGCTGCTTTAGGATGAGAAGNCATTACTGCATCCTCACACGAGGGTCGATNAGNCCGTAAAGCACATCAACCACGATCACCATAAACACCAGAAANGCGCCATAGAACACNGTCGTTCCCATAATCACGGTGTAGTCGAGTTGCTGCACCGCCTGCACGAAATAACGCCCAAGGCCGGGTATTGCAAACACCAGTTCAACGACAAACCCGCCTGTAGTAATTGCTGCGATAGAGGGGCCGAGCACGGTGATAACGGGCAGGATCGCATTGCGCAGCTGGTGTTTGGTGAATATTCGCGCGGCCGGCAAGCCTTTAGCTTTTGCCGTGCGCACATAGTCTGAGCTAATCACTTCGAGCATCGACGAGCGCATGAGGCGCGTAAGATACGCCATCGTTCCCAGCCCTAGCACCAGAGCTGGCAGCAACATATGCGAGAGCGTGCCCCATCCTGCGACCGGTAACAGAGTGACGCCGAGAGCCGAGTTAACGCCAACCAGCATTAGCTGGCTTACCGCAGCGATCACGAAGCTCGGCACCGAAATGCCAAGAATGACGAAAAACATAATGACGTAATCGGGCATGCGATTGCGATAGAGCGCGGTAAGCGCACCCCATAAAACCCCACCCGCAGCGGCGAAAAGCACGGCAAGAATGCCGAGCGTTGCCGATACCGGAAAATGCTCGCGGATAATATCGTTAACCTCTCGGTTCTCTTGGGTAAACGAGATGCCGAAGTCACCGCGAATGAGATTGCCCAGATAAATGACATACTGTTCGGCGACCGGTTTATCGAGCCCATATTTTGCTTCGACGTTGGCACGAATTGCTGCCGTCATCGCGCGGTCGTTAAGCAGCGGATCGCCAGGAACATTGTGCATCGCAAAAAATGTTGCAGTGGCTATAAACCACACTGTAATCACGCCTTGGGCGAGACGCTTGAGGATGAAGCTCCACATTGTTTGTTGCTGCCTTTCTTATCGTTTTAGCTTGGATTTACTTTTTATTCAGCGCGGATTTAACTCATCAGCTACTCATTTTTCTTGTCGGCCGTTTATTCTCTCTTAATGGACGCATAAGTGTAGTCGACCTCGGGTCCCACCGTGCGCCTTATCAAGCCATCGAGCCGCGGGTCGACGACAAAAGACCAACCGCGTTCGTACATCGGGAGTACCACGATGTCTTCGTAACTGAGCCGCTGAATCTCGGCGAATGCTTGCATCCGTTTTACGGGGTCGAGTTCGGACTGGGCGATGCGAACGTAGCCATCCATTTCCGCGCTGTCATAGCGGCCGCGATTGTTGAGATTCCAAGACGAGAAGAGGTCACCAAACGTGAGCGCATCATCGTAATCTGGCCCCCAGCCCGAAAGAACGAGGTCGAATTCTCCCGAAGTCATCTTCGCGAGTCGCTGCTTAAATGTTTGCAGGTCGATGCGTACCTCAAGCCCCAAGTTGCGCTTGAAAAGCTCTTGATAGTATTCCGCAGAGAGAGTGGAGACAGGCGTGTCACCGGTAAGCAAAACTATCGGCGGCCACGCATCGAGTCCGAGTTCTATGCGCGCAAGTTCGAGGTGTTCGCGCGCTTTCTCGATATCCATTTGATGTTTAGTAGGCGGATGCTGCTTTCGGAAAAGGTCTCCTGCACCTTGTATCCAGCTAGGGAAAAGACTCTCGGCAGGAATGTAGGCCGCTTCTTTTAAGACTTTATACACCAGCTCCGAGGGGTCTTGTGCGAGCTGCATTGCACGGCGAAAATTTTTGTTCTTGGTGATTCGGCCTTCACGGTGGTTGAATTCTAGAAAGAAAACCGTGCCATCCATAAAGCGGTCAATATGCCAGCGCCGCTCCATCGCCTCGGGCAGCATCGGCGCGACAAGGTCAGTATCGGCTATCTGTGCGTCTTTGAAGAGATTGAGTTTGGCGTTCACATCGGTGGTGATATAGGCCACATTGATTTCGTCTAGAAAGCCTTTTTCATCATTCCAGTAATACGGGTTTTTGGTCCAGCGCATGGAAGCGCCGTGCACCCAATCGGTGAGCAAATACGGGCCATTATAAAGCAGCATGTCGGCATCGGCGGCGTAGCGGCCATTGGTAGACTGAAAGAAATCCTCGCGCGCTGGCAAGAAGGTAATGAACGCAACTAATTTATCGAAATACGGCGTCGCCTGTTCGAACGTCACCTCGAGCTGTCTGTCGCTTGCTGCACTTACACCAAGCGTCTGAATGGGAAGGTCTCCGTTGGTGATCGCCTCGGCGTTCTTGATCGGATAGGTGATGAATGCGTATTGCGAGCCTGTTTCGGGGTCAACCACGCGGCGCCAAGCGAAGACGAAATCATCCGCTGTTACCGGCTTGCCGTCACTCCAAAGCGCGTTNTCACGCANCCAGAACGTTGCGCCGTCTTCACGAATTTCCCATCTTTCGGCCACACCAGGAATGAGCTGCCCAGCCCTGTCATAGCTTAGCAAGCCTTCCATGACATGACCCAGCACCGAAAAACTCGCCGCGTCTGTCGAGCGCCCTGAGTCTAGCTGAGGAGGTTCTTGGCGCAGCGTTATGGTGATGCTGTTATTGTCAGAATCGATAGCACCGCCACCCGCCCCACCNCCAGTGCCGNCCACGGCGAACGAGAGCAGCGCCATTAGGCCTCCGAGAACGCCAAGTGCTGCAAGCGCATAGAGACCCAGTTGTTTGCCCGCCGAACGGGTGAAGTGATCGTCGCTTAGGACTGGCTTCGCTGTTTCGCTCATAGTTGACTACTTTTGGTAGGGTGTCCTCAAGAAAAGGCAGGCGCCTATTGCCTAAAGTGCGGCAATTATGGCGTAAACGAGTCCGCCAATTAACAATACGACTGTAGGGATGTAGCCGATTAAGAAACCGGGGCCGCGCTTAGCAGGGTCTTTTACATAACCCAATAGGAACATTAATCGACCGATAAGAAAAACGACGCCTAGGCCAGCGGCGACAGTCGCGTTACCGAAATAGCCAAACACGAGGATTGAAGGGATGAATATTATGAGCTGCTCTAACGTGTTCATGTGCACGCGATAATAGCGATCAAAGATTGGGTGGCCAGTAATAGCAGGCGCCTTGATTTCATAGGTGCCGCGAGCCTTACCAACCAGCATGCCAAAAACAGAGTACTGAAGAAGAGCCAGCGAAATGACGATTGCAACGAGTTCCATGAACATAATTCCTTGTAGTGTGGGTGCGCTCGACAATAGCAAACCGCCTGCATCCATGACAGTACTTTGACGTGAATTAGCCGCCACTTGGCGTATAATCTTCCACTACTCGCCAAAAGGCGGCACAGCTGCGCAGGCAGCCGAGTCGCAAAGATTGCCGAAGGCACCCGACAGACGCTGGAAGGAGCACCACATGACAGAGAAAGCCCCAAGCAAGGCAAAAGCAACGAAGCCCAAGGCAGACGCGGGATTTAACTTCGAACGCTCTATCGAACAGCTAGAAACGCTGGTCGCGGCAATGGAAGATGGAGAACTCTCCCTCGAAGACTCACTAGAGGCATTCGAGAAGGGCATTAAATTGACCCGCGAGTGCCAATCCGCGCTGCGTCAAGCCGAACAAAAGGTTCTGGTGCTGATGGACGAGTCTGGGACAACACAAGACTTAAAACTAGAAGACGAGACAGACGAAAACCCCTTCTAGTCAGACACCTCTAATCTAAAAAGAGCGAATCACTGTAGCATCTAGCACCGGCAGTGAGCGTATAACCGAGTATAGCCATTAGCGGCAGCCAAATGAGTTCACCATGAGCGCGACCCACAGTTCAGCGTCAAGCGGTTCACAGCCCACTAGCTCAGCGTCACCAATGCCCCTGCCCTCCCTCGCGATGTCGCAGGAAGGCTTTATGCAGGCCAGCCGTCAGCGGGTCAACGCCCGACTTTGGGCAGCAATCGCGAACGAGGATGGCAGTGCCAAACTGCAAGACGCCATGATTCACGCCTGTGCCGATGGCGGTAAGCGCATACGCCCACTGCTAGCCTATGCCAGCGCCCTCGCCGTTGGCGGCACCGTCGAAAAGGCCGATGCCGCAGCAACGGCCGTCGAACTCATCCACTGCTATTCATTAGTGCACGACGACCTGCCCGCAATGGATGATGATGACCTGCGCCGCGGCAAACCGACAGTGCACAAAGCATTCGACGAGGCGACGGCGATTCTTGTTGGCGATGCATTGCAGGCGCTTGCGTTCGAGCTTCTCTGCGCGAGTAACGGCGTCGGCAGCGAGCAGCGGTTAGAGATGATTACCTGCCTCGCTACCGCTGCAGGTGCGCGTGGCATGGTCGGCGGACAGGCGCTAGACTTCGAAGCCGTAGGCGAAGCGCAGACCCTCGAGCAGCTTGAGAAAATGCACAGCCTAAAAACTGGCGCGCTCATTCGTGCCGCCGTTCGTTTAGGCGGGTTAAGCCATGAACAATGCAGCGCTGAGGCCCTTGCGAGCCTAGATGAGTACGCCGCTAAACTGGGCCTCGCCTTTCAAGTGCGCGACGACATACTCGATGAAATAAGCGACACAGCGACACTCGGCAAGCCACAGGGCTCGGACAGTGAGGCCAATAAGCCTACCTATTTATCTCTGCTCGGACTCGACGCCGCGCGTGCTAAGGCCGAGGACCTCGCCCGCGAAGCCACCGAGGCGTTAGAGAATTTTGATGAGAAGGCCGAGCCGCTGCGAAGACTTGCCGACTATATAGTCGAGCGCCTTAATTAAACACGAATCTGTATTGAGCGCCGCGTAGGGCGGCATGAACGTGCAACAAGGATTTAGCCTAGATGTTAGACGCAATACCAACAGAGCGCCCAATTACGCCGCTGCTCGATTCGATCGACGAAACCGAAAAGCTGCGCGAGCTCGATGTCGATCAGCTCGACATACTCGCACGCGAGCTGCGTGAGTTCCTGCTCTATTCTGTTGGTAAAACCGGCGGTCATTTTGGCGCTGGCCTCGGCGTCGTCGAGCTTACGATCGCCCTGCACTACGTATTTAACACGCCCCACGACAGCCTTGTCTGGGATGTTGGGCATCAAGCCTATCCGCATAAAATTTTAACCGGTCGCCGCGAGCGGATGCTCACCATGCGGCAGCCAAATGGCCTCGCCGCCTTTCCAACCCGCAGCGAAAGCGACTATGACACCTTCGGCGTGGGGCATTCGAGCACTTCGATCAGCGCCGCGTTAGGCATGATGGCCGCTAAACGCCAGCAGGGACGCGCGAAAGACAGTCACACGATTGCTATCATAGGCGACGGTGCGATGACCGCGGGCATGGCCTTCGAAGCGCTCAATCACGCCGGCGCACTCGACGACAATGTGCTCGTTATCCTCAACGATAACAACATGTCGATCTCGAATAACGTCGGCGGCTTGTCTAGCTATTTTGCGCGCATGTGGGCGAGCAAGCCCTATAACTTTATCCGCAGCGGCAGCAAACGCGTGCTGTCGAAACTTCCTCCTGCCCTTAAAGCCGTGCATCGCGCCGAAGAATATATGAAGGGCATGGTCTCTCCCGGCACGCTATTCGAGGAGATTGGTTTTAATTACATTGGCCTGGTCGACGGACACGACACCGAAGAACTGGTCGAGATCCTGAGCAACATAAAAACCCTGCGCGGGCCTCAGCTTTTGCATGTTGTTACACAAAAAGGCAAAGGCTACACCGAATCCGAGAACGATCCCTTCGGCATGCACGCATTGAGCAAGATCACTCCTGCCTCTGCCGCGCCAGCCGCCACGGCGCCTTCGCCAACTTATTCGCAGGTGTTCGGCGACTGGCTTTGCGATATGGCCGACGACGACGATCAGGCTGTGGGCATTACTCCCGCTATGGGCGAAGGCTCGGGCATGCGTGAGTTTGCCGAGCGCTTCCCAAACCGATTCTTCGACGTAGCGATCGCCGAACAGCATGCCGTAACCTTTGCTGCCGGCATGGCGTGTGAGGGTGCGAAGCCTGTCGTGGCAATCTATTCGACTTTCCTACAGCGTGCCTACGACCAGTTAATCCACGATGTTGCTCTGCAGAACTTAGATGTGCTTTTTGCAATCGATCGCGCGGGTTTAGTTGGCGAAGACGGACCAACTCACGCAGGTAGCTTCGACATCAGCTACCTGCGCTGCATCCCTAATATGGTTGTGATGACGCCGAGCGACGAAGCCGAAACGCGCTTAATGCTCAGTACCGGCTATCAGCACAAAGGCCCCGCCGCGGTGCGTTATCCGCGAGGAAAAGGCCCGGGCGCTGCGCTAAGCGGCAGTCTCGACACGCTAGTAATCGGCAAAGGCATTATTAGGCGCAAGGGTGAAAACGTCGCTCTCCTCGCCTTCGGCAGCCTCACAGCAGCGGCGCTTACCGCAGCCGAAACCCTCGATGCCACCGTGGCCGATATGCG
>JGI26082J51739_10001946_pt1 | contig 12761 bp, 11 predicted proteins | sample SaaInl5LU_22_DNA_FD_51739 | JGI IMG/M metagenome (IMG submission 51739)
GGCGTTCCTCTTCCAATCGACCCGGCTCCTCTAACGACATTTGATGGGGGAACAGGTTTTCTTCAACGCCCGCCATAAACACTAAGGGAAACTCTAATCCTTTAGCCGAGTGCAGGGTCATCATCTGAATACTGTCCTCGTAAGGGTCCGCTTGACCTTCTCCTGCATCGAGCGCGGCACTATCCAAAAATGCCTGCAATGGCGAGATCGACTCGTCCTCGGGTTCAAATAGCCGAGTTGCTGTAACCAATTCCTGTAAGTTTTCCACCCGCGCTTGCCCACGCTCACCTTTTTCCGAGCGGTGATAATTCATCAATCCGGACATCTCGATGACATGCTCTGTGAATTCATCGAGGGATAAGGTCTCAGCGGATGTCGCAAAATCGTCAATCAATGCTTGGAAATTCGCGAGCGCAGTGAGTGCTCGTGCCGGTAACAGCGTCTGTTTTTGCACCGCGTCTATCGCTTCCCACAAGGACGCTCGGTCTCGTCTCGCAACCTCTCTCAGTTTTTCTACTGTCTTATTACCGATGCCACGCGGCGGCGTATTCAAAACACGCTCCAATGCGGCATCGTCACGACGCGCTTGGGCTAGCCGCAAATAGGCCAGCGCATTACGAATTTCTAACCGTTCATAGAATCGCTGTCCTCCATAAATACGGTATGGAATACGCTCTCGGAGCAGCGCTTCTTCCAACACACGCGATTGCGCGTTTGAGCGATATAAAATCGCTACCGACCGCCGTGGATTGCCGTCGTCGCACCACGTTTCTGCTTGCTCTACGATATAGCGCGCTTCGTCTTGTTCGTTAAAGCCAGCGTACAGCGTGATCGGGTCGCCCCGCTCTCCTTCAGTCCATAAATTTTTACCCAATCGCCCGGCATTGCGAGAAATGAGGCCGTTCGCGGCTTCGAGAATGGTCTCGGTGGAGCGATAGTTTTGCTCTAATCTCACCGTCACTGTGCCAGCAAAATCTTCTGCAAATCGNTGGATGTTTTCGACTTTAGCGCCACGCCAGCCGTAGATAGACTGATCGTCGTCACCCACTGCAACCACCGGAATAGTTTGTCCCGCTAAAACACGCAGCCACGCATACTGAATCGTGTTGGTATCTTGAAACTCGTCTACCAAGATCGTTTTAAAACGCGCTTGGTAATGGGCGAGCGTTGAGGGAGACTTGAGCCACAACTCGTGCGCACGAAGTAACAACTCAGCAAAGTCGACTAGGCCGCCTCGCTCACACGCTTCTTCATAAGCGGCATACACGCGCACCATGGTCTTTGCGTATAAGTCGCCTAGCGGGACATCGACATGACGCGCACGGAGTCCCTCATCTTTCTGTCCATTAATAAACCACTGCGCCTGCTTGGGTGGCCAGCGGGAATCATCCAGCTCTAGCTCTCGGCAAACTCGCTTAACGACCCTTAACTGATCGTCGCTGTCTAAAATTTGGAACTGTTGAGGTAAACCTGCTTCCTGCCAATGCGCTTTGAGTAAGCGATGTGCTAATCCATGAAAAGTCCCTACCCATAGACCCTGTGTCGGCATCTGCAGCATATCTTCGATGCGACCCCGCATCTCACGGGCCGCTTTATTGGTAAAGGTCACCGCCAACACCGACTGAGCTGAGAACCCCTCGGCACGAATCAACCAAGCAATTCGATGGACCAGCACCCTCGTTTTACCAGATCCTGCGCCGGCTAAGACAAGCTGGTTATTGGTAGACGCGGTCACAGCCTCTCGCTGTGCGGCATTCAGGGGGTTTAAAATATCGGAAACATCCATGGGCGTAGTGTAACGGAATGCGCTTTAGGGGTTGGATAAACGTTGTGAAGAGATGTGACATAGATGGTTTATTCAGGCCGCTTTCATTGGTATAACAGAAGCTTCTATATAGACCTGATCCCGGTACCGTATCGCCGCGGCAACGTCTCGATAAAAACGCCAACATTTGGCTGATTAAAAAAGGAAAATTTAGAATGAATATGAAACCCGCTACGCTCGTCTTCGCTTTGCTTGCCACGCCATTGAGCGGTGCTTTCGCCTGTGATGTTCCAGTAGCGCCCCCGACGCCAGACGGCGGCAGTGCAACAATGGAAGATATGGTGGCATCACAAGGCGAAGTCAAAGCCTTTCAAGTCGCTAATGCTGACTATCTCACCTGTGTAGACGACCAAATGACCGCTGAAAAAGCGGCGATGGATGAAGGCGATAGCGATGCTGACGAGCGCTATGCGCTGGCGGCTGCCGACTACAACGCGGCAGTGTCACGCGAAGAACAAGTGGCAGCTGACTTCAATGCGGCTATCAAGGCATTCAAAGCTGCCAACCCCTGATAAATTTTCTCTTCCGGTTACGGTGGGGCTTCTTAGCACAAGCCTCGCCATAACCGTCTGATTTTTGGCACTCTTGTCGCGACACGCAAAGCCCAGATGACCGCTCATTGCAGGGTGAACGCAACGCCAACGGCATCTCTTCACCGTATTTTATCCCCCTACACTCACCGCGATAAGCGGGGCACTTTTTTGCTCAGTGGCGTCGATGTTGTGGCAGGCATCCGGTAAGCGTCACGCCAAATGTAGTGGCCGAAATAGGCATCGTTACCGCTAGAACGTACAGGGTGGTCTCTACTAGCTCTGTCGACGTACCTTCCATCACATCATTAAATCGCCACGCCCCCCTCTTCGCTCGCTGAACCCTCGACATCGATTAGTCACGATGCCAAAGCGGCAAACGATTGCTGCGAATTAGGACTCGAAACGCGTAAAGCANTACTGTTCGATCTTTGACTTTACTCAACCGTGACTGATTTCGCGAGGTTACGAGGCTTATCCACATCAGTACCCTTGGCTACCGCGACGTGATAGGACAACAGTTGTAACGCGATGGTGAAGGCAATGGGACCCGCAAGGTTACTCGCAACGGGAAGCTCTAATACATCACAACTGGGGCCCGATTGATANCCCGCCTTTTCACTGGCAAACACAAATAAGTGACCGCCACGAGCGCGAACCTCTTCAAGATTGGACCGCAATTTTTCCATGAGTAGGTCATCTGGTGCCACCGCAACAACCGGCATATCCTCGTCCACCAGCGCAAGCGGACCATGCTTAAGCTCTCCTGCAGGGTAGGCTTCGGCATGGATATAAGAAATTTCTTTTAACTTCAGCGCGCCCTCCATGGCAATGGGGTAATAAATGCCCCGACCTAGGAATAAGGCATGATGCTTATTGGTGAAGCGCCGCGCCAAGGTTTTGATCTTGTCATCGCAGGCCAACACCTGGTCAGACACCGTCGCTAACTCCTGCAGCGCAGACTCAATATCCTGCGTGGCCAGTGTGTCCGATGCATGATGGTGGGCTAACCGCGACGTCAGCATGAGCAACGCAGCGAGTTGTGTGGTGAACGCCTTGGTTGATGCCACGCCGATCTCTGCGCCCGCCTGCGTCAAATACACCAACTCGCAGGCACGAACCATGGCACTATGATCAACGTTACAGATCGCCAACCTCGCCAGCACGTTTTCAACGCCCACATGTTCCAAAGCCGCTAACGTATCCGCCGTTTCACCTGACTGCGAAATACCCACCATGAGGGTATTGGGGAGCACCACCGCATTGCGGTAGCGGTACTCTGAGGCGACCTCGACCTGGCAGGGCAGTCCCGTCAAGGATTCGATCCAGTGTCGGGCGACTAGGCCAGCGTGATAACTGGTGCCACAAGCCACGATCTGCACAGCCTGAACCCGTGAGAACAGCTCCGTCGCGTTATCGCCAAACGCACGATCATCTGCGCTAGCGCCCTTAATGGTGTCCTGTAGTCGCGCCGGTTGCTCAAAAATCTCCTTGCGCATGTAGTGGTCGTAGCCACCCAAGCCTTGGTTTTCAGTGCGTAATGCAAGGCGATTTTGACCTCGATCGACCGGCTGCCCCTCAACGTTAAAAATGGCATAGCCATCTGCCGTCAACTGGGCGACATCGCCCTCTTCGAGGTAAATAAAAGTATCGGTAACGGACTGCAACGCGAGGGTGTCTGACCCAGCAAAGTATTCCCCAAGACCAACACCCAACACCAGTGGACTCCCTTGGCGTGCCACTACCAGTTGATTGGGTGATTCGCGATCAATAACAGCAAGCGCATAGGCGCCTTGCAGTTTTGGCAGGACCTGCTGTACCGCCGCTAATAAATCGTGGCCACCTTCTTCGATTGCCAGCGCAATTAAATGTGCCACCACCTCAGTGTCGGTTTCCGACGCAAACTGACAGCTCTGTGCTGTTAATGAGGACCGCAAGAGTTCGTGATTTTCAATAATCCCGTTGTGCACCACCGCAATACGGTCATTAATGACATGGGGGTGGGCGTTGGCAACCGACGGGGCACCGTGGGTTGCCCAACGCGTGTGCGCAATGCCGGTGCCACCGCTCAATGGCGTCGCCAGTTGCACGGCCTCTAACGCGGCAACGCGACCTAAGGTTTTATGACTCGACAATTGACCTTCGCGATCGATGAGCGCAAACCCAGCTGAGTCGTATCCACGGTACTCGAGCCTGCGAAGTCCCTCGAGCAGAATATCGGTGCAATCTCGTCGGGCAGCGACCGCCACAATGCCGCACATTAAGCTTTATCCTTGGTTTTGGCGGGACGCTGCCAGCCGTCCACGTTACTCTGCCGGCCTCGGGCGACCGCCAGCTGATCACTGGCCACATCGTCGGTGATCGTTGAGCCAGCGGCCACAAAGCCACCCGACGCGACCGATAAAGGGGCCACTAAGGTGCTGTTTGACCCAATAAACACACCCTCGCCCAGTTCGGTTCGATATTTGTTGGCCCCATCGTAATTACAGGTGATGGTGCCTGCGCCCACATTGCTCCATGCGCCCACCGTGGCATCACCCAAATAAGTAAGATGATTCGCTTTCGCACCAGCACCCAACGACACATTTTTTATTTCGACAAAATTGCCCACTTTCGCCTGCTCGCCAATCTCAGTGCCAGGGCGCAGACGAGCGTAAGGGCCAATTTCTGCTCCCGCTTTGATGGTGGCGCCATCGATATGAGTAAACGGCCGAACCTGCACACCCGCCTCGATCGTCGCGTTTCGGATCACGCAGTGGGCGCCAATCGTTACCTCGTCCCCCAGAACCACCTGACCCTCAAACACCACATTAATGTCAATTGATACGTCGCGGCCACAACCTAACGATCCTCGGATATCCAACCGCGCTCGATCGGCCACAAAAACGCCAGCCGCCATCAATCGCTCCGCGAGCACTTGTTGATGCTGACGCTCCAAATACTCTAGTTGTTGGGGTGTATTCACCCCCAGAGTATCCAGTGCACTGTCAGAGACCACCACTGAAACGGCGATGCCATCCGCCTTAGCAAGCGCTAAAACATCCGGTAAGTAATATTCTGATTGCGCGTTGTTGTTCTGGATCCGAGACAGCCAATCGGCAAGTGAGCTGGCTCTGCTTGCCAACACGCCAGTATTAATCTCGCGCAACTGGTGTTGGACTATCGATGCGTCTTTGTGTTCCACAACCGCCGAAAACTCACCCTGGCCATCACGAACGACGCGGCCATAACCGGACGGGTCCTCCACCACGGCTGACAGCATGGCAATACCGCCGTCAGCAGCGGCCACCACCGTCTGTAAAGTCCTGTCACTGACCAGCGGGACATCACCAAACAACACGAGCAACGTTGAATCTGGATGGCAAGCACCGATCGCTTGCTGCACTGCGTGACCAGTGCCTTTTTGCTGTGCTTGCAAGTGACACTGCACATCAGGGGCTTGAACAGCCGCTTCCACGGCATCGGCGCCACAACCAACCACGACATGAATTTGGCTAGCGCCAGCAGCGCGCGCGGCGTCCAAGGTGTAATGAATTAGCGGCCGGCCAGACAACAGGTGCAGTACTTTAGGTAACCTAGATTGCATCCGGCTACCCTGTCCGGCTGCCAAAATGATGACTTCCAGCATGAAAGATTCGCTCAAGGCTCTATGCAATCGTCATCATTACCCACCGGGCCGAGTTTGCAAGCGCGGGAGAGTCCTTCGGCAAACAAACACCAAAATAAACCCGTTTATTGGGGGGGGGTTACCCGCGGCCGGCGCGGTTCTTGAGTTTACGNAGAGCAGACAACTGCGCCGTCGCTTCCGCTAATTGCGCAGAAGCAAGACCGTAATCAATTTCTCCCTGCTGATTAGCAAGCGCTTCCTCGGCGTTTTGACGCGCCGTCTCGGCAGCGGCCTCGTCGATATCGTCAGCCCTGACAGCGGTATCAGCCAACACAGTGACCACGTCACCCTGGACTTCTAGAAAACCGCCGGAAGCATAGTAAACTTGCTCTTCACCCGTTGGCTCAACAAGACGAATGGGCCCTGGAATCAGCCGCGTTAACAAAGCAGCATGTCCATGGCATACGCCCAACTCGCCCTCTATGCCGGTGGCGACGAGGAGCTCCACCAACCCTGAGTAGATCTGAGCTTCTGCGCTCACAATATCGCACTGTAAGGTCATCGCCATAAGTCAGTCCCCGACGCGCGTCAGAGCTTAGCCGCCTTTTCGACCGCCTGCTCAATCGAGCCCACCATATAAAAAGCCTGCTCAGGAAGGTGNTCAAAATCGCCGCCTAGAATCCCTTTAAAGCCAGCAATGGTGTCTTTGAGTGAGACATAGATGCCCGGTGAGCCGGTGAAAACCTCTGCGACGTGAAACGGCTGCGACAGGAACCGTTCAATTTTTCGAGCACGGGACACCGTTGTTTTATCTTCTTCGGAAAGCTCATCCATACCCAAAATAGCAATAATGTCTTTGAGTTCTTTATAGCGCTGCAGCACTGACTGCACGCCACGCGCCACTTCATAGTGTTCCTGACCAATAATTAATGGGTCAAGTTGGCGCGATGTCGAGTCGAGTGGGTCAACCGCAGGGTAAATACCCTTTGCAGCAATATCTCGACTCAACACCACAGTGGAATCTAGGTGCGCAAAAGTCGTCGCGGGAGAGGGGTCAGTCAGATCGTCCGCCGGGACATAAACGGCTTGAATAGAGGTAATCGAACCGGTCTTAGTCGACGTAATGCGCTCCTGCAAAACGCCCATCTCCTCCGCCAAAGTGGGCTGATACCCCACCGCAGAAGGCATACGACCCAATAACGCCGACACTTCTGTTCCTGCTAAAGTGTAGCGATAAATATTGTCGACAAATAACAGCACATCGCGCCCATCATCGCGGAATTTCTCCGCCATGGTCAGACCTGTTAGGGCAACACGGAGACGGTTACCTGGGGGCTCGTTCATCTGCCCGTATACCATGGCGACCTTGGATTTATCCAACTCCTCAACATTCACAACACCAGATTCTTGCATCTCGTAATAGAAGTCGTTTCCTTCTCGAGTCCGCTCACCCACACCCGCGAACACGGACAGTCCGGAGTGCTCGGTTGCAATATTGTTGATGAGCTCCATCATATTGACCGTTTTACCCACACCGGCACCGCCAAATAGACCGACCTTGCCGCCCTTAGCGAAGGGGCATACTAAGTCGATGACTTTAATACCTGTCTCTAATAACTCATCTGACGCAGCAAGTTCGTCGTAAGCCGGTGCCGCGCGGTGGATAGCAGCACGAGCCTGCTCACCGATGGGACCTCTTTCGTCGATTGGGTTGCCCAGCACATCCATAATGCGACCCAGCGTCTCAGTGCCCACAGGAACCGAGATCGGTGCACCCGTATTTTCAACGTTCAATCCACGACTGACCCCTTCAGACGGGCCCATCGCAATAGCGCGCACAACGCCGTCACCCAGTTGCTGCTGGACCTCGAGGGTCAGCCCTTTCTCGGCGACCGTTAGTGCGTCATAGACCTGCGGTACGCTGTCACGTGGAAACTCCACGTCAATCACGGCACCAATGACTTGTACGACCTTTCCGCTACTCATTTCCCGGTCCTCATCTTAAAAGGTATGCAGTCAACATCGCGCTGCATCGTGTTACGTTATTGGATCACGCCTCAGCCGATCGCTGCCGCGCCCCCTACTATTTCTGCCAGTTCTTGCGTAATCGCCGCTTGCCGTGCCTTGTTATAGACCAGCTGTAAATCTTCGATTAACTCGCCCGCGTTGTCCGTTGCATTTTTCATCGCGATCATTCGAGCGGCCTGTTCGCAAGCACCATTTTCGACCACGGCTTGATAAACGAGGGACTCGATATAGCGCACCATTAGTGCATCGAGAAGCTCGCGCGCATCTGGCTCGTAGAGGTAATCCCAATGATGAGACAGCGATTCGCTTTGTTCTGCCTTTAAGGGCAGCAGCTGCTCGACGGTTGGCGACTGCGTCATGGTATTCACAAACTCGTTGCCAGCAAGATACAGCGCGTCAATTCGGCCCTCTGTATAAGCATCTAACATCGATTTGACGCCACCGATCAGATCCCCCAGAGACGGTTCCTCACCNAGGTCCTTTACCGTTGCCGTGACATTGCCCCCAACGCTGGCAAAAAAACCGCCGGCTTTAGCACCAACCAAGCACAGCTCGATATCAACACCCGAATCCTGCAAGTCCTTCATGGACGCAATAGCGCTTTTAAATAAGTTGATATTGAGTCCACCGCACAATCCGCGATCCGTCGACACAATGATGTAACCCGCCCGCTTAACCTCTCGCTCCTGCATATAGGCGTGACGATACTCTGGAGTTGAGTTGGCAATATGACCCACTACCGCACGCATCCGCTGCGCATAGGGCTTTCCAACCTCCATACGGTCCTGGGCTCGACGCATCTTGCTTGCAGCCACCATTTCCATGGCGCTGGTGATCTTCTGAGTACTCTGAATACTCGTGATCTTAGTGCGTATTTCTTTGCCGGCTGCCATGCGGTCTTACCAAGTCTGAGTTGATTTAAACGTTGCTATCGCGGACTTAAAGGACGCCTCTCGGTCATCATTCCAGTCGCCATCGGCGTCAATTTGTTGCATGACCTCGGCATGTTCGGCTCGCATGTAACTCAATAACGCAGCCTCAAAATCACCAATCTTGGAGACGTCGACATCTTGCAAGTCACCCTCATTGCCGGCGTACAACAACACACCCATATCAGCGATCGANAACGGTGCGTACTGTTTCTGCTTCATCAACTCAGTAATGCGCTCACCGTGCTCAAGCTGCGCCTTGGTAGCGTCATCAAGATCAGAAGCAAACTGCGAGAACGCAGCCAACTCTCGGTACTGAGCCAGTGCGGTACGGATACCGCCAGACAGTTTTTTAACGATCTTAGTTTGCGCAGCGCCACCCACCCGAGAAACGGAAATACCGGCGTTCATTGCGGGTCGCACACCGGCATTGAACATGTCGGCTTCTAAGAAAATCTGACCGTCAGTAATAGAAATGACGTTGGTCGGAACAAATGCTGAAACGTCGCCCGCTTGCGTCTCGATCACAGGCAAAGCGGTCAACGAACCGGTTTGGCCCTTCACTTCCCCACCCGTTGCCTGCTCAACGTAGTCAGCATTGACTCGAGCGGCACGTTCTAACAAACGAGAGTGTAAATAAAAGACGTCCCCTGGATAGGCTTCACGTCCAGGTGGCCGACGCAGTAACAAAGAAATTTGCCGATACGCTACCGCCTGCTTAGAGAGGTCGTCATAGATAATCAATGCGTCCTCGCCACGATCTCGGTAATACTCACCCATCGTGCATCCCGCAAACGGCGCCAAGTACTGCATGGCCGCTGGGTCTGACGCATTAGCCGCTACCACAATGGTGTGGTCCATTGCGCCGTGCTCTTCTAGCTTTCGGACCACAGCGGCGACTGAGGACGCTTTTTGTCCAACCGCCACGTAAACACACTTAATGCCCGTGCCTTTTTGATTAATAATCGCATCAACAGCAATAGCCGTTTTACCCACCTGGCGATCACCAATAATTAACTCTCGCTGGCCTCGCCCAATTGGCACCATGGCGTCAATGGCCTTAAGGCCGATTTGCACAGGCTGATCAACAGACTGTCGGGCAATCACTCCCGGCGCAATCTTTTCAATCGCGTCGGTCAATTTTGTTTCAATAGCACCTTTACCATCAATTGGGCTACCCAACGAATCAACCACTCTCCCTTGCAGTTCAGGGCCGACGGGGACTTCTAAGATGCGGCCCGTGCAGCGACAGGTTTGACCTTCTGCCAACTGCTTATAATCGCCCAAAACCACCGCGCCCACTGAATCGCGCTCGAGGTTTAGCGCCATACCAAAGACCCCACCCTCAAACTCAATCATTTCGCCGTACTGAACTTCAGTCAGCCCATGAATGCGGATAATGCCGTCTGTCACGGAGACAATGGTGCCCTCATTAGTCGCTTGCGATACAACAGCGACCTGATCAATACGTTGTTTGATTAAATCGCTGATTTCTGAGGGGTTGAGCTGTTGCATGACCTATTCCTCTGTCATTGGGTCAGCGCGCCAGCAAGCTTATCGAGCCGGCCGCGAACAGAGCCATCGATCACTAGATCGTCGGCACGAATGATGGCCCCACCCAAAAGGGAGGGGTCGGTTTCTGATGTTAGGGTAACGCTGCGGTCTAGTTTTGATGTCATTGTCTCGCTGAGCACACGAGTCTCGTCATCGCTTAATGGATACGCTGACGTCACTACCACGGTAACAGTGCTCTCTACCGCTTGCTTAAACTGCTCGAACAAAGTGGCCACTTCAGGCAGCAAACTAAGACGCCCATTGTCTGCCATGATCATTAACAAATTAACGACGCTCGCAGGTAATGAATCCCCTACCAGTGTTGCCAAGTTTTCAGCCCGCTGCTGAGCAGTTTGGTTAGGGCTTTTTAACATGACTGACACTTTGTGGTCGCGCGTCACGGCCGCCAGTTGAGCCAAAGCGTCTTGCCATTGCGCCAGTTCACCCGCGCCACGAGCGTGCTCAAAAGCCGCCTTAGCGTAGGGTCTGGCAAGCGTAATGGGCTCTATCATTGATCAGCTATCCGACGAGAGTGTTTTAAGAATGTCAGCATGTTTGTCGGCATCGATTTCGGCACCCAGTACCTTCTCTGCGCCGGCCAACGCCAATGCACTGACCTGCGACATGAGCTGCTCTTGCGCTCTAGCCCGCTCTTGCTCAATCTCAGCCGATGCGGCCGTTTTCACCCGATCCGCCTCTGNGGTNGCGGCTTGTTTGGCCTCTTCTACCATCGCTTGCGCTCGCTTATTGGCAGCCTCGACGATGACCGCGGCCTCCTTCTTTGCTTCTGCAAGCTGATCCGCGACTTGTTGCTGGGCTAGTTCAAGGTCATGGCCTGCACGGTCTGCTGCTGCTAGACCGTCGGCAATTTTGTTCTGACGCTCAAGCATTGCCGCCATGATAGGGGGCCACACAAAGCGCATACAGAACGCCACAAACGCCACGAAGGCAATCAGCTGTCCTATTAGGGTGAGATTAATGTTCACACAATGCTCCTGTGGTACATCGAACGCATGAGATCAGCGCGTCCGCACGTAAAATTACGCTCTCAGCCAGCGACAACAAAAATAAGGTACATGGCAATACCGACACCAATAATAGGAATCGCATCGACCAATCCAGCGCCTAAAAAGAAGGTGCCCTGTAATTTAGGGGCTAGCTCAGGCTGACGCGCNGANCCTTCNATCAACTTGCCGCCTAAAATACCNACGCCAATTGCTGCGCCCATTCCACCCAAGCCCATCATAATGGCCGCGGCTACGTAAATCATTTCCATGGTTGTCTCCTAAAGTACTTAAGTCAGTCGAAATCAGTGGTCTTCGTGCGCCATGCTGAGGTACACGATGGTTAAAACCATAAAAATAAAGGCCTGAAGCGTAATCACCAAAATGTGGAATATCGCCCAACCCACTTGCAACAGCGCAGCGGGTAGCATCCAAAAAATGCCCACACTGAATAACGCTGCAATCAAAATGAAAATCATCTCTCCGGCATACATGTTGCCGAATAACCGGAGGCCGAGCGAAAACGGCTTGGCCAACAAACCGACCACCTCCATAAATAAATTCACCGGAATGAACAAGGGGTGGTTAAACGGGTTAAGTGTGAGCTCTTTGACGAACCCAAAGCCCTTGACCTTGATCGAGTAAAAAAGCATCAACACAAAGACACCGATCGCCATACCCATTGTGATATTCGGGTCGGTAGACGGCACGATTTTCTGGTACTCAACGCCAGCCAGCATTAATGAGTGTGGAATCAGATCAACCGGTATCAGGTCCATTAGGTTCATCATAAAAACCCATACGAATATCGTCAGGGCTAATGGTGCAACCAANGGGTTACGGCCGTGAAACGTGTCTTTGACGGTGCCATCAACAAACTCAACCACCATTTCGACAAAATTGATCCACCCACTGGGGGTATCGGAAGAAGCCTTCACCGCAACACGGCGAAATAGCCAACAAAAAATAAGGCCTAGCCCCACCGACCAGAGCATGGAGTCCACATGGATCGCATTAAAACCCATTACCGACATCTCGTTTGGTCCGTGAGCCAACGTCCACTGCCCTCCCGCAGAGATTACGGTGCCGTCCTCCCGCTCAAACCCTTCAGGAAGCTTGCCATAGGTCAGATTCGTCAGGTGATGGACGATATATTCTGATACGGTTTGATTGTCGCCGTTTGCCGCCATTCTTGCCGTTTTACTCCTGTGCCCCTGCGAGGCGTTAAAAACGCTTATGTTCTCTTATTTATCCGGCCGTTGCTGCCACGCCAAAACGATGGGC
>JGI26082J51739_10001957_pt1 | contig 12748 bp, 17 predicted proteins | sample SaaInl5LU_22_DNA_FD_51739 | JGI IMG/M metagenome (IMG submission 51739)
GCCTATTTAGGGCCAGTTACCACCTGTATCAGGGCTTCTCAGCATTTTTAGGCAACTTCCTGATGGGCTTGGTCTTTGCCTATCTATTCCTTCGTGGCGGGAGGATTGCTCCGCTGGTAATCGCCCACACCACCATGAATACCGCTGTCTTTATTGGGTATCCGCTGGTTGCCCCCTACCTACCAATCTAGGATTTAGCCATGGATAACCTCAGGGTGTGTTTCTTGGGCACCGGCTCTATGGGCTCAGCGGTGCTAAGAGGCCTAATCGACTCCGGGCACCCCATTGAACTAATCTCCGCAACCACCAAGAGGGAACAGAGTGCTGCGAGCCTCAGGGCAATGGGTTTGAGCGCTCTCTCGGTTGAGCAGTCGCCGGACGCCAATGCCTTGCTTTCGGGGGATGCGGATGTGGTCGTACTGGGCGTGAAGCCCTACCAAATTGTCGATGTGCTAACTGAGATTGCCGAGGAGCTCCCCAAGAACTCAGTGGTGATTTCGATGGCCGGGGGCATTGAGCTAAAGACCATGGCGGCAGCCCTCCCGGAACACAAGAATCTCATCCGCTCAATGCCAAATACTCCCGCGATGGTTGGTCAAGCGGTAACGGGGCTGGCTCCGCACTCCACCGCGAGCGCCGACGCCCTGGATGCGGCGCAGTGGCTTTTCTCTTCGGTCGGGGATGTTGTCAAGGTCAAAGAAGAGCAGATCAATGCTTTGAGCGCAATCTCTGGCTCGGGCCCTGCCTGGATTTACTTCATCATCGAGCAGTGGGAAAAGGTCGCTATCTCGAAGGGCTTCACCCAGGAGCAGGCAGAGACTCTTGTGCGCTCCACGCTTTTTGGATCTGCGGCTCTGTTGGCAGACAGTGGCGAAGAGCCAAGCGTGCTTAGAAAAAATGTGACATCACCCGGCGGCACAACAGAGCGCATAATCGCCACCTTGGATGAGGCAAATCTTGATGAGCTGTTTGCCCGCGCCCTAGATGCGGCGGTCAACAGGGCAAATGAAATAGCCGCTGCAAAGGATTAGACTTTAGCTATGGCAGACATTTTTGAGGCAATCGCCGACCCCACAAGGCGCAACATCATGGAGACTCTGCTCTCCGCGCAGGTCGCAGGATCCGAGCTAACCGTGAGCGAGTTGGTTCAGAAAACTGGCCTAGGCCAACCCACAGTCTCAAAGCACCTAAAGACTCTTCGTGAGGTCGGACTGGTTGCCGCGCGTGAGGACGGACAGAAGCGCTTTTACTCCGTGACTCCAGAGCCACTCGAGGAAATTGAAGACTGGATGATTAATTTCCTATCCCTCGGGTTCGAGGCTGAGGGTGAAGAAGACCTAGCGAAGAACCTCAGCGAGGCAGGTGAGAAGCTGGGCCACTGGATAACCGAGAAGGCGTCTTGGCTCGGTGAGCAGCTCCGCGCTCGCGCAGACGAACTCGATGTCGATGTCGACCCCAAGGAGCTGGGCAATAGACTAGGTAGGAAACTAGCCGAGACAAAGGTCGACGCCAAAAAGGGCGCAAAGGACTTCGAGACGCTAGCCAGGCAAAAAGTTGAAGAGGTTGTTGACGATGTTCGAAGTGAAGCTACTCACTTCGCAGAGGAAGTTAGGGCAAAGGTAACTAAAAAGTAATGGTTGAACATAATGATGAAATCCGCAATTTAGCGGCGAAGCAGCTGAAGAAAAAGCAGGACTTTCGGACCTACATGTGGGTCTATGTGGGAGTCGTCGCGTTGACATCCGGGGTCTGGTTCATTACATCGCCGAGTGCTCCCTACTGGCCAGTATGGGTAATCCTGGGGATGGGCATTGCGGCAATCTTTGTTGGCCTTGACGCCTACGGTCGCCTCGGCAGCAAGCCGATTACCGACGCGCAAGTCGATGCCGAGGTTGAGCGCCTAAGGCGCAAGGGCTAGACTTTGGCAGGTTGCCCACAAGGGCAAAAAGAACATAGACGAGGTTTTTGTGGGTTCAGTAATCAAAAAGCGCCGCAAGCGCATGTCGAAGAAGAAGCACCGCAAGCTTCTTCGCAAGACGCGCCACCAGCGTCGCAACAAGAAGTAGTAACTACCCGCCCAACGAGGCGGGTTTTTACTTTTGACCCTTCAGCTCGCGCCTGCGCTGGCGCAGAATCTCCCAGCCCGCAGCTACCGCATAGCGCCTTAGCTGAGCATCGGGATTCACAGCCACCTGATTTCCGACGGCACTGAGCATGGGCAGATCGTTTACTGAGTCCGAATAGGCCCAGGATCTCCTCAGGCTGATTCCGCGCTCATCTGCGAGGTCCATCACTGCCTTGCGCTTCGCTTTTCCATGCAGCGGTGCACCAACCAGTTCGCCAGTCAGGACGTGGCCGTCGTGCCCAACAATGGTCCCGAGGGCACCGGTCGCTCCAAGGTCCTGAGCTATTACCTCCGCAAGCTCGACAGGCGAGGCCGTAACCAGCCAAACCTCGTGGCCCTGCTCGAGGTGATGCTTGAGCCGCTCAACGGTTCTTGGCCAAAGTCTCGGCTTGATTTCGTCGGTGTAGACCTGATCGACAAGTTCCTGGAGCTCTTTCACTGAGTGCCCGCGGGTGAGCATGAGGGCACGATCTTTGATGTCGGCCATTTTGGAGGTCTTCTCCCCACGCCTTATAAACATCACGTGTTCCCACATAAACCGCCAGACATCGCGACGCTTGATGCTGCCTCCGGTGAAGGCGACTTTGCCAAAAAGAATTGCAGTTGAGCCACAGACCAGCGTGTTGTCGACGTCGAAGAAGGCAGCAATCTTCTTTGTCGGTTTCGCGGCTTCGGGGGTCACCCACTAAGTCTAGAGCTGAAGAGAATCACCTAGTCTTGAACCATGAAAGAGCCAATCGAGATCCAATTGGTGATTCGGCAGGGCTGCCACCTTTGCGTTGCAGCCGAGTCCGACCTGGCAAGGGTCATTGCCCGTTTTGCCGCCGAATATCCCGAGCGTGAATACACAGTCGAGCTTGTGGACATTGCCGACCACGAGGAACTGCAGCGCTTTAGCGAGGAAGTGCCAGTTTTGCTTATTAACGAAAAGCAGATCACTTTCTGGCGGATTGATGAGCAGCGGGCCTTTGCGAAACTCAGCGAGCTGGCATGAGAAGAATCATCTTTTGGGTTCTAAAGAATTTCTGGTTTCCCATCCTTATTTTTGCTCTCGCACAACTTGGCAAGAGGTATCAGTGGGCTGCTGATTTTCACAGCAGGCTGAGTAAATTCAAATAGTTATTGCATTATTACTACATAGCATTTATGCTACATCCATGGGTCGCAAACCAAAGTCTGAAGAAGAGCGGGTAGCTAACCGCGTCGAGGATCTGCGAACCAGAACCAACCTGTCTCGGCAAGAGCTCGCCGAGCAGGTCGGTGTTCACTACCAAACCATCGGATACATCGAACGCGGTGAGTACTCGCCATCACTTGTGTTGGCGCTGCGCATCGCTTCGGTCTTAGGAGTCAGCGTCGAAGAGATCTTCTGGCTCGATGAGGAAAACAATGAGTAACGAGCTTTTAGTAATTTTCTACATCCTGGCCACACTAGCTATCGCCTATCTGTGGTTCTACCCAAAGGTGATTGGCAGCAACATCAAACTGATGGTGTGGATGGATGTTGTTGTCACAGGCATCCCGCTTGCAATCTCGGCGGTTTTGTTTTGGCAATCGGATCCGGCCTTCAGGCTCTTCTCTTTTGACCTCAACTGGTTCTTCTTCACAATCATCGCGATGTTCCTAATTGAGATTCCAATCTTCCTTCTGTATTTGAAGGCAAGAGGCCTATGGGACAACTACTGGGCGATTTATAGGGTTGCGCCCAAAGGATCTCCCGATGCTGCATGGGCTTCAGCCTCAGTGAAATCAGTTGAGAAGCAGCTCAATGACACCAAATGGGATGGCCTTAGAACCACGACGGCGAAGCGAACTTTGATTGTGGCCTCAAATCTAAGCATTTTGCTTGGTACTGCATTCCTGCTGACGAGTGCAACCCGGGAGCCGGGTTGGGCAGCGCTATCGCTTATCCACATTCTTCTGATCTTTGTCTTCTGGTTCCTCTTACGCCAATCGGTTCGACTAGTAGCCGATGCTCCACAAGAGGCGCTCGATGAGATGCTTCTTAAGTTTCGCGACCGAAGTTATTTGACTGCGTACCGATGGCTTAGCCTCATCGTCATACTTTTTGTTTCGGCACTCATGGGCTATTCCGTTTTCTCAGACTTGCAGCAGATGTCTGATGGGTTCAACTACACGATTAGCTATAACTGGCCTCAGGTTCAGGCGGTGTTTTGGCTGCTGTTCGCATACGCCTTGATGTTGCCATCGATGGCAATGCTTTCTCAGGATCTAAAGAAGGAAAGGCGGCGTTCAAAATGATCAAAACCAGAGATAGCTTTCCTGACATACTCCGCGGCTTTGCTCTTTTAGGCATCGCAATGGTCAACGTTCAATATTTTGCCGTTGACACTGTTAGCGGCTTTGAGTCGGCTGACTTGACCTCCGGCGCTAACTCGGCTGCAGCCTTCATCGTGATGCTCTTGTTCCAGTCAAAGTTCTACCTGCTGTTTTCGTTCCTCTTTGGTTACTCCGCTCACTATGTAATTAAGGGTGAGCGGGCAAATCGTTCGCGTTGGGTTGGCAGGTCTGTCGGGCTAATTCTCTTTGGTGTTGTCCACTTCGTCTTCCTCTTCCACGGCGACATCCTGTTCCTCTACGGAGTATTTGGACTTGTCCTTCTGGCCTTCTACTTCCGACCCGATAAGTCGGTGAGGCGCTGGGCAAGAGGCATCTACATTTTTTCCGCCGTCTTGTTCACTCTGCTTGCCCTGTTGGTGGCAGTTGGTGAAGCACTTCTCGCAAGCAAAGGCAAGACCCTCCCAGATGACACTTCCGGCCTAGGGGGCCTAAACCAGGCGCTTGCCTCGGGTGGGTTCTTGGAGGCCGCTGCTGCCAGGTTTGAACTCTGGCTCACCTTCGCGCCTCAAGGCTTCCTGTTGCAGGGGCCTTTGGTTATGGTCGCATTTTTGGTCGGAGTCTTGGTTGCGAGAAAGAACGGTCTAGCCTCTGGAGCTAATCCCGTCTTGATGAGACGCATGGCTTTGTGGGGTATTGCCATAGGACTTCCTTTGCAGCTGGCCGCGGCAGCAATCTATATCTTCAACCTGCTAGCGGATCAATACAGTCTCGGGCTTTCACTTATCTCCTTGGCGCTGAACTTCCTCACCGCCCCGATTCTCTCTGCGGGTTATGTGGGAGTGCTGTGGCTGATCAGCGAAAGGTTGGGTGGCATTGCGCTGCTCTCGGCCGCAGGTAGGCACTCGCTGACCATCTACCTATCCCAATCAGTCATCTTCTCCGTGCTCTTCTCCGCTTGGGGGCTTGGCTTGTTTGCCCAGCTCGATGCCTGGCTCGTCGCCCTAACCGCCTTCCTTACTTGGTTGGTGCTGAGCGTGCTGGCGATGGTAAACCTCAGGTTCTTCACCAGAGGACCCATGGAGACGGNCCTGACGAAGTTCTCAAAGCTATTTGTGAGAAAAGCGTGAACCTCGAGCAGCTCGGGCTTTTTGGAGTTTTTCTTGCCGGTGCAATTCCATGGTTCGAAGCAATTGGGGTGGTTCCCGCAGGAATCATCTTTGGCCTCAATCCCACCCTCACCGTAATAGCCGCGGCAGCCGGAAACCTGATTACCATTGCCGTGTTTGCCTATGGCGGAGCCAAGATTGGGGCCTGGGTGATCAAACGACGAGAGGAAAAAGGCAAGCAGCCTAAGTCTGACCGGTGGACTAAGGCCCAAAAGGCCTTTGACAAATACGGCATCTATGGAATGGCCCTACTTGGCCCACTCATCATAGGCACTCAGTTTGCTGCCGCTGCCTCGGTTGCGGCAGGAGTGAAGCCGGCGAAGGTAACTCTGCTTGTCTCTACTGCGATGGTGCTTTGGGCGATAGTGTTTGCGTTCTTGACTCTCTGGCTTGTTGAGTTTGGCGGGTTTGATACCTGGCTAGGACAAAACGACTAGGGCTGAAGCCTGTTTGGTCCCCTGAATAGGAAGCTTGCCTCGCGAATGTTGGGAAGCTCCAGCATTAGCATCACGACTCTCGTTAGCCCCATACCAAAACCACCGTGTGGAGGGACGCCATAGCGGAAGAAGTCCATGTAGAAGTCGAGGCCCTCGGGGTCAAGACCCTTGTCCTTGGCCTGAGCCTCAAGAACTTCAATCCTGTGCTCGCGCTGGGCACCGGTGGTGATTTCGGTTCCCTTCCATATCAGGTCGTAGCTCTTGGTTAGCGCATCATTGCCCTCGTGGCGCATGTGATAGAAGGGCCTGATGTGCTTTGGGTAGTCGATTAGGAAGACGAACTCGTGACCGAGTTCTTCTTTGGCGTATTGAGAAATCTGGCGCTCGCCCTCTGGGTCAAGATCGCCATCGGTCCTCGGGACTTTATAGCCGCGCTTCTCGATAATCTCGTGCGCCTCGGCAAGTGGAATGCGGGGAAAAGGGGTGCTCGGGATCTCGATGTCGATCTCGTAGAGTTCCTTGATTCTCTCCCCGTGCTTCTCCTTGACGGCGGTGATGGCCTTGACCATCAGTTCTTCCTGGAAGCTCATGACATCCTCGTGGGAGTCAATCCAGCTCATCTCCATGTCGATGGAGACAAACTCGGTTGCATGGCGGGAAGTGAAGGAGGGGTCGGCCCTAAACACGGGTCCGATTTCAAAGACCCTGTTGAGGCCTGCGCTCATGGCCATCTGCTTGTAGAACTGAGGTGACTGGGCAAGATAAGCGTGACCCTCAAAGTATTCAAGCTTGAACAGTTCGGCATGGGACTCCGAGGGTGAAGCCATCAGCTTCGGGGAGTGAATCTCTACGAAGTCATTGGCTAGCCAGTGCTCTCTCCAGGCCTGCTCAATCGTGGTTTGAACCTGCATCATTAGGTTTAGCTCTGGGCGCCTAAAGTCGATGAAACGCCAGTCGAGCCTCTTGTCAATGGAGGTGTCTTCGGCGATTGGGCTATCTGGTAGTGATGCCGAGACAACCTCAAGGCCCTCGAGCAAGATCTCGATACCGCCGAGCTTTACGCGCTCATCGTGCTTGAGCTGACCCTTGACAATCACAAAGCTGCCGTGGGTGAGATCACAAAGCTGCCGTGGGTGAGCGCTGAGACCTGGTCCGCAAGAGCATCCTCCTCGCTTGGGCGAGGGTAGGTGACCTGAACACTGCCGGACTCATCGCGAATGATGATGAACTGGATTCGCTTTTGGTCCCTGAGGGTTTCAACCCAGCCGCCGATTGTTACAGGACCATCTTGCTGGCCTGCGAGTTCGCCGATCTTTGAGCGATTGAGCATAGTTCTTAGGTCCTTTGGGGCTAGCTGGCGGAATTCAGCCAAGTTTAGCGAAGGTAAACTTGTTCTATGCCAGCCTCTCGCCTTCACTTCGTAAGACACGGTGAGGTGTTTAATCCCAAAAGCCTGCTCTATGAGCGTCTGGATGGCTACCCGCTCAGTGAGCGCGGCCACAAGATGGCTGAGGCCGCCGCTACGGAGNTGGCGGGCATGGGGCGAGAAGTCTCAAGGCTAATTGTTTCCCCGCTTGAGAGAACGAGGCAGTCTGCGGCTCCCGTTGCAGAGCAGTTTGGTCTTGAGCCGGTGATCGACGAGCGCATTATTGAGCCGTGGAACTTGCTTCGCGGCTATCCAATGGGGCCAAGGGCGCTACTCGCAAAACCATCCCTAGCACTAAATCTTTACAACCCCTCACGCCCCAGCTGGGGAGAGCCATTTAGCCAGATTGCGAATCGCATGACCGAGGCGGCGCTCGCTGGCTGGGAGAGCACTGATTCGGGAGATGTTGTCTTCGTCTCTCACCAGTTAGCGATATGGATGACCTATCGCAGCGCCATGGGGCTGAGACTTCCGCATAACCCAAGAAACAGGCGCTGCTCACTCTCTTCGATTACCTCTTTCGAGGTTCAGGATGGGAAGTTAGTGCCGGTTGACTATCGTGAGCCCGGCATCAAGCTGGCGGGGCTGATTTAGGTGCGGAGATTACTTTCAATTGCACTTGCGACTTTGATCCTCACTGGTTGCGCTCAGGACCCACTAGCCGACCAGTTCCGATCCGGTGATAACAAGAACTACATCGCAGGTGATGGCACAGTCACGGAGTTTGCGGTCGATCAACGACCAACTTTTGATGACTGGGAGGGAGCCACGGAGAGTGGAGCTTTTTTGAGCTCCGAGGCCCTGGAGGGCTTTGTGGTGGTGATGAACTGGTGGTATGCGGCCTGTGCTCCGTGTCGAGCCGAGGCTCCTGACATGGCTGCATTGAGCGAGGAATTTGCCGATCAGGGAGTGCAGTTTGTTGGCGTGAATGTTCGTGACACCGCAGAGACGGCGCTCGCTTTCGATAGGAACTTTGGCATCACCTACCCCTCCATCATGGATGCCCAGAGCGGAGCGGTTTCGCTTGCTTTCTCGGGAGTAGTGAGCCCGCAGGCAGTGCCGACAACTCTTGTCATCGACAGGGAGGGAAGAGTCTCCGCCAGAATCCTTGGCCGCATCGACAAGTCCATCCTGCGCGAGCTGATCGAGACGGTGGCCGAATGAGCCCCTCGGAGATTGCCCTATCCGGCTCGATGCTGCTGGCAATTCCAATAGCCCTTCTAGCCGGAATTGTTACCTTTGCAAGCCCGTGTGTNTTGCCGTTGGTCCCCGGTTATCTCGGCTACGTGTCCGCAAATGTCAGGTCAANGGCAGTTCTCGGAACGGCACTATTCGTGCTGGGTTTTACCATCGTCTTTGTTTTGCTTGGGGTTCTAGCGGGTTCCGCGGCCTTCGTCTTTTTCACCCGAAACCTCTGGGTCCAGGCGGTGCTTGGGGTGTTGGTGATTCTCTTCGGTCTAGCAATGATTGGGCAGCTGGGCATTTTCCAGAGGACCATCAAGTTGCCCGTGACACCGAGGACAGGGCTACTTGGAGCTCCGCTTCTAGGGGTTGTGTTTGCGCTGGGGTGGACGCCTTGCATTGGGCCCACGCTCTCGGCGGTATTGGTTCTCGCAAGTGACAGCGGGGATCCGTTACGCGGAGGAATACTTGCCACGGTCTACTCACTGGGCATCGGGGTGCCGTTCTTGCTTCTGGCCGCCGGAATTGGTTGGGCCGCAAGGAGCGTTGAGCTAATCAAGCGCAACATTCGCAAGGTAAATATCTTTGGCGGGGTGCTACTGATTGTCTTGGGGACGCTCATGGCAACCGGGCTCTGGCTGCAATTTACTAATTGGCTTCAGGTGGTGAACAGTGGCATCATCCTCCCGCTTTAGTCCAATATTCTGGGGTCGCTGGTTCTGGCGCCAGCTCACCTCAATGCGTACAGCGTTGTTTCTGCTGTTGCTACTCGCCCTAGCGGCAATCCCTGGTTCGCTTTATCCGCAGCGAAGTGCGGATCCAAATGGCGTAAGGCTTTATTTTGACCAGCAGCCTGAGATTGCAGCTCTGCTGGATTCATTGCAGCTGTTCGATGTCTATACATCGATCTGGTTCTCGGCTATCTACATTCTGCTCTTTGTCTCGCTGGTTGGTTGCGTCCTACCTAGGACGCAGGTCCACCTAAACGCTCTTCGAGCCAAGCCTGTTGAGACCCCACAAAAGCTTGAGCGGATGCCCGCATACGTAACTGCAGCGGCCAAGGGCGATCAGCTTGACCGGGCCGAACAGGTGCTTAGGTCTCGTGGTTTTAGGGTTCGCAGGTTGGACGACTCAGTCTCTGCAGAGAAGGGCTACCTCAAAGAGACTGGGAACCTGGTCTTTCACTACTCCCTGGTGCTCTTGTTGATTGCCGTGGGGCTTGGCGGTGGCTTCAGCTTCTCGGGTCAGCGAGTTTTGGTTGAGGGCGATACGTTCGTAAACAACCTCGCCAGCTACGATGCCTTTTCCCCAGGGCCATTGTTCTTTGAAAATGAGCTCCAGCCGTTTTCAATGACCTTGGAGGACTTTGAGGTTGTCTATGACCTAAGAAACCCTGCAAATCTGGGCCAGCCCGTTGACTTTATTGCCAACGTCACGCTCGATGATGGGCTTACAAACTCGAACTCTGACATTCGGGTGAACTTTCCGCTTGAGGCACCCGGGGCAAACGTGTTCTTGACCGGTAACGGTTTTGCACCCGTGATAACCCTCTATGACGGTGTGGGCAACATCGCTTTTTCTGGGCCAGTGGTCTTTCTGCCCCAGGATTCCAACATGACATCGCTTGGTGTGATTAAAGCTCCTGATGCCAGTCCCGAGCAGATTGGAATCATCGCCTTTTTCTATCCGACCGCTCAGGAGCTCGAGTCNGGAGCCTATGCGTCTATCTACCCGGACCCGATTGATCCGCTTTTGACCATGAACGTCTATTTGGGCGATCTTGGGCTCGATGCTGGAATACCAAGAAACGTTTATGCATTGGACATCACAGACCTTGATTTGATTGCCGGGCGAGACGGACCCAACCCACCAATTGAGTTGCGGGTTGGCGAAATGGCTGAGCTTCCCGGAGGAGCTGGATTTATCTCCTTCGACGGGTTGAAGCGATTTGCCTCCTTGGATGTCGCCTATAACCCGGGTGGCTTGTGGATCATGGTGTTTGCATTTATTGCTCTTGTGGCAATTGTGTTTTCGCTGAGTGTTCGCAGAAGACGGGTTTGGGTGCGGCAGTTGGCTGGCAAAATTGAGTATGCGGCACTAGCCAGGGGCGACGATGATGGCCTCGAAGAATTGATTGTTGATTTGCGCAAAGAGATTGAGGGTGACTAGTTGAACATTGTCCTAAATGAGCCACTGTCGCAAATCTCCCTGCTCTTTGTTTCCGCAGCCATGGGGCTTTTGGCGGTCGCGCTCTTGATGTTCGCCTTTCAGCTTGCGAGGCTAAAAGACGACCCAACAGAATCGCGTTTTGAGCGCTATGGCTTCTGGGTGTTGGGTGCCGGAACCGTGGTCCTAGGTGTTGGGGTGTTCCTCCGCGGGGTTGCGGCTCAGCGTGTGCCATGGGCAAACATGTATGAGTTTGCTATCTCGGGCGCGCTCATGATTTTGACCATCTACCTAATCTCGCTCAGGGTCAAAGACGTGCGCTACGTTGCAACCTTTGTCACCGGGTTCTCGCTCGTTACTCTCTTCGCCGCGGTAAGCCTGTTCTATGTCGAGGTCAAGACCTTGATGCCTGCGCTGCAGAGCTACTGGTTGGTAATCCACGTGGTCGTGGCCATTATGGCTACCGGGTTCTTTGCTATAGCCGCCGGTTTCCACATCTTCTACCTCATCAAGGCGGCCGGTGTGGGGCGTGCTTTGATGGACCGCTTNCCTGACCTNAGNCAGCTAGAGCGAGTTGCCTACCGNTTCAACATGGTGGGGTTTGTGGCTTGGAGCTTTACCTTGATTGCTGGAGCTATCTGGGCCGAGCGAGCCTGGCACCGCTACTGGGGCTGGGACACCAAGGAGGTTTGGACCTTCATCATCTGGGTGGTCTACGCCGGATACCTACACGCCATGGCAACCAGGGGTTGGACCGGAAAACGTGCGGCAATCCTTGGGCTTATCGGATTTGGAGCGGTGATCTTTAACTTCACCATCGTGAACCTATTCTTCAAAGGTCTACACGTCTACTCAGGTCTCTAGTAGCTGCCTGCAACGCTCGAGGCGCTCTAACCACCAAGTGGTGCGTTCAGGACTTGCAGCATATTTCTCTAANAGCTCTTCNCTCGGGTCNACCTCGCGCAATTCAATCTCTCCGTTTACTGGGACCAGGGGAGAGTCGACAATGTCNCCTCCGAGCAATCTTGCTGTCGCCAGACCACAGTCGTAACTGAGAGTAGGCATGGCAGCTGCAAGATGCAGGCCGTGAGAAATGCCTATGGAGCTTTCAAGGGCAGAGCTAACAACAATCTCGAGCCCGCTCTCGCTGGCTATCGCTAAGGCTCTGCGAATACCTCCCAAGGGCTGGACCTTAATCACTGCAATGTCTGCAGCCTGCGCTCTGGCAACCAGCAGTGGGTCGGTTGACTTTCTAATCGACTCATCGACTGCGACCTTGAGCGGTATTTGCTCCTCTGCCAACCAGTTCCTGAGTTCTTTGAGCTCAGCGATGGTTTTTACCGGCTGCTCAATATATTCCAGNTCAAGGCTCTTGAGCTCCCTTGCGATCTGCATGGTTTGCTCGGTGGTGTAGCCGGCATTGGCATCCAGTCGGATCTTTGCATCAGGATANAGATCTCTTACTCTTCTTGCTCGGGCAATGTCATCTTTTAGATCCTGTCCCNTCTCGGCGACCTTGATCTTTACCGAGCTAAAGCGGCCAAAGGGTGACAGTACATCTGCCACCTCATCCACACCAACCGCAGGCAGGGTGGCATTCACGGGTATTGACTGCCTAAAGGAGCTAGGAAGCGGGTCATTGGCCCAACTCACTGCCCCAGNGAGCCACTGCGCAGCCTCATCGTCCTCGTATTCGATGAAGGGGCTGAATTCGCTCCAGCGNTGGCTGCCACGGAAAATGAGCGCCTCGCGCACCACAATGCCGCGGAACTTAGTCCTCAGCGGGAGGGCCACAACCGCTACATCGGTTATCTCGTCGGCTGCCATTTGATTAGTCTAGGCATATGAAATTTTCTCCAGGAGCCCCGTTTGACCCCACCCAATGGGTCGATGTCGCTGGCTTTGAGGACCTGGAGGACATCAGCTATCACCGGCACAACTCCCT
>JGI26082J51739_10001960_pt1 | contig 12737 bp, 11 predicted proteins | sample SaaInl5LU_22_DNA_FD_51739 | JGI IMG/M metagenome (IMG submission 51739)
GTAATAAAGCGGCTTTTTACCAAATATATCTCTTGCGAGAAATATTTCATTTTTGGTCAGGTCGTAAATGCACAAAGCAAACATCCCTTCAAATCGGTCTAGGCAATGAATGCCCCAAGCCAGATAAGCGGCGGCTATTACTTCCGTATCACTTTGGGTTTTAAAGGAATAGGAATTTTTTTGCAAGGCTTTTTTCAGCGCTTCGAAATTGTAGATCTCTCCATTAAAACTTACAATTACTTTGTGCTCATAGTTAAAAGGTTGGTTGGCCTCCTCCGATAAATCGATAATCTTTAGCCGGGTATGACCAATATGAATGCTTTTTCGAATAAATGTGCCTTGATTATCCGGTCCTCGATGGTCTAGTTTACGGGTGCAATTATTGAGTAATTCTTCAAGCTCAAAAGCCTTTCCGTTTATGTCAAAACCGAGAATTCCACACATGTACTTTACCAATCAAATTTTAGGAAACTTTTGGTGAAAGGAAAGCCTATTATTGATTTTCAATAAGGAAATTTGCAAACTTTTCACTAAACAAATCTGAACCATTTTGATTCCAGTTCACTTACTGGAACATCATCAAATATACTACAAGCATTAATATAATCTTCTTTGTCGTAGAATCCCTTACGGTTTTATTTCTTGTAAGTTAAAAAAGGATTTGGATTTGAAATTAGTTCTCGCCTTTGATTATATCGAAGTGGGGGTGGCAAAGCAGATTGTTGAAAGCCTAAGTTTTCCTATTCTTTTTTAATCAAGATCATATATAAAGGCGTTTGGAGTAACTGCTTCCTTCCTTCTTTACTGCAATATTCAAAAGTATAGGCAGGGTGCGACATAAAATGCTTTTTTTCAAAAATGATTTCACCATCAACATCGTCCAAGGGCTGGTATACTTGTGATAAGTCCCCGTCGTTATGAAAAAAACAGGCATTCTGAAAAACGTAGGTTCCTGGTTTTAGATTACTTTCATCTATGCCCGTAAATTGTTCTCCTGCTTTATATGTTAGGGCGCATTTTAATGACTGTAAATAACTAATGTCAATGTTTTTCTGAGAATCACTAATCATGCCATTTTTTTGGATCTCACATCTAGGGTAGGCTAGGCTGTTTAGATCTTGAATAATGAAACCATAATTAGCTATGGCGGCTATTGGAATAAGGAAGTANGCGTAAATTCTCTTCTTTTCATCGAGCTGTTTCAGTAAATAGAGAAAGCCTAATAGAAGGGGNAGGTAGTACATCCGGAAAACTCGACCATAAACAACCATACCTTCCAAAATGACCGCATTTAAACCAAACAAGAGGTATATCAAAAGATAGATGAGTATTAGTTTCTTCAATGCGGATTGCCCTTCGTTTCTAATGATTAAATAAATACCTGCCAAAGCAGAAAGAAGAAATACCAGGCCCCAGATTTTTTCAACTTTGAACATGTATAGGAGGGCGTACACAAGCCCTTCGCTATAACTTCCCTGATAAATGGTAGAAGTGAAATTCAGGGTATATAGTATGTAGCTTTGATCGAAATAAATTCTTGATATGAGGTCAAAAGTCAGCACATAGATAACTAAGGGAATTGTAAAGTAGGTGATTTGCTTTAAGGTGTTTGTCCAGTTTTTTAATGGTTGAGAGAAAACTATATATCCAATGCCTACAAAGTAGGTTAGGAAAAAACCAAAGTATGCCGCATAGGCGCAAGCGAAGAAAAAACCTGCGAGGAAGAGATGCTTAAATGTTAAGCGCTCTTGAATTAAAAAGTAAATACAGAGCAATACAAAGAAATAGGAATTCTCATAGGGTAAAATATGACGGGTATAAATGTTTGTACTGAGAAAAGTGCCGTAAACCAATATCCCAAGNAGAGCAAGATTTTTGTCAAAATCGAGTTTGATTAAAATTTTATAGACTAAAAAAATATTGCCCAGTGATACAAGAATATTAAATAATCCTGGGACAATCATTACTCGCACATGGTCAGGCGGAAGTTCGAGATAGGCAGCATAATATAGGGCCAATTTACTTTGTAGCAAGCGGATTAGAACCTCCAAGGGAAAGAAGTTGTTGTGAAAATTTGCTTTACACCAAAAAAAAGGGTCAAAATTGGATATTCCTTCGTAGTAACAAAGTAAAAAGTGATAAACATATTCGTCTGGATCATCAAGATATCCCGTTCCAGAAAGCAACAGCCTACCTCCGAGCAGAATAAGGAAGACAAGAATAAAAGCTAGTTGCTTTTTCATTTTTTAAATGTAATTGAAAATTTGAATTGAAGCAAAAACCTTTTAGTTTTGTTACTCTCTCTNAGTNANTGTGGGCTTTTAACACTCACATTATTGAATTGCGTGATATGAATATTTGTTTANTCAAACCGCCCATTTTACATAAAGGGGCTTCATTTGCTTTAATGCCAACACCACCCTTGGGTCTTGCATTTATCGCTGGAGCTTTAAAGGCCCAAGGCCATCATATTCATGTAGTGGATGCTTCTGCTGAAGGGGCTGGTGAGATAAATCATTTTCGCGCTGAAATTTATGTTTTTGGTCTTCCCAAAGAGCAAATTGTTGATTTAATACCTGAGGATGCAGATTGTATTTGTTTCTCTTTTATGTTTACTAACAATTGGCTATACGGCCGTGAAGTGGTGCATGCGGTTCGAGAACGTTTTCCGGATGCGATTTTAATTGCAGGAGGAGAACATGCAACGGCCGCTCCAAAATTTTGTTTAGATCAATCACCNCTTGATTTCATTGTTTTAGGTGAGGGGGAAGAAACAATTGTTGAATTGATCGATGTTCTTGAGCGAAATGGAGATATTGATACTGTCGCGGGAATAGCATACCAAAGAAATGGTGAGTTTGTACAGCGAAAAAATCGTAAAAGAATTACGAAGGTTAGCGACATTCCATGGCCGGCTTGGGAAAATTTTCCCTTGGATAAATATTTTGCCAACCGAATGACTCATGGGGTGTATAGAGGAAATACTCTGCCCGTAATGGCTACCCGAGGATGTCCATATACCTGTACTTTTTGTTCTAATCCTTTAATGTGGGGAAAGGCCTATGAAATGCGCGACCCAAAAGAGTTTGTGGATGAGTTAGAGTTCTTGCACAAAACCTACAGTGTTGTGAATTTTGACTTTTACGATTTAACAGCAATGATGGTTAAAGAGTGGATTATCGAAATGTGTAATGAGATTGTTGCCCGAGGCATGAAAATTAATTACCAGTTACCTTCCGGTACGAGGGCGGAAGTCATTGATTTTGAAGTTGCCCAGGCCTTATATCAATCAGGCTGTATTAATATCACTTATGCACCTGAATCGGGGGCTCCAGGCGTCTTGCATGCTGTTAAAAAGCAAGTGAACATAAAGGAAATGTTGCAGTCTATTAAATATGCAAACAAAGCGGGAATGATTATTCATTTGAACATGATTTTGGGTTTTCCTAATGATACGCATAAAGATCTTTGGCAGACCATTTGGTTTTTAGTTCGGTGTAGTTGGTATGGTGCTCATGATATGGCTCCTGCGGTTTTTACCCCTTATCCTGGCAGTACCTTATATAATCGCTTGGTTAAACAAGGGAAGTTGGATTTGTATGACGACAATAGTATTATAGAGATTATTGAATCATACGATTTGTGGCCAAGTAGGGTATATAACGAGCAAATGTCAGAGACGGCACTAAAAATCTATATTTTTCTTTTTACCCTTGCTTTTTATGGAAGCAACTATATTTTCAGGCCAAATCGACTATTTAAAACTATAAGAAATTTAATTATAAGTAAACACGAGTCGAGGTTAGAACAAATTTTATACAAGAATTTCATTCGAAATTTTCTAGATATTTTTACACTTAGGAGTAAAACATCTATCTAACACCTTTCAAATGGATTCACTTCGTTATAAATGGCTTGTTTTTATATTGGGCAGTTTATTCGCTTGCCAAAAAACCCCTGATTCTGTTGTCATCGATGGGGTGATATGGAAAACCCAAAACTTATCTACAGCCATCTATCAAAATGGTGATAGTATTCCTTTTATAAGCGATTCGGTTCAGTGGAGTATCACTAAAGAAGGCGCATGGACTTATTATGAAAATAATGACTCATTAGGACAAATATATGGTAAACTATATAACTGGTACGCCATTAATGATGTTCGAGGCATTTGCCCAACGGGTTGGCGAGTGTCAAGCCAGAAGGATTGGAGGCATTTGATTGCGGCAACAATAGACCCATTACATCCCGCAGATGATTTAAAAAGTCAAAAGTATTGGGAAGATCCTCAAGCCCCTTTGAAGAACACTTTAAAAATTTATGCTTTACCCGGGGGTAATCGGAGAGATGATGGGGGGTTTAATGGACTGCTTCTTTCTTCACCTTTTTGGACGAGTGAAGATAGCGCGGAATCTANGGCAATAGCCGTTTACATGAATACTGCACATTCCCAAGTAGGATGGGGTTTTGGAGATAAGCGAAACGGCCTGGCATGCCGATGTGTTAAGGATTATGACCAATAGTATAACTCTTTATCATCNTTGGAAAAGTTTAGAAACCCACCAAGAGTAATTCTTGGCGTATTTCCCTCGATATCCTCTACCCTGTGCCAGATATATCCACCATAAAACATTAATAAATCTCCCGGCTGAGGTCGCAGTTTCAAATTAATAAGGTCTTTGATTATNATCTTTTTACCTTCTTTNTCTAACACAAATTCATTGTTCAAAGGAGTATCTTTAACCTGTCCTTTTTCCCAGATTAAATCATAAAGGGTGAGTTCTCCGCCTTGTTCTGCATTTTGTAAGACGATAAAATAGCTGAGTTGATTATCCATGTCAATATCTTCTTCTAACATTGAGTAAAAAAACTCATTTTGTTCTTGAAAATAATTGCCACTGTGTACGTAAAGTCCTCCTCTGTTGGGATACAAGTATCGAAATGTTCCTTCAGCGACCGTACATTTGTTTAATTTTAAAGTTGGAGAGCTTACCTTATATTTTGATGCCACATAGCTTATAAACTCGTTCAATTTTTTGAAAATGGAATGAATACTGAGATGCTTTAATTTATAATCATCCAGCAAGGCAACATATTCAGCATAAGCATCTTGATTAGCTCTTTCTCCATTGATAACAGCAAAGGGCTTTGGGAAAATTTTACCAGAAGGAGTTGTCATGTATAAGTTTTCCTGCAGATCGTTCAAAAAAGATTTAACCTCGGCAACTTCTTGAAGAGTCAATATAGATTTAGCAATAACTCCGTCGATTTCCTTTTTTTTAATTTGCTCAACAATTGCAGAATTATCCCGGTGAAAGGGTTCTTCTAATTGGAAAAAATTAAATGGCGAATTTTCACCTAGGTTTATGTTAGATTGCATGATTGAATTTTCATCAAATTTAGCACAATTGTAGGTACACTTTTTTACTTTTGATCAAGATTATGTTGAAGGTAATAAAAAGTACGTGGTCATTTTTCCTATTGTTTCTGACAACATACTTATTGTTGGAAATATTCCTTCGATGTTATGGGTACTCGCCAATAAACCCTTCACAAAATGAAGAAAAAATTAAATGTACGCCGCCCCCGCTATTCCAGTTTCATCCCGATTATGGATATGTTTACGAACCGGGAAATAAAAAGGTGACTTTAAATCGTAGTCTAAGTTATACCTTGAATGTTAATGAGGCGGGCTTTAGAACCAACCCTCATGCGGTTTGTTCTCCACAACGAGCGTCTATTGCCGTTTTTGGTTGTTCTTTTTTTGGCGGAATGGGGGTTAATGATGATGAAGTTGTGAGTGCTCACCTACAGCGTTTAGTTGGTGATACCTGTGTGTATAATTATGCTATTCCTGGACATGGCATGAACATGCAACTGCTCAAGCTACAAGACCTAATCGAGAATGAACAAAAACCAGAAATTGCAGTGTTTGAATTGGCTTCTTTTCACTTAATTCGAAATCCTGGTGGATTTAACTTTGTAAAGAATTTTGCTGATATTCGTGATCGCCCTTCTTATTATTTGTGTTCCGAATTGTCGGGTGATGATAAGCTGAATTTTTTTTTAAAAGATATAAACGAGAATCTTTGTTTTCTTGATTATTGGTCGGCAGCATATCATTTATTAAAAGTGAAGTTCTATGCTAATCAATTTAAAGATGAATATCTTTTGGACTTGGAGAACAGCCTAATACAGGAGGCATATTCTATATGCAATGATTACGGAGTCGTTCCTGTTTTTATGCTAATTACAAAAGACGATTTATCTTCTTCAATTGGTAATTTTTTAGAAAGTAAAAATATACCTTTTATTATTTCTAGCGTGGATTATCAGTCGGATGAGTTTAATTTAAACCCCCATGATCAGCACCCCAATGCTTTTGCTCATGAAAGGTACGCTCTAGAAATTTTTGATTTTATAAAGAATGATCAGTTTAGGTAAATACTATAACAATAGGCTAATTGCTTTTATCTTTCATTTCTTGGTAAGTGGATGTTTTCTGGGAATTACATATTTCCAATTTGGTTCATTCTATGAAGAATATCAGGGCTTTTGGAATGCATTTTTTAGCGGTGCTCTGACCGAAGGAGCGGAATTTGATAATTTTTATTTTTTAGGATACATTGGGATTTCGCATATCTACACCTACCTTCAAATGCAATTCCCGAATATTCAATGGTTCAGCGTTTTTCATTTTTTACAACTCAATATTTCCTTTGCCATATTCTTTTCTATTCTGAATTATTTGTTTGAAAAGCAAAAGCTAAGCAGATACTGGTTCTATAGTATACTCCCTCTCATCTTTTTTGGATTTTTCTTAGATAACATCATACTCTTTGTTTATGCAAGAGCTTCGTACCTTCTTTGCGGTGCTTCATACTTAGCGATTATTATCCTATTCAAAGATATTGGGACTGTCAAGAAACAATTAGGCGTTTTTGTACCATTAATTTTGTTGTTCTTATGGGGCGACCTAACTCGTGTGGAGTCTGCGATGGCTGTAAGTTTACTTTTGTTCTGCTTTGCCGTTGTTTGGCATCAAAATCTGCAAAAAGCTCTTGTTCTGAGTTTGCCTGTCTTGTTTATTGTGGGATTTAGTTTGGCTGGTATTTTCCTTGACATCCATTATTCATCACAGTTTCATAAGGAAGTGGAACCGGATATCGAAACGCAGTTTACGGTAAGGGGGAATGTTATTCCCATAGAAAGTATGACAAGTTATGCGGATAGTATTAAATATGAGGCGGCTATGCGCATGTTTTGGGCAGATCCGGATATCATCACTATACCCTATCTCCGCAGCCTGATTAATGAACCTGAATCTAAATATTTTGATTCAAAGCAGTGGCAAAGAGTGGGTGTTGAGATACGCACAGGTATTAAAAACTTTAAGTATCCACTAATCGTTCTGTTGCTGCTGAGTGCTGCTGCTATTGTTTTGGCATGGAGAGAAGCACAATTTGGGCAGATGGCACTCATAGTATTGTATTTCTTGGGTTTTGTCATTTTGCTGGTCGTGAACAGTTATTTTGTCAAAATGCGGGATCGAACAATTTCGCCGTTTATATTGGTCTATTCGATGAGTATGCTCTTTTTGATTTTTGATAAAATTAAACAACATGGAATCATTTTTTATTTGTCGGTTTTCGTGTTGTTTGTTTGGTCAATACTTAATGTTGGCTTAAGTCAACGTAAGTCGGAATTTCTTACTGGAGTTCGACAAACCAATCAACTTATTTTTGAAAAGGTAGAAGATTTTTGCGCGGGTCAAACACTTATGCCCAATCCAACTTCGATGGGTAACATAACCTTGGCCTTCGCGCCATTTCAACGTTTCGATTTTGATGCTTTTCATCGATTATATTTTTACGAGGCATCTATTCAGTCTATTATTCCACCGTATTACGACTACCTAAATCAGGCCTGTGATTGTGATGTTTGGGATTTTTCCGCTTTTTATCGCTATGTTTTAAACCCAGATTACCCGACACCGGTTTATACCCTCTCAAATGAGGACAGAATGATTATGGCCATGGAGTATTTGAAAAATTTTCATCAATTGGACATTGAGTACAAAAAAGTAGAGGAGGTCGATCTCAATGAGAATATGGCTATGGATTATTACTCGATGAGAAAATTATATTTATATCAAATATCATTAAAAAATTATGCAGCGGGTTCGGGAGATTAATCATGTAGACCAAATAGATAGTTCAATGCTATCCTTATTGCTGAACAAGGAAATAGATGCCTTGGTTATTCGAAAGGGTGTTTTACTTCGGGAGTCTGGATATGAAAATATTGGTGATCAGATGAAATCACTGGCGAATAATTTGGTTCAACATGATAATCTGAGCGTTTACCCCCTTACCTATGCCATCATTCACGAAAAAGATTCGAAGGAAAAAAGTGAAGCGGTCTTGCAGGAGTATTTTGAAGAAGCTAAAATAGCCAACGAACATTATCCCGAATTGGTAGGTGGGGCAGCACTTCAAGCCGTAGAGCATATATTACGGGCATTAACGAACGATTCGATCAGTCTCTTGGAGATGGAAGGTAAGGCCTTTGCGAGATACAATATCCGAAGAATGAAACCCCATGCAAGTTACGCTATAGAGATACACTGCGAAAACTCATTTTTGAAACAGCTAAACCATAGGCTTCGCAAGTTTTTCAATGAGACGCTTGATATCGAGGAGGCGCTTTCCTTTTATGCTGTCCTCCAAAAAGATGCGGGCGGCGACTTGTTACTTTTTGATAAGCAATGGAGCGATTACACGGTAGATACAGGTGCTTTAGATGAGCTTACCCGAAAAAACAAGCACTTGTTTTTTAAGCAAGATGACAATATGGAACAAACGCGCTTGGAGCTACAAGAGGGAGATATGGTGGTTTTTAGAGCAGCGCAAATCTGGCATTGTATCGACGAGGTAAAGGGCAATCGAGATCGTGTGACGATAGGAGGCTTTATTGCTCCGTCCAAACAAGATAAAAAGATTATCTATTCTTGGTCCTAAAATTCGTGTTTACGAGGTTCATAATTTATACTCCACTTTCTGTTCTTCCCTCATTTGAACAGAAATTATTGATTAATTTTGTATGAATGAGTGCGGCAGCTGATCTAAAATCTTTAGAATTCATTCATAATGAACGTGAAGAATCGTTTAGACTTAAGGGATATGTTTTGATTGATTTACTCTCTACAGAGGAAGTAACAGAACTACGAAAGTTATACACGCAGATACAAGTAGATCTAACAAGGGACGAGAAAACACATTTTGCGACAGGAGAGCATTTGGAAGCTGACAAGGCCTTGGTCACAAGCAAAGCGATTGATGAAATTATTCTTCCTGCCCTAAACCGGCATTTGGTCAATTATGAAAGTTTGATGTCGGCATTTATTGTTAAGCCTGCTTTACAAAAGGCAGAAGAGTATTTTGAATGGCACCAGGACTTGAGTTTTGTAGATGAAGAGCATAATGAGAGTGCTCAACTTTGGGTGGCACTTCAAGATACCTGGGTTGAGAATGGCAATATCCAAATCGTAGAGGGCACCCATAGCTATCAAGATAATATCCGAACATCACCGAGCTATCCATCCTTTTTCGGTAAGTACAAAGAACAAATGGTCAAGCATTGTAAGCAGGTTACCATGTGCGCTGGTCAGGCTTTAATTTTTAATCATAAGTTGCTTCATGGTTCAACGCCGAATCAGTCATCAGCTGAACGCATAGCGGTAATCAGCACCTTGAAGCCCAAAGGGGCAGAATGGTTGCATTTTGAATATCAAGCAGACACAAAAAAAGTAAAGAAGTATGCTGCGGATATCCATTTTTATTTAAAAAAATGGTCTAGCCAAGTAGCTCAACCCGATAGTTTAATCGATTCCTTTGTTTACCATTTCCCGAAGATGAGTGCCGAGCAGTTTCACCAGTGGAGGGCTCAGCATTGCCAATACGCCACCGTGTTTGACCGAATAAGAAAGCTGTTTAAATGATGGAGGAGGATTTTGTTTTTACTGATGAGGAAAATCGAAAGGTATATCGGGAAAAGGGTTTTGTGGTTATCCCTTTATTGACCGATGAAGAGTTAAGGACACTTCGAGCACTTTACTTGTATTATTGCGAGCATTTTACACAAGGACAAGAAGAAATGTGTAGCTCTGCCCAGCACACGTCGATTGCTGTGGCGACGGAAATAAGTGAAAAGATTTTAGCGCTTGTTCAACCCCGCTTAAAAACTAAAATTTTAAATGCACAAACCCTTCTGGCGGGTTTGATTGTGAAGTCAGCTGGGCAATCAATAGATAGCGCTTTACCTTGGCACCGTGCCCTGTCATTTGTGGATGAGCATAAATTTGATGCAGCGATGATATGGATTGGTTTAGAGGAAGAGGAAGCCTATAACTGGACTTTTGACCTTCTTCCAGGCACGCACAAATTTTCTAATCTCTTACGTACTGCCCCCCAATATCCCGATTATGAACGCGAGTACCTATCTTGGATGACATGGAAAAAGGAAACCATTCGCTTGAAATGGGGGGAAGCCTTGATATTTAATCATCGCTTACTAAACTCCTCTCCAGCAAATACTATAAATCAATCGAGTTGTGCCATGCAAATTCCAATTAAGGTCGAAAAAGCTGATTGGCTTTATTTTGTTAATGAGGAGAATATCGTTCAGCAATATGAAGCAGGTGCAGACTTTTATCTTAAACTTTGGACAGGTGCGGGTATCAACCCTTCAAGATTGCGAAAACATTTTTCCTATGAATTTCCAAAGATGAATGTTAAGGAATTTTTGACCTACACCATAGCTTGAGATGGATTTATGAGAGATTTGCCTTAGCTTGTGTTTGTAAGACGTAACTTTGAATAGTAAAACTATAAATTACATTGATAGCGTTTGAAAATATAGAAAATCAGCGACAGTTTGAACAAGATGGATACACGGTTATTGACTTGTTAGATCCTATTCAAGTGGGAAAATTGCGGTCTTTGTATTTTTCAACTAAAATAGCGCATGCGGTAGTACAGGAAAAAATGCACAGTACAAGCGACACGCATAATGTAGATTTGATATTACAAATGAATGAGGATATTCAGCGGGTAGTTTCGCCTGTGCTGCCTAAACAACTCAAGTCATTCGACATGTTGATCGCAGGATTTTTAGTAAAAGAACCTGGAGATGGCAGTGAAACGGGTTTTCATCAAGACCCAACACTTGTTGATTCGATGGATTTTGTAAGTGCCAATATATGGATTCCGTTACAGGACACAAACCATGAAAACGGTAATTTACGCCTTGTTAAAGGAAGTCATCGATTGACCGACATGCTGGTGGTTACTCCTCAATTCCCAACTGTTCACGATTTGTTTAATGAGCAGTTGGTTGAATATGCAACCGAAGTTCCAGTTAAAGCTGGTCAAGCTATCATTTTAAATAATAAATTAATTCATGGAGCTTCTGCGAATCAAACGGAGGAGGAGCGTATAGCCATAGTTATGGCAATTAAATCGCAAGCTGCCTCGTGGAGTTTTCATTATATGGATCCAATGGCAGAAGTGAAGCAAATTGAGCAGTTTCGAATAGATACGCTTTCATTTGCTTCAATGAAAAAAAATCAGCGGCCTGAACATGCTGAATTTATTGGCTATGTCGACTTTGATTTCCCACAACTTTCTTACGCGGATTTCAAAATTTTCATGGATAAAAATTATGGGACTAATTCGCTGTTTTCGCGAATTAAAAGAAAGCTAGCAGCATGGATAGAATAGGCCCTAAATTTTATGATAACAAGCTTCAAGATACCTTCGATAGAATGGGTTACGCTCGTATGCCATTGCTTAACAAAGATGAAGTTGACGCTTTGCGGAACATCTATAAAGATTTTAAGAATGAGCACGATGCAATAAACTTACCGTTCATTACTACTAGCCACTCGAATAATGCGGAATTGGTAAATAAAGTGAATGAATTGATCTTGGGTGTCGTGCGTGAAAAAATAATGGAAAAAATTGTCAATAGTGAAATCTTGTTTAGCAATTTTTTAGTCAAAAAGCCTGGTGATAATTCAGAGAGTAACCCACATCAGGATATGAATATAGTAGATGAAAATCGGTATCTTTCTTTCAGTGTTTGGATTGCTTTGGATGATAACAACCCTTTAAATGGAGCCATGCGTATTTTAGCTAAAAGCCATTTGTTTGATTATTCTGTTCGAACGAACTCCAACCCCTATTGGCGTTATAACAATGTTTTGGATGAAATTAAAAGGGATATGATGACCTGTTGTACATCGGCGGGGGAAGCTTTAGTTTTTGCTCATAAAACTATTCATGGTTCTTTTCCCAACCTGAGTACAAAAGATCGCTTGGCTTGTGTCGTTTCACTTTATCCTAAAGATGCTGAATTGATTAATTATTACATTACTCAAGATGAGCCGGCTAAGTTGCAGTTGTATGCTATGAGTTGCGATGCATTTATTAAATATATTAAAGAAGAGGAGCCTCACCACGGTCGATTAATCAAGGAAGATGATTTTGTGAATGAGCAAGTTGATAGCGCACAATATCAGCGATTAGAAGTAGCAGTTAATAGATGGAAACATTAGTACCGATTTTAAAAAGTGAAGAATTACAGCTTTTATACCTTCAACAAGGCTATGTAGTTCTTGACTTCAATGACATTCAATTGCTGAATAAATTAAAGAAAATAGTCTTTAATTATGAAGA
>JGI26082J51739_10001968_pt1 | contig 12720 bp, 10 predicted proteins | sample SaaInl5LU_22_DNA_FD_51739 | JGI IMG/M metagenome (IMG submission 51739)
AAAATCTTCAAGAGCAGTTGTCCAACTAACTTTAGGGGACGTTAAAAAAAGATTAAACCTAATCACATTAATGATAGGGTTCATATTAAAACTAATTTTGAGCAATGATATATCGCTCCATTTTTTCATTCTTCTTTCTGCTTGTTCAAAGTTATGGTTTTGCTCAGGAACTCAACGCTCGAGTATTGGACAGTCTCACTCAAAATCCAATTCCCTTTGCGAGTATCTATATGAAAACGGGAAATGGTGTGGTTTCCAATGAAGAAGGCACCTTTGGAATGCGCTTTGCTAGCCCCGAAATTGCTGAAGACACGCTATTTATCTCTTGTATGGGTTACGAAACATTAAAACTGTATATCCCAGCAATCCAAGACAGTATTTTTTATCTCTCCCCAAAAGCCATTGCATTGAATTCAGTTGTTCTAAGTAATAAAGAGATTGAGGTCAGTCAACTTTTAAAAGAAATTCAAAAGGATATTCCTAAAAAATATGAATTGGGGCACACCCAAAAGAAATTGTTTTTTAGAGAATTTGGTACTCAAGAGTTTAAAAAAATGGATCTTAAAGTAAAAAAGACCTCGATTAAAGAATTTAATCAAGATTTTTGGGATGAAACCCTTCAAAACCTGCCCAAAAAAAACGAATGGTATAGCGAATTTGTTGGAACACTTTACGGCAATTTCGATAAGGAAAAGCAAAAACTCAAATTGGAGAAAGCCGTCGATATTGAAGACAAAAATACAACTGCCATTTTTAAAAATATGGAACGTCTTATTGATACCGTTCTTCAAGAGAACATAAAAGAAGACTCCTATTTTAAAATTCGCTCGGGGATCCTCGGAGGAAAAATTGATTCGGAAAATCTCTCATTTTCCCAAAAGGACACCTTGAGTAAAGAAGAAAAGGAGGTTAAAAAAAAGAGTGATTTTCTTTCTTTAAAAAAGAGAATTTTATCGAATCTTATTCAAAATCTCTTCAAAGATGAGGAGTTAAATTTTAACATTCTCAACAAAACTTCCAAATACCATTTTGAACTTGTGGACTATACCTACAGAGGAGAAACAGCANTATATGTTCTCGAGTTTGAACCCAAATCCAACGAGGATTTTAAAGGAAAATTTTATATCGATGCCGATCGAATGGCACTGATACGGTTAGAGTATAAAAACTATAGGAATATTCGTGATTTTAGCATGTTTGGAGTTTCATTTCAAGAAAACCTCAAAGAGGTAATTATTCAATTTAAAAAAACAGTTCATGAAAAATATGCCATTGAATACCTTGAATATAGTCACGGGTATAATGGAGGGTTTGATAGACCCTTAGTCCTTACCGAAAAAAATAAAGTCGTAAAAGGGAGAAACAAACAAAACCAACTCAAATTGGATTTGAATGCTCAAAACAGTCAATTTATTAAATACCAAATCGTTGTTTTCGAAACCCTTCCAATTACTGAGGATGAATTCAATTCAATAAAAGAAATCCCTAGCGTACTCCCCACCCTCCTCTCCGAATACGATTCAACTTTTTGGGAAGGATACTCCATAATTGAGCCCGATGCCACATTAAAGGAATTTAAAATTATTCCACAGAATTAAATTCCCATTTTATTGCTTATTTTTAGAAAAACTGTCTGAATGAACAAGCTTTTTCTCATCTCCATTGTCTTTTTAATTTCGATTGCATGCCAATCCCCCCTTACTCCTCCTACAGCGGTCCTTTTTAAAATCAACACCTTTGATATGGCCAACAATCAAATGGAAGTTACTTTTTCGATCACCAATCCCACGGAAACCCTATGGAAGGGCGGCGAATGGTCACTTCATTGGAATCAAATTTCTGGAGCATTACAACCGGAAAGTTTACCCAATAACATTCAATACACCTTAGTTAATGGTCAGCAATATTTGATTTTAGATTTTGGAAGAGGTCACGATTTAAAGCCAGGGGAAACCAAAACGTTTGATGTGCTGTTTCGTGGAATAATTAGCAGAGAAGTAATGGGACCCAACGGTTTTTTTGTACACAATGCCGAAACAAATACCAACTTGGATCTAGAAAGTACGATTGTTTGGAAAACCGCNGCAGGAATTGAAGACCTCAAAATCCCTTCTGCTGAAGACCGTTACACCCAATATGAAGGGTTGGAATTCCTTCCTAAAAAAGAGCTTCATTGGGTAATTCCTGCACCTAGGATCGAACGGTTTGACAATACTTACCGACCTTATCTAGATGCCCTAACGATCCATTTTGGTTCTTTTCAAGACCCCGATAATTTTATAATAAACCGTCTACAAGAAGGGGTTAAAACTCGAATTGCTCCAACCCTTGATGAGGATGCCACTATTAAAATCAAAGAAAATAAAACTCTAGAAAGCGAAGCCTACCTGCTTCAAATTGACCACACCCAAATTACTATTGAAGCGCACACTTCAAAGGCCGTTTTTTACGCTTTAGAATCCCTCCATCAAATCCTATTGATCGCTGAAAGAGAAGGGAAGGGAATTCCCATACTACAAATTGAGGATGCTCCACGTTTTCAAAACCGAGGGTTTATGACCGATATAGCTCGTAACTTTTTCCCCAAGGAGAAGATTTTTCAGATACTGGACTTTATGGCCCTGTATAAACTCAATCGTTTGGATCTGAAACTTACCGATGATGAAGGGTGGCGAATTGAAATTCCAGACTTACCAGAGCTCACTCAAGTTGGAGGTAGGAGAGGCTACACTCTAGACGAACGCGATCAATTGATCCCCATGTATGGATCCGGCTCAGGAAACCTTCAAAACTCTGGGAGTGGGTATTTATCGGGTGAGGATTTTAAAGCTATATTACGTTATGCGAATCAACGCCATATTGAAGTGATTCCTCAAATTAGTTTTCCTTCGCACGCTCGAGCAGCAATTGTTGCGATGAAGTCCCGTTATCTTACTCTTATGGAAACGGGTGATCCAACTGCCGCGGAGGAGTATATGCTTCACGACCCAGACGATCAGAGTACCTACCGTTCTGCTCAGCTGTTTACGGATAATGTAGCTTGTATTTGTGATCCTAGTGCCTATCGTTTTTACGAAAAAGTAGTTCAAGAAATTAAAACCTATTATACTGAGGTACATTTACCCATGAACGTATTTAATATCGGTGCAGACGAATTGCCCTATGGTCCTTGGAGAAAATCTCCCAAGTGTGAAACCTACATAGCTGAAAAAAATGAAATTGAAGACCTCGACGATTTGTATAATTACAATCTTCGGTTGCTCCACAAGATCATCAATGATGTAGGTGCCCAAATGGCCGGTTGGGAAGATGTTCTGCTTATTCACAGTGAAAACGAACAGTCAGAAATCACTATCAATACCGAGCTACTGGACTTAGAATTCACGCCCTATGTGTGGAACAACAGTTGGGGTGGCGGCAGAGAGGATATGATCTACCGTCTTGCCAATCAAGGGTTTAAAGCCATTATGAGTAATTCTTCTGCTTTTTATTTTGATATGACCGATGATCGCGATTTTGAAAATGGGGGGTTCAGTTGGTCGGGATATGTAAATTATCAAGATGCATGGGGAACGGAACCACTCAATGTCTTTGCTAATCAAGTTAAACTTGAATCCTTGGGGATCACCGAAGCTACTGTAGCCAAAAAAGAGCAACTAAAACCAGAGGCTCGAGAAAATTTTCTCGGGGTTCAATCCCAACTTTGGACAGAAACAGTAAATAGCGAAGTCTGGTTAGATCAACTGTTGATGCCCAATTTGCTTGTTTTTGCTCAACGGGCTTGGAGCGCAAAAGAGCCTTGGTTAAAAGAACCCACAGCAGATTTACAAAAACCCAAGCTATTAACTGCTTGGAATCGATTTACCAACACTAGGTCAGCGGCAATTCCCCCTATTAAATCAACTTTATGGAGGTATTCAATACGACTTGCCAAAACCCGGAGCACAAATAATTCAAGGTAAGCTTCATGTACGACAACAATTTCCTGGGCTAGAGATCCATTATTCACTTAATGGAAAAGAACCCACGGCAAAGGATCCTCAATATAAAGAAGCTGTTGTCGTGCCAGAAAATAGTACGGTAACTTTACGCGTATTTGATTCCCAAAGAAGAGGCGGGAATAGCATTCAACTAAATTAAATTTATCATGGAAAACAAACGTTTACTCTCATTAGACATCTTTAGAGGATTAACCATCATCCTTATGATAATCGTTAACGATCCCGGCTCAGGGGAACATATTTTCGCACCTCTTCGACATGCCGTTTGGAATGGTTTAACCCCTACAGATTATGTATTTCCCAGTTTTTTATTCATTGTTGGGGTTTCGATAGTCCTTTCGATGAACAAACAAAAAGAAAGTGGAAAAAGTCTGTCAGAGATTACAAAAAAAGTAGTGTTTAGAGCATTGAAAATTTATGCTGTTGGGATTTTCCTTTGGCTGTGGCCTAATTTTAATTTTGAAGGCATCCGTTGGGTAGGCGTTTTACCACGTATAGCATTTGTCTATCTGGCTTGTGCCTTATTGTTTTTATACACGAGCAGAAAAACCCAATGGGTCCTTGGTCTTTTTGGAGTCTTTGCCTACTGGCTTGTCGTCGCTTATCTTCCTATTCCAGGAATTGGTTTTCCAGATTTAAGTATGCCTGATAAAAACTGGGCAAACTATATTGATAAACTTCTGCTCCCGGGTAGGTTATATAAACATACTTGGGATCCGGAGGGAATTTTAAGTACGATTCCAGCAATTGTTAGCGGCCTTATAGGCATGTGGGCAGGGTACATTCTCCTTCAAAAAGAGGAGCTAAAAAATCGCCTAAATCAACTGTTCTTTTTTGGAGTAATTCTGATTTTTTTAGGCGATGTGATGCAATGGTTTTTCCCTTTTAATAAAAGCCTTTGGAGCAGCTCATTTACCTTATTTATGGGAGGGATTGGAATGTTATCTTTGGCTGCATTAAGTTACTTTTTTGATGTGAAACAAACCCAGTTTCAATTTAAATTTGCTCATGCTTTTGGAGTGAATTCAATAACGGCATATGCACTTTCTAGCCTTCTGACGGTAGTATTTTACAGCTCAAAATGGTGGGGGATTTCACTCAGCGGGCAGTTTATGTCCTTTTGGGAACAAATTGGGTTACCCCTTAAACTCGGCTCTTTGGTTTATGCTTTGCTTTATGTAGGTATTCTTTGGATCCCTGTACAAATTCTCTTTAAAAAGAAAATTTATATCAAACTCTAAAAAAAAATCGGCTCCCGATGGAGCCGATTCAAACAAAAACAAATAATTGANTTAATTAGNGGATTTTAATCAGCTTTTTAGGCTGTGGCTGAGCCTCTTTGTGCTTTGGTAAAAGTACTTGAAGAACACCATCTGCATAACGTGCATCAATCTTTGTGGGGTCAACACTGTCGGGAAGGGTAAAACTGCGTCTAAAACTAGTGTAGCTAAACTCTCGACGTGTAAATTTTCCTTTTTCATTAACTTGTTGCTCTTCCTCTTGAGAGGATGAAATCGACAAGATTCCATTTTCAACTTCAATTTCAAAGTCATCTTTTTTCTTTCCAGGTACAGCTAACTCAATTTCGAATTGAGAATCCAATTCTTTAATATTAACTGCAGGCATCGTAGATGAAAAAGAAGGGACTTTTAAATTCCAATCGCTGCCGATAAAGTCATCAATCAATGAGGGAAAAAATGGGGTTTGTTTTCTTATTAAATTCATGATTTATAATTTTTAAGGTTAACAATTTTTATTGTTTAACCCTAAGCAAATTAAAGACCAGACTTAAAAATTGTCATTTTGGCGGTTATATTTACTAATTTACTGCCTTTTTGTCAATTAAGCAATTGCCTCCTGTACTTTATCCGCTGCTTCTTGAAAGGCAGTCGCAGAAAGAACATTAAGTCCTGAGGAATCAATAAGTTGTTTCGCGATGTCTGCATTGGTTCCTTGCAGACGAACAATTATAGGGACCTGAATGGCGTCTCCAAGATTTTTATAGGCATCTACAATTCCCTGGGCTACACGATCACAACGAACAATACCCCCAAAAATATTGATGAGTATTGCTTTTACATTGGGATCTTTTAAGATCAAGCGGAAAGCAGTTTCCACTCTAGCTGCATCTGCAGTCCCTCCAACGTCTAAGAAGTTGGCAGGCTCTCCTCCTGCTTGTTTAATTAAATCCATGGTTGCCATTGCGAGTCCAGCTCCATTAACCATACAGCCTACGTTTCCATCTAAATCAACATAATTCAATCCCACTTCTCTCGCTTCAACCTCAACTGGATTTTCTTCACTTAAATCACGTAAGAGTTCCAAATCCTTATGACGAAACAATCCATTTTCATCTAAAGTTACTTTTGCATCAACGGCTATTATCTTCTCATCAGAGGTTTTAAGAACAGGATTAATCTCGAACAAAGAAGCGTCAGAACCCACATAGGCTTTATACAATGCACTAACAAATTTCGTCATGTCCTTGAATGCAGCGCCTGAGAGACCGAGATTAAAAGCAACCTTACGGGCCTGAAAAGGCATTAACCCTAAGGAAGGGTCCACTTCTTCAGTAAAGATCAGATGAGGAGTCGCTTCAGCAACTGCCTCAATATCCATCCCACCTTCAGTAGAATACATAATCATGTTTTTACCTGTAGCTCGATTAAGCAATACAGACATATAAAACTCATTGGGTTCAGAGGCACCAGGGTAATATACATCCTCAGCGACCAAAACCTGATTTACTTTTTTCCCTTCTGGGGGAGTTTGTGGAGTGATTAATTGCATCCCGATGATATCACCTGCAATTTGTTCTAGTTCCTTTAAATTCTTGGCAAGCTTAACACCCCCACCTTTACCGCGTCCACCAGCGTGGATTTGAGCTTTAACAACATGCCAGCCTGTTCCGGTAGTTTCCGTTAATTGCTTGGCAGCTTCTACTGCCTCGGCAGCTGTTTTGGCTACAATGCCTCGTTGAATGGCAACTCCAAAACTGGATAGCAATTCTTTTCCTTGGTATTCGTGTAAATTCATATAGCGATCTAAAATCCAGTGCAAAAATAGCTAAACAGAAGCGGAATCTGAAAGCAGTTGCATAAAACTTTTTGTTACAAATACAACAAACCGTTGTGATTTTATGTTGTTTACACGATTTATTTGCTTGAATCCTGAGGATTCCTATTTTTGCGACCTATTCTCATTACACTATGAAACATTCAGATTTATTAGCCATTGCGCAACAAACCTCAGGACCAACTTATGTTTATGATGCTTCAAAAATTGAATCGCAGTTCAAACGTCTTGAAAATGCATTTTCTGGAGTTGAAAAATTAAAAATCAATTATGCTTGTAAAGCCTTGTCTAATATTTCGATTTTAAAATACCTTAAAGCATTAGGGTCGGGTTTGGATACCGTTTCTCATCAAGAAGTGTTGCTCGGACTTAAGGCGGGCTTCACCCCAGAGGATATTATCTTTACACCCAATGGTGTTTCTCTTGAAGAAATTGAAACAGTTGCCAAATTAGGCGTTCAAATCAATATCGATAACCTTTCCATACTGGAACAATTCGGAACAAAACATCCAAAAGTACCCGTTTGTATTCGCATTAATCCTCATGTTATGGCTGGGGGAAACAGTAACATTTCTGTAGGACATATCGATTCTAAATTTGGAATCTCAATTCACCAAATACCTCATGTTCTTCGTATTGTTGAAAACACCAACATGCACATCAATGGAGTTCACATGCATACAGGAAGTGACATTTTAGATATTGAGGTTTTTCTTTACGCTTCTGAGATTTTATTCAATACCGCACTCCAATTCAAGGACCTCTCCTTTGTTGACTTTGGCAGTGGTTTTAAAGTTCCCTATCGTCCGGGAGATATTGAAACCAACATTGAAGAGTTGGGTGAAAAACTTACGAAGCGTTTTAAAGAGTTTTGTAAGACCTATGGAAAAACGTTGGAGTTAGCATTTGAACCGGGAAAATTTTTAGTGAGTGAAGCCGGTTATTTTCTCACCAAAGTAAATGCCGTAAAACAAACCACTTCTACCGTTTTTGCTCAAATAGATTCTGGTTTCAACCATCTGATCCGCCCGATGCTTTACAATTCATATCACGACATCATCAACCTATCCAATCCTAATGGAAAAGAGCGTTTTTACACTGTTGTAGGTTATATCTGTGAAACAGATACGTTTGGTAGTAATAGAAAAATTGCAGAAATCTCCGAAGGGAATGTTTTAGTGTTTAAAAACGCCGGTGCGTATTGCATGACGATGTCTAGCAATTACAACTCTCGTTATCGACCAGCAGAACTCCTTTGGTATAATGGAGAAGCGCATTTGATACGCAAACAAGAAACATTTGAGGACTTGATTCAAAATCAGGTACTCATCGACTTTAAAGAAAATATTGAAGCTTAAAAAAGGGGGGTTAATTGGGTAAGTTTAGCGTTATAGGTAGCAATAAATTCTTCTATAATCTCCGCNGCTGGAAGGATAGAGTCGATCTGAGCTGCCACTTGACCGATTTCCAATTCTCCTTCAACCAGGTCTCCTTCAAACATACCCTTTTTAGCACGACCTCGACCCAAGACTTGTTGTAATTTTTCTGGGCTGGCTCCTTCTGCATACAGCTGTTTGATTTTTTGATAAAAAGGATTTTTTAATAGACGAACGGGGGTTAACTCTTTCAGCGTTAGCTCAGTACTCCCTTCTTCCGCATTGAGTACTTCATGTTTAAAAAGCTCGTGGGAAGAAGCTTCTGGAGTGGCAACAAATCGAGACCCTACCTGTACCCCATCCGCTCCCAAAGCCAAGGCTGCTAACATTGCAGTCCCACTACCAATTCCTCCGGCAGCTATCAAAGGAAGGTGGATGGCTTTACGAACCAAAGGAACCAAAGTCATGGTGGTCGTTTCTTCTCTGCCGTTATGCCCCCCTGCTTCAAAACCCTCAGCAACGATTGCATCGACTCCACATGCTTGGGCTTTTAATGCAAATTTGACTGAACTGACCACATGGACCACGATACACCCTTTCGATTTTAAATGTGCAGTCCATAATTTCGGATTTCCTGCTGCAGTGAATACAATCGGTACATTTTCCTGAATGATCACCTCCATCAACAAATCAATCTCTGGATATAGCAAAGGAACATTAACTCCAAAAGGTTTGCTGGTCGCTTTTTTACATTTTTGGATATGTTCACTTAAAACCTCAGGATACATTGAACCGGCGCCAATAAGTCCCAAACCTCCTGCGTTACTGACAGCAGATGCAAGTCGCCATCCGCTTGCCCAAACCATTCCAGCCTGAATAATCGGATAGCGAATCCCAAAAAGTTCGGTCACCCTATTGGCCATTAAAGGAATTGGTCAACTTTCTTATAGGCCTCAATAACAGCTAGTTCTCCTGCCTTGTCAGGTTGACTATTACCGTGTTCCATACCAAGAATTCCCTCAAATCCTCTACCGTGAATGTATTTAAAGATATTGGTGTAATTAATTTCTCCCGTAGTGGGTTCTTTTCTTCCTGGATTATCACCGATCTGAAAATAGCCAATCTCCTCCCAACTCTTTTCAATATTCGGCATCAAATTTCCTTCCTGAATCTGCTGATGATAAATATCAAAGAGAATTTTACAAGACGGAGAATCAACCGCTTTACAAATTTCATAGGCTTGAGGACTTTCGGATAAAAACAAGCCCGGGTGATCTCTAAAGTTTAAAGGCTCCAATACCATCACTATACCATGAGGTTCTAAAAGAACTGAAGCTTGCTTCAGGCTCTCAACCACATGAGCCGTCTGATACGCCATGTTTTGTCGCAAATCGACATGGCCAGGAACCACAGTCATCCATTTCGCGTTTACTCGCTTTGCCACAGGAATTGCTTTTTTGATATAATCTAAAAACTCCTCTCGTAAGGCTTGATCACCACTTGCCAAATTTGGTTTTTGCCAATAGATTTGATGGGCTACAAAAACTCCCATTCTCAATCCTCGCTTTGCCATTGTTTGAGCCATTTTTTCTTGCAAAGCCACCTCTCTATTCCGCATGTCATTATCCTCAAAAGCGTTAAATCCTTGATCCGCCATAAAATTTAGCTGATCAATAGGATCATTACCCACATGATTTCTAAACATTCCTAAATGAGGGGCATAGGCTAAATTAAAATTGTATTTAGCAGCGCTTTTTTGGGCTCCAAGAGCAGAAGTTGTGGAAAGCATTCCCAGTCCAGTGAGTCCTGCCAGTTGGGTAAAATTTCTTCTATTCATTTCAAATCATTTTTGTTTTTCCTGGAGTAGGAATTGGATAATTTCCATCGGCATCTGGAAGTGATGGCGGAGTCGAGTTCCAAGTTACCTCCTCAGGCATAAGGTGTAATTCAGAGTTCAATGCTTCTTCAAAGGTGATTTTCTTTCCTGTGTACGTTGCCATTCGTCCCAAAATAGCCGTTAATGTACTTTTTGCCCCATTTTCTGCATCGGCAATGACACCCCCACTTCGAATGGAAGCAAACAAACGGTCGTGTTCAACTTGATAGGGATTAGGATCTTCACTGTCTCTACTGGGATATTTATAAGTGCTTTCTCCATTCAAATTTGTAATTTCTCCTTTTCCTATTTCTACCGTCCCTTGTGTCCCTTGGAACACTTCGTCTACCCTTCTCATTGTTCCCGGGATATGACGACACTGGCTCGCAATTACCGCTCCATTTGCATAGGTAAATTCAACAAAGTGATGATCGAAGATTTCNCCATGGTCTTTTCCGTTCCGTACCTGTCGTCCTCCCATNCCTTGAGCTGAAATAGGATAATCTCCTATAAACCAATTCGCTACATCTATATTGTGTATGTGTTGCTCTAAGATGTGATCCCCACAAAGCCAGTTAAAATAATACCAGTTTCGCATTTGATATTCTAATTCAGATTGCCCTGCCTGACGCGCTTTAACCCAAACACCTGCGTCATTCCAATACACCTGTCCGCTCCGTATTTGACCAATAGCCCCCGAATCTATCCGCTGCTTTAAATCAATATACTTGGATTGATAATGACGTTGTAACCCGACGACTACATTCAATTTTTTTGCTTTTGCAATTTTGGCAGTCTCCAAAACCTTTCGGATTCCTACTGGATCTGTAGCAACAGGTTTCTCCATAAATACGTGTTTACCATTCGCGATGGCGTATTCAAAATGGTAGGGACGGAAGCCAGGAGGGGTGGTCAAGATCACCACATCAGCAAGATCGATAGCTTTTTTGTAAGCGTCAAACCCGACAAATCGATTTTTTTCTTTTACATCAATTTTTTTCTGTCCCTCGAAGTGTTCTTGAATTCCTTTTAAGCTTCTATCAACTCGATCTGCAAAAGCATCTGCCATTGCAACCAGTTCCACATTTTCATCTGCAGTTAAAGCTTGAACCGCTGCTCCTGATCCACGACCACCGCAGCCCACCAAAGCAAGTTTAAGTTTCTGTTCTCCATGAACATTTGCCATTCGCTCCACGCCCATAGGTACAGTTAGAAAAGCACCCGTAGCCATTGCAGTTTGCTGCACAAATTGACGGCGTGATTGATTTTGATTTTTTTGTTTGTTGTTTTTCATGATTTCTGTCATTTATTGTGTTGATTCGTATTTCCAATATTTTTTCTGTTCTTCTTCTGAAGGGGTTATCAGCGGACGTACCACTCGAAATCCAACAAAAGGCGCATCGGTATGCCACCACTTACTTTTTGGAATTTGTGGGTCGCGTTTTTTCCATTGTTTTGTTGAGGGGCGTCTTGCTGCTGAACGCAAACGGCTTGGACTATCCATCCATGACCCCCCACGTACCGCCTTGGGATATACTTTATCGCCTTCCACCCAAGGATCTTTAACACCGTCTTTTCGACTGCTATACTCAGTAGGTACATATTGATCCAAGGTCCACTCTGCAACATTTCCATGCATGTCATGTAATCCCCATGCATTCGGTTTTTTAGTACCTACCTCCTGATATTTATCATTACTGTTCTCTGCATACCACGCATATTCATCGAGTAGACTTGGATCCTCCCCAAAGTGGTAAGCGGTTTCTGTGCCCGCTCTACAAGCGTATTCCCATTCGGCTTCTGTAGGCAAGCGGTAAAAATGACCCGTCATGGCAGACAGCCATTCACAGAACTTCACGGCAGCCAACTGAGTCATGCAGATGGCTGGAAAATTATCGACTCCCATTCCAAAACTCATTTCCACATAAGGTGTAGTTGCTCCAGAGACCGCATCCACGTCTATCTGTACTTCAGAATCTGAAGTTTTGGAATTTTGATTGGCATCCAATTCTCTACTCACAAAAAGATTATAAAAATCCCAAGTGACCTCATATTGACCCATCCAAAAATCACTCACAACTACCTCATGCTGTGGGCTTTCATCACCAAAGTGGCCCGGCTCTGTTTTAGGGCTCCCCATTTTAAAGGACCCTCCTGAGATAAATTGCATGGGCATGAGTTGGCTTAGTCCCTGAATTTTTTCAGTGTAATTTTGTTGGGCATTGCTCAGAAAAGCACTAGCCAGGAGTACTATTGAAGCTAAAATTTTCAATTTAATTCTTTGTTAATTTTTAGAACTAACCACAATGTAGAAAAGAATTTACGAATCCTTAAAAAAAATTATAACTATTTAATTGATTCCAACTGATTTTAAACCTCATTGTCTTAATCT
>JGI26082J51739_10001984_pt1 | contig 12675 bp, 8 predicted proteins | sample SaaInl5LU_22_DNA_FD_51739 | JGI IMG/M metagenome (IMG submission 51739)
GGCTCGGTCACTCAGATGAAACAGCTGGGCGGTATGCGTGGCCTTATGGCCAAGCCGAATGGCGATATCATCGAGACGCCGATCATCTCGAACTTTAAAGAAGGTCTGACCGTTCTTGAGTATTTCAACTCAACCCACGGTGCGCGGAAGGGTCTGTCAGATACGGCTCTGAAAACGGCCAACTCTGGTTATCTTACACGTCGTCTTGTGGACGTGGCTCAGGACTGCATCGTTCGCCAGCATGATTGTGGCACCGACCGGTCCATCACTGCACGGGCTGCGATCAATGATGGGGAAGTTATCTCCTCCTTGTCAGAGCGGATCTTGGGCCGGGTTGCGGCTGAAGATGTGATCAAACCCGGCACGGATGAGGTTCTATGTGCCAAAGGTGAGATCATCGACGAACGCAAAGCGGACTTCATCGAAGAGAGCGGAGTGATCTCCATGTTGATCCGGTCACCTTTGACCTGTGAAACGGAAGATGGCATCTGTGCGGCCTGCTATGGTCGTGATTTGGCCCGGGGTACTTTGGTGAACCAGGGTGAAGCGGTGGGTATTATCGCGGCACAATCCATTGGTGAACCCGGAACACAGCTCACCATGCGCACATTCCACATCGGCGGTGTTGCACAGGGCGGTGGCCAGCAATCGAGCCAAGAGAGCAGCCAATCCGGTAAAGTGCATTTCGAGAATGCCATCTTGCTGAAAAACTCAGCCGGTGAGCAGCTGTCCATGACACGGAACATGGTGGCCAGTATCCTCGACATCGGTGGTGCGGTGATTGCCAGCTATAAGGTGGCCTATGGCTCGAAAATGTTGGTCAAAGATGGCCAAACCATTGAGCGTGGCGACAAGCTGTTTGAATGGGATCCGTTCACATTGCCCATCATCGCTGAGAAATCAGGTGTGGTGAAATATGTTGATCTGGTGTCTGGCATTGCGGTGCGCGACGAGACCGATGACGCCACTGGCATGACCCAAAAAATCGTGACAGATTGGCGCGCTGCGTTAAAAGGCAGCGAATTGGCGCCAAAAATCATCGTCACCGATGAAAAGGGTGAAATGCTGACCCGTGAAGATGGCAATCCAATTGCCTATGCCATGTCCGTCGATGCGGTTCTCTCCGTTGAAGATGGTCAGGACATCAAGGCGGGTGACATTCTTGCGCGTATCCCGCGCGAGGGTGGCCGATCCAAAGACATCACCGGTGGTCTGCCGCGGGTTGCGGAATTGTTTGAGGCCCGTCGCCCCAAAGATCACGCGATCATTGCAGAAATTGATGGCTATGTGCGCTTNGGCAAAGACTANAAAAACAAGCGCCGCATAGCGATTGAACCGGCTGACGAGACTTTGGCAAAAGTCGAATACATGGTGCCAAAAGGCAAGCACATCCCTGTCCAAGAAGGTGATTTCATCAAGAAGGGTGATTACATCATGGATGGCAACCCCGCGCCGCATGACATTCTTGCGGTTATGGGTGTTGAGGCTTTGGCCGATTATATGATCGACGAGGTCCAGGACGTGTATCGCCTGCAAGGGGTGAAGATCAACGANAAGCACATTGAAGTGATTGTGCGTCAAATGTTGCAGAAATGGGAAATCACTGACAGTGGCGAGACAACCTTGCTTAAGGGCGAGCATGTCGACAAAGCTGAATTTGATGCGGCCAATGAAAAGGCCCTCTCAAAAGGCACCCGTCCTGCACAGGGTGAGCCGATTTTGCTGGGGATCACAAAAGCCTCCTTGCAAACACGCTCTTTCATCTCTGCGGCTTCATTCCAAGAAACCACGCGGGTTCTCACCGAGGCCTCTGTGCAAGGCAAACGTGACAAGCTGATTGGTCTTAAAGAGAATGTCATCGTTGGGCGCTTGATCCCAGCTGGCACCGGTGGCGCGACGCAGAAAATGCGCCGTGTGGCGGCAGATCGTGACAATGTTGTGATCGAAGCGCGCCGTGCGGAAGCCGAAGAGGCGATTGCCTTGGCCGCGCCGGCAGCTGTGGCTGAAACNCCTGATGAGATGTTTGAAAGCCTGTTGGTTGATACAGTTGAGAATAACGAAGAGTAAGACAGTTACACTTTGTGATTTAGGGCCGTTCTTTTGAGCGGCCCTTTTCTTTTGCAGTTGCACTTTTTGTCGAAATAGAGCCCGGTAGATCCGAGACGGTATTGATTTACGCAGCGAAGGCAGATCCATGACTGACAATATCCGCGGAGCGCTCTTTATGGTTTGCTCAATGATTTGTTTTGCTGTGAATGACGCGGTGATCAAATCTTTGGGCGGGGTGCTGCCGATTTTCCAAACGCTTGCGGTGCGCGGCGGGATGGTGGTGGTCCTTCTGGCAATCTTGGTCATGCGCTCNGGTTGGCGGGTGCAGGAGCTTCGGCGCCGCGATCAGATGATCCTATTGCTGCGCGTCGCGGCAGAAGTTGGCGCCGCTTTCTTTATCGTTACGGCTCTGTTCAATATGGAATTGGCCAATATGACGGCCATCTTGCAAATCTTGCCGCTCACCATCCCGTTGGCGGCCTTCATGTTCCTCGGGGAGCCTTTGGGTTGGCGCCGATTGGTGGCGATTTGCATCGGTTTTCTGGGGATGTTGTTCATCGTGAAACCGGGCAGTGATGGGTTTAATATTTACTCATTATTTTGTTTGGCAGCGGTGATCTGTGTCACAATTCGTGATCTGACCGCGCGCAGTTTGGGGGCCAAGCTCTCCTCCCAGGAGATGTCGCTCTTTGCCGCCGTCGGCGTGTTCGGCGCGGCGAGTGTGGCAACAATGTTCGAGCCCTGGGTGACGATTTCCCTAGCATCCTGGGCGGCACTATGCGGCTCTTCATTTGCGATTTTATTGGGATATCTGGTCAGTGTTTATGCCATTCGGACAGGGGATGTCAGCTTCACCGCACAGTTTCGCTATATTGGCCTCATTGCTGCATTGATTTTGGGCTATGTGTTTTTTGGCGAATGGCCAGATCGTCTGGCTTTGATAGGGGCTGCGATTATTGTCGGTACAGGCGCCTTTACCCTCTATCGCCAGCGCGCGAGTCGAAAAGTGAAACCTGCTTAGCACTGGCTTTGCGCGGTGCCTGCGCGCAAGAGCAGATATTCTGCACTTCCGGCCTTGACGTTGAATTTGCGCTGGCATACCTCTCTGACACGGCGCGGGTATGGTGAAATGGTATCATAAGAGCCTTCCAAGCTTAAGGTGCGGGTTCGATTCCCGCTACCCGCTCCAAAATTACCCAATTTTTTCCATCAATAAATACAAACGTATAATGGAAATTGCGTTGTTACGTGCTTTGGATCTTAAAGACCTCTGCATAACGCCATCTCAACACGAAATGAGGGCAGCGCCTGCCGAGGGGCAGGCAGGAGCAGCCCGGTGTTGCCATCGGGCAAAGTGTTTTGGCTTGGCGGCTGGGTTATGCAGAGGTCTTTCTTAGGGTGCGGGCTCGAGTGTCACATCAAAGTCGCATTGAAATTCAAGAACACCGGCGCGAGTTTGCGGACCCAGCCTCAACTGTGCGGGAAACGTGAGTTCAAGCCTGAGTTTTTCTTGTGGCTTCAAGGACAGCGGCGCCAGGGCCTGCGGCTCTGCTGCATCAGCTGCCAATACCAGGCCCGCGCCATCTGCGGTCTGATATTCCGCTATGGGGCAGAGCGGGCCGGGAGTAATGCGCAGTTGTACCTGCGCGTTCTGCTGCTGCTGGCTGAGGTTTTCACAGTCTAATTTCACCAGCCCATAGCTGTCGAAATATCGACCCGCAGAGGCTGAGACAGAACCAAAACTCAAACTTGACGAAGCAATCGCGCAAAACACTTCGCCGGCCGCAGCGGGGCCGCCCGTCAAGCCAAGCAAAATGCAGCCCAGCCGTAGGGCGGCGGCGGCGTTAGCGGCAGGTGAACGGGCCGAGCGTGGGTTGCAGGTCATCGCTTGGTGGAAATTCAATGGCTGTTTCAAAGGTTTCTTCTCCCATTGTGACATTCAAAGTGGTGGAGGCTGGCAAATCTTCAAAAAATACTTCCCCGAAATCTATGACATAGGAGGGATATTCTGCGCCCTCGAATGTGACCTCACTTCCGGCTGGCAAGGCCCTGCCAGAGGCATCCCGAAGTTGCACGATGGCCGAGCGCCGCAGGCGGGTTGAGAGGTTGATAAAGGAGGCGCCAAAGGGATAGGGGTAGACCGTGACCATCGTATTTGTGATGTCATATTCAAACGGAATCTCTTCTGGAGAGATGCTTATTTTATTGGCCTGGCCGCGCCGCAGGCTTGGCACAATGGCATTGCCGTTGCGATCGGTTTTGGTCACTTCCTGACTTTGCAGGTAGACGGGGATGTCGGATGCTTCGCCGGTGGTCACCACCGCATATTGTTGTCCCAATTTTGGCGCTGCGAAAAATGTTCCATTCGCGCGGCCCAGCACACCGCGACGGGTGTAATATCCAGAGGTGGCAGATGTGCTGTAGCTGAACCGCAGTTGATGATTGACGGTGCGGCTTGGTTTTTCGAATTTGGCGTCAAGGCGAACCGGACCTGTTTGGTCGATGCTGCCGCTGTAGGTTTGAGAAAGCCCCGACTCGCTTTGGCTAAACTTTGAGAAATTAACATCCAATGTGAGCCCGTTTTCCCCGATGGCCGAGTTGGCAGTCGTGACCCGTTTCGTGCCGAAGGTTCGGCTGACCAAGAGGGATAGATCCAGTTTTGCGCTCCGGGCGGCGGCGCGAGCCGACAGGGTCCATTTTCATTCAAGGTGCGAGTACATTGGGTGGAGAAAGCCGTCACGAGGCTGGTGTCCCATTTCTTTTGCACCATGAGCGAGGTGGAGAGCGTGTCCTTCTCCGTTAAGTTCAGCGCGAGAAATCCGCGGATAGCGGCTTGGAAATTGGGCGCATCCTCTGGCCCCTGGCCGATTTGTCGCCAGGCGTGGTTTTGGAAGGTCAGTTGCGCGCCCCAGTTGAAGGTTTCTGGCCGCGTGGCGGGTGAGAGATTGGCCTTCACTTGCAGACCCAACCCGCTGGCGCTGGCACTGGCGGCGGCTGTGGCGTTGACCATCGTTTTTTCGCGCCAGGCATGTTGTGCGCCGCCGCCGAGCAGAGCGCCCCCTGGCCAAAAGGCGACAGACCCCGATGCGGTAATCCGGTCGGTGAGACCATAGCGCTGTACGCTCGAGCCATAGAGCCCGCGATAGATGCCGCGGCCGCGCGATATAAGGCCGAGACCGTATTGGAACTCATAGGCGCCCTTTTTATATATGCCGGGCATGTTGAAATAGGGAATGCTTTGCGTGGTTTTTCGACCAAATTTATCCGTCAGGANAATGGANACCGTGCCGTTGCCGTCAATTGAGGGGATGTCTTCCAGGCGAAATTCGCCGCGGTCTACGGAGATGGTTTCTCCTATTTTTGCCTCNCCGATGTAAAATTCAACATCACCNGGCAAGCNAGTTGCGCCCTCGAAAGACAGCGTGTTGAAATGGCTNTGATTGGGCGTGAAGCCAAAGTCGCTGACATAGCTTACCCCGGTGAATCCGGCACCATTGAGGCCCGGTCCTGAAAATCCCGCCTGTTCGCCAAACCGCCAGAGGGCATTTTGTTTGGGCCGGTGGTAGCGGCCTTGGATGCCAAATAGGTCGAGCTCCACCCCGCCTTCGCTATCAGCTTGTATGCGGGCGTTGGCTTGCGCCTGTAGATGTGCGTTTGAATATTCAAACAAACCGGAGGCCTGTGCTGCCAAAGCGCCGGTGCCGGACAGTTGGCTCGTAATGTCGTAGCGCAGGAGCATGCTGGGGATGGGGTCGGCCATGACAGGCGGCGCGCCACCGGCGCCGCGCTTTGCGCTGGGGCCGAAAAGCTGAGGTTGAGCGGTGAAATAGGCACGGGTGGCATCGCCGCTGAAGTGAAGGCTCAAACCGCCAATTTGATCGAGAGCTACATAGTCGAGATCAAACAGGCGCGCCAAGGGCGGGGTGACCGCCAGGCCAAGCTGGGCAAAATCTTCTGGGTCAATATAGGCTTGGCCATTGTGAAACTCAAAAAAGAAGAAGAATGGAAGTTTCTCCCCGTTGAGGTAGAGGTCGAAAAAATCTGGCACGAGGTCGGCGCGATCGGCCAGATCAATCCAATAGGCGCGCAGTTTTTGGTCAATTTCGGATCGGGTGATGCGCCCATCCTCGTCTATATCCAGTGGCGTATAGCGGGTATAGGATTTCGGGGTGTTGTCTTTGGTAAAGACAGGTGTTGTTTCTGTCCCGTCGATATGATCGGGCGCAATGAGTGCGATGCAGATATCGGCCAAGCTGAGCGGCGCCGCGCGGTTGCTTTGAGCGCGGCCTTCGAGCAGCTGACCGATATAGTGTAAGTGCTGCTCAAAGCTGGCCTTGCCCAGATCTTCCTGGCTCGTGCCCAATCGCTGGGCCAGTTCTGGGGTGAATTGGATCAACCCGAGGGTTTCATTCACTGGATTTCGAAACCGATGGTCAAAACTGCCATCGGTTTCAAAGGCGATCACGGCCATTAAGTGCTCAGGGGCCACTAAGAGGGTCTGGGCCAGCGCGGTTATGGCATCCGCTTTGTTCTGTGGGATGCCATTTCGCACGACGGCTGATGGTGCGGTCGTGCTGGCCTGCGCCAGGGGTGCAAGCCAGATCCCGCAAGAGATTGAGAGTAAGCGTACATATGTTTTAATACCGGCCACGCTACCCTATTCATGATTGGCGAGCTGATAGGTTTGGTTCAAGCCCGTCAGTTTGTAGACCGCTTTGCCTGGCAGCATACCTTCCGGCAACTTCACTTGCCATTCACGCCAGGATCCCGCCAAAACATGTGCCAAGCTGTTGTTGGCATAAACGGGCGTGTTCTCTTGGTTGGGGTTCGGATGCAGACCAACGCTCACCACGGTGGCCCGCTGGTTGCCTGAGTTGGTGGCCCGTAGGGTGGCGGTGTCGCCTTGGGTTGTGATGGTCCAGCTCAATTTCGGCCCGCCGGGGGTTTGCGGCGCGACATAGACTGGCAAGACATGGCGCAGGGTCACATCGAGGGTCGATGTGCCTTCCGCAGCTTTCTTCACCTCCGAGGGGACTTCCGCGACGATAAGACGGAAGGTCTGTTCCGATGGGGTGCCGCGCTTGCCGCGAAACCCGAGACGTACTTTTTTCGATTTTCCGGGGTGGAGTTTGAAACTTGGTGGGCTGACGATGAATAATCTTGTGTCTTCATATTCGTCGACCCCGTCAACCACCGCCCATTTCAAGACTTCGATGTTATAAAGCGTGGGCTGGGTTCGCAGGTTTGTGATTTCCACAACTCCGCGGCCGGAGGCTTCCACGTCAACAATGACGGGAACAATCGTGGAATTGGCTTGAAGGGTGGTCGCTAGAAAAACAATGGTGAAAGCGGAATAAACTATGCGCAGAAAGCCAGTCATAGGAGGTCTCCTAAAAATGTGGCCCGTTTGGGGCCGATAAGTGATAGGTATCGCTATACTTAAGGAGTATTAAATCATTGCTTAAAACCGAGGTAAGACATTAAAATTGTATATGAAAAATCAAATAAGCAGAGAGATTTCTGGCCAGTAACGGGGGACAGAACTGGGCCCTGTGAATGGAATTTCCAGGGCCCAACTCAAGGGATCTAATCTAATCGGTCGGATTAGTATGTGATGGTGATGCCCAATGTGTCGGAGTAAGTGCCAACCACACCTGCGCTGTTTTCTTCAGCCAGCACGCGGCCGTAGACTGAGTAGTTCACGGCTTCGCTGCTTGCCGCTACGGCATTGCTGACCAAGGCGCCATTTGCTGGGATGTAGCTGTCGACGGCCCGCGATTCATCAATCGCGATGATATACTCCAGATAGTTTTCGCTTTCGGCCTCAGCCAAACGCCGGTTGGTATCAACCAAAGAGCTGCCACCATCAATGGTGATTGTGTAGGTTGTTCCGGTTGTGCAGGCGGCGCCGATGCTGCCCTCTGCGTCTGTTGCTGAACCCGGTGTAATGGCGCCAAAATTCAGCGCAACAGCAGAAACGGTGCAAGAGCCTTGAACGTTGCCAGAGACATTCATTGTGCCAGTTGCACTGCCAGCCTGCGCGACCTGCGCAGTTGTCAATGTTGCCAAGAAAAGTGGTGCAGCGAGTTTCATTGCATATGTCATTGTGGTGTCCTTAAATATCTATGTCGTTTTAGATGAAGTCTTGGGAAGAATTGGGAGACTTCGCTGCTCAAATAGGTTCTAATATGCTAACAAAGGGTAAATCTTTCCGGCCCTGTGTCTCAATTGGACAGTTGGCTATAATTGGTCTTCAAAAGTGTAGAAAATGCGCTTTTTATTGTTATTAATAGACAATTTAGTGATCTATTAGCCTTTAAATTAAACCTGTTAGTGATTGGTTTAAACTTTGACGTGTTTTGATCGCGCGAAAGCGTGTTTTCGGAGTGATCGCGCCGCAATAGCGCGCGCGCCCGCCGGCTTATGATCCGCCCGCCTATCTGCGGCCATCCTATGTGCGACACTCTGATTTTATTGAACGCGCCCTCTTGTTGGTTGCCCTACAGCCGGATACATCGTGTGGACGAGTTTAAGGGGCGGGCATGGCACAGACACCAAATTCAGCGGCAGAGGTGAGCGAAGAGCGCGCAGCCTCAAAACGAGTTGGCGTGTTAAAAGCTCTGCTTCCCTATTTTGCCCCTTACAAAATTTGGGTTGTATTGGCACTGGCGGCCCTCACCATCACTGCCAGCGTGTCATTGATTTTGCCGGTTGCGGCCCGCCGGGTGATTGACGGATTCTCGGTTGGGGATGTGTCCCTACTCAATCAATATTTCATGGGCGCCATTGCAGTGGCCGCGATCTTCGCTCTGGGCACAGGCCTGCGCTATTATGTGGTGACACGTCTTGGCGAGCGCGTGGTCGCAGATTTGCGCAAGGCCATTTTTGACCGCATGATTGGCATGTCACCGGCCTATTTTGAGAAATTGATGACTGGCGAAGTTCTCAGCCGTATCACAACCGACACGACGTTGATCCTGTCGGTCATCGGGTCCTCTGCCAGCTGGATGCTGCGCAATATGCTGATGATGTCTGGTGGATTGATTATGATGCTCTGGACCTCTCCAAAGCTGACCGGTTTGGTCCTCTTGATCGTGCCTCTCATCTTAGGGCCGATTTTGGCATTAGGGCGCAAATTGCGCGGCTTGTCGCGACAAAACCAGGACTGGATTGCGGCCTCCTCTGGGAAGGCGTCGGAATCGCTTTTGTCGGCACAAACCGTACAAGCCTTTACCCATGAGGCCCGCAGCTCGACAGAGTTCTCAAATGTCACCGAGAAAGCCTATGACAGCGCCCGCGCAAGGATCAAAACGCGCGCGCTGATAACGATGATCATTATCTTTGTGGCATTTAGCGGCGTGATGGGGGTTTTGTGGATTGGGGCCATTGACGTGCGCAGTGGCGCCACCACCGCCGGACAGTTGGTGCAATTCGTCATCTACGCTGCCATTGTTGCCAGCTCAACGGCGGCCTTGTCAGAGCTTTGGTCCGAGCTGCAGCGGGCGGCCGGGGCCACGGAACGCCTGGTTGAGCTGTTGGAGGCGGAGGATTCGATTGCCGATCCACAGGAGCCGATCCCGGCGAAACCGGGGGCCTTGGTGTTTGAGGATGTAAAGTTTGCTTTCCCAAGCCGGCCAGACCAGCCGGCGCTCAATGGGGTGAATTTTACGATCAATCCCGGTGAAACGGTGGCCCTGGTGGGACCTTCTGGAGCTGGCAAGTCTACGATTATTCAGCTGGTGCAGCGGTTTTTTGATCCGCAAGCCGGCCATATCACCTTTGGCGGTGTGGCTTTGCCTCAGATGCGGCGCAGTGATTTTCGCCAATTCATGGCGCTTGTTCCGCAAGATCCGGTTGTTTTTGCCAGTTCCGCCTATGACAATATCTTATTTGGCCGCCCAAGCGCCAGCCGCGATGAGGTGATTGCGGCGGCCAAGGCAGCGGCGGCAGATGATTTTATTCGTGCGCTGCCTGATGGCTATGACAGCTATGTCGGCGAGCGTGGCGTGATGCTTTCTGGTGGGCAGAAGCAACGGATTGCCATTGCCCGCGCAATCCTGCGCGATGCGCCGGTGCTCTTGCTGGATGAGGCCACCTCGGCTCTGGATGGCGAGAGTGAGGCTTTGGTACAAAAAGCATTTGAGGCGCTGTCAAAACATCGCACCACCTTGGTGGTGGCGCATCGTTTGGCGACGGTCAAAAATGCCGATCGCATTCTGGTGATGGATCAGGGCCAAATTATAGCGCAGGGCACGCATGCCAGTTTGGTCGCAGAAGGCGGGCTCTACGCGCGCCTGGCCAAATTGCAGTTTTCTCAAACAGATGGTGCCTAGAGGCAATCTGCGCCCAAGCGCGCAAATTCCTTGCGAAATTGATTAATATTTAGCATCCTCCATCATGGCGTGCGGATTGGCGCGCGTGAGTTTTGGGAGATGCTTATGGGATTTGCAACTAAAGCTGATCGGGACGCAGTTGAAAACGAAATGCCCTGGGCAGAGCGTGATGTTCCCAAAACGATGTATGAGTTCATCGACCGGGTGGCCGCGCGTCATGGTGCCCGCCCCGGTGTGAGCTTTCAGATCACCTCGGGGCAGGCCGACAAGGCGGAAACGCTGAGCTGGCAAGAGTTTCGAGATAAATCGGTGCAGGCCGCCAATCTATTCCGCCGCTTGGGTGTGGGTGAAAATGACGTCGTGGCTTATCTGCTGCCCATCTGTAACGAGGCGGCCTTGACCCTTGTGGGGGGAAGCATTGCGGGCATTGCCAATCCAATCAACCCTTTGCTGGAACCAGATCAAATTTCTGCGATCCTGCGCGAGACCAATGCGAAGGTCTTGGTCACCCTGCGCGGGTTCCCAAAAACGGATTTGCCACAGCTGGCAGCCGATGCGGTGGCGCAGGCGCCGAATGTGCAGACTGTGTTGGAAGTGGATCTCAACCGCTACCTGACACCGCCGAAATCTTGGATCGTGCCGCTCATTCGTCCGAAAGTCTCCGTCACCCATGCCGCGCAGGTCATGGATTTCAACGCAGAGCTGGCAAAGCAGAACCGCATACTTGATTTTCAAGATGCAACTGAAGATCGTGTCGCTGCCTATTTTCACACGGGCGGCACAACTGGTATGCCGAAGGTTGCGCAACATAAATATTCCGGCATTGTCTATAATGGCTGGCTTGGGGATCGAATGCTGTTTGAGGCCCAGGACACAATCATTTGTCCTCTGCCGCTGTTTCACGTTTTTGCCTGTCATGTGATATTGATGGCCATGATCAGCTCTGGCGCCCATGTGGTCTTTCCCACGCCGCAAGGCTATCGGGGCGAGGGGGTGTTTGATAATTTCTGGAAACTCATTGAGCGGTGGAATGTGACTTTTATGATCACCGTCCCGACCGCGCTGTCAGCGCTGATGCAGCGCCCGGTGAATGCGGATATCTCGTCGCTGCGAACGGCGTTTTCTGGCTCTTCACCATTGCCAATTGAACTGTTCAAGCGCTTTGAGGCGGCAACAGGGGTTGAGGTTGTCGAGGGGTATGGTTTGACTGAGGTGACCTGTTTGGTCTCTTGCAACCCTGATCAAGGTCTCAAAAAAGTTGGGTCCGTTGGGCTGCCCTTGCCGCATACCTCCGTTAAAATTCTGCGTGATGGGCCCAAGGGACCTCAGGAATGCGATGTCGATGAGATTGGAGAAATCTGCGTTGATAATCCGGGGGTCTTTGCAGGTCACACCTATACGGAGGCGGCCAAGAACAAAAATCTCTACCATTTCGCAAGCTACCTGCGCACCGGGGATTTGGGGCGGATGGACGCGGATGGCTACCTGTGGATCACCGGCCGCGCCAAAGATCTTATTATTCGCGGTGGGCATAACATTGATCCGGCCCTGATCGAGGAAGCTCTGGCGGGCCATGAGGCCGTCGGATTTGTCGGCGCAATTGGCCAGCCGGATGCGCATTCGGGGGAAATTCCCTGTGCCTATGTGGAGCTGGTTGCAGGTGCACAGGTCAGCGCTGAGGAGCTCGTGGCTTTTGCCAGTGAACGCGTGGCAGAACGGGCTGCGCAACCAAAATATATTGAGATCATGCCAGAGCTGCCGAAAACGGCGGTGGGAAAGGTCTTCAAACCTGCGCTGCGCAAATCTGCAATCACCCGCATTTATAATGCGGCGCTGTCAGAGGCAGGCGTGCCTGCGGAAGTGCAGACAGTGATTGAAGACAAACAACGCGGGCTTGTGGCGCAAGTGCGTGGCAGCGCTGAAGATGAGGCGGTGAACCAAGTGCTTGGTGGCTTTATCTGGTCTTGGGAACGTGCAGGCTAGAGTGTGCGGGCCAAAGACGCGCCGGCTCAAAAGCCTGGACAGGCTTTGGAGCGCTCACTAGGCTGCGTTTCAACTGATGGATGAGGTAAATTATGGACGCGTCGTTTTCACGCCGTAAACTGGTCACCCCAGCCGAACTCAAGGCGCTTAACACACGCTCAAACCTTTGGGGGGCTGCGCAAATGGCCAGCCATCTGGGNGCAATCGTNTGCGCGGGTTACCTGCACAGCTTGGCTTTGGGCACTGCATGGGTCTGGCTGACAGGCTTTGTCTTGGGTGTTTTGCTCAATTTCCTCTATGCCGCCCAGCA
>JGI26082J51739_10001985_pt1 | contig 12669 bp, 8 predicted proteins | sample SaaInl5LU_22_DNA_FD_51739 | JGI IMG/M metagenome (IMG submission 51739)
TGAAAATTAAGAACTATATAGATATTGGATATGCTTATGAATCTCCAGTTCAATCCGCTTTGACTAATCTAAGTATTAAAACACATGAATTAACACTTAGGTTTAAGTTAGGCAATTCAAGTGAGGTAGAGCAAGCTGAAATTAATGAAAAAGGGGGCTAATTAGTATTAGTTATTTATTTCACCACAAGAACATAACACCTTTCCCATATTTTTAGCCTCTTGTTCTTGCATTTTATATATCTTACCTCTGAAAAGATTGCATTTTGAAATGAGATTATCACATGTTTTGTAAACATAGCACTTTACTTCATCGTTAGTACAGGTATAAACAATCTTCTGGTTTTCTGTGTAGGCCTTAGATGAACTTAGCGTAACTAAAATGAATGATAATATAAAAAAAATAGATTTTTTCATTTTTATTTTAAAATTAGTGTTTTTTTTTAAATAATTTATAATTGATTCTTTTTTTGGTGTTTAGCTATTGGATAAATTTTTTATATATGATTAATTTATTTGAGTGTGTTTTAAACAAATTATATTAAAATCATTAACAAAGAAAGTAAAATACCACCTAGTGTAAAGTAAATAGCTTTTTTGAAAATCTCGGTTTGAGGTAGAAACATCCAATAGGCAGAAAACACAAAAAAGAGTAAAGCAATACCAAAAAATACATTTAAAAAGTACAGTGGTGTGGACGAGGTAGCTTTATGCATTTTTTCAATTAATCCAAGTATTTTAGGGGGCTTCATTTGAATATACTTAATCTCCCCTGTTTACTTTGTTGTATTCAATGTTTTTCGCTCCTCGTATCATTGGAGGTTTTTCTAAATCCTTTTCCATAACTTTTTCAACAACTACCTCTTTTTTGAAATAATCCTTATCTCTAAAGGTTAAAGTAATTCCACTTAAAGCATACATGAACATNATACCCGCTAAAAAAAAGCCTAAGTATCTATGGTAAACTCTAATTTTATTACTGAGTTCTCGGTTGTTTAATTTCATTTTTAAATTATTTCTAAAACGTTCCTCAAAAAAACAAAAAATAATTTGAACGCTGTAGCGTCTTGAACAACAATATTGATTTAGTTTTCGGCAGTGTGTTAAGATTTTAAATATTCTGCCCGTATAATTTTAGCGGTTTGATGATTTCCTGAATGATGCCAGCCCGGAGGATAAAAAATATATTTAAATTTATTTATAATTCCCGGAGCATAAAAGACATCTTTACTAAGATTTATTATTTCTCCAAAATAGACATCAATAAAATTCCCGGATTTTATTTCACGTGTAACTCCATATTCAATTTCTATGGTGTTATCTTCTTCTTGATAGGTTCCAAAAATACGATCCCAAAAGTTCAATAAATTACAATAATTCGTGTCCAAATAAAGAGGGTTTTTAGCATGATGAACGCGNTGATGAGAAGGCGTTAGAATGAATTTATTTAAAAACCCTAGACGTGCATCTTTCATTAAATTTTCTCCTATATGGATGAAGGCACCATAGGTNCCATCAATAAACATTATGGTAAAAAGCATTTCAGGACTAAGCCCCATTATTATACAAATTGAGGTCCGTATAAAATTAGCATAAGGACCTTCCAAAAAGAAGTGCGCATGGGAGACACTAAGATTCATCTCCTCTGGAGAATGGTGCGTAGCATGTAAACACCAAAAAAGGCGAACTTTGTGAGCGAGAAAATGATAAATAAAATGAGCAAATTCCCAAATTATGTATCCATAAATAAACCAATACCAAGTGTTTGAAGTTTNAAAGATGGCGAAGGGCTGAAGAAGTCCTATGCACAACGCAACCATTCCTATGGAAATAAATCTCCCCACAATTCGATTAAATAAATAAATTAAGAAAATGACTTTATAGACCTTTGTTTGAGGTTTTTTATAAACAAATCCTAGGAATAATTCTAAGAACAATAACAATGGAATTACAGGGATTATGAGCGCAACAATACCGTCATAGGTTAAAAATTNATCAAATTCATTTGTTTCTAATATGCTAAGAAATTGATTGACACCAAAAAAGCCAACAATTTCATTCCAAAGATTATTTAATACTTCCATATTTTATATTGTAATTGATACTAACAAGATAAAAATTTATTTAAACCTCTGCACATCAATTTTGTCTAAAGACATAATCAATTAAATAGCCACAAGCTTATGTACAAATTTTATTCATAATTTTACTAAAAGATTAAGCAGAATATCTATGAAGTCTTTTTAACCATAAAAAGTTTGATAAAATTGTTTTACGAGCTATTAAAAAATTACTTTTTAAACACATAATGACTAATACAAAATCACTAAAAAATCTACGTAAGTGGATTTTATTTTTCCTTGGAATTACCATTCTATTCGTCTCTTTTAAATTTTCACAATCCATTGCTAACGCAAATACTCCAGACCGAAAAGAGGGTAAGAGCATTGTTAAAGAGGTTTACACCCGTGAGGTTACCAATGGCAGTTATCAAGTTCAGATTCCATCAAATGGTATTTTACAGGCCTATCGAAGAGTTAGTTTAACGTCTAGAGTTCAGGGATTGATGCAGACGATCAACCCCTTGTTCAAGGTGGGTCAGAAATATAAGGCAGGGCAAACATTAGTGAAAATTGATGCTTCAGATTACAGTGCAAACGTGAAAGCTCAACGTGCATCTTTGTACAACCTAATCACTTCTGTTCTTCCAGATTTACAATTAGATTTTGTGGAAGCCTACTTGCAGTGGAGTCAATTTTTAAAGGATTTTGACATAGAAAAACCAACACCTCCACTTCCTAAAATGAAAGAGAACGTACGTCTTTTTGTTTCAGGGAGGGGAATAATTTCCTCTTATTATGCGTTGCAAAACCTAGAGCAGAATCTTCAGTATTATACATTAAAAGCTCCTTTTGATGGAGTTTTAGTCAGTGCTAATATGACTGAGGGATCTTTGGTTAGACCAGGACAGCAACTAGGAGAGTTTATTGCTGTAGACCAATATGAGTTAAAAGTCTCACTCCCAAAATCATATATTCAAAAAATTAAAGAGGGCGCCAAGGTTACTTTAAATTCTATTGATTCAAATCAAGCATATACTGGCACAGTAGCAAGAATAAATGCTAAAGTCAATACACAAACCCAATCTGTAGAGGTTTTTATACGAGTAAGCAATCCAGAGTTGAAGGAAGGTGTGTTTTTAGAGGCAAGTATCAACGCTACTACTTTTGATGAAGTTTTTGCAATTGATCGCGGTTTACTCAATGGGGAACAAGAATTATTTGTTGTTAAAAACAATATACTTGAATATAAAAAAGTACAAGCCATACATTATACGGAGACTCTTGCTTATGTCAAAGGCTTAGAAAATGGTGAGCTGATTATTGCACAACCTTTGATAGGAGCATATAGTGGCATGGAAGTAATCCCAACAGTTTTAGCAATTGAAAACTAAAACAGGATGAGAAAAATTATAGATTATTTCATAAAATACCATGTAGCTGTTAACATTGTCATTTTAGCCTTTTTACTTTTTGGAACGATTGGTGTACTCTCATTAAAATCTTCTTTTTTCCCGCTTTCTGAATCACGTATCATTCAAATTTCGGCAATATATCCTGGAGCATCTCCATTGGAAATGGAGGAAGGAGTTGTTTTGAAAATTGAAGATAACTTAAAAGGGCTCATTGGAGTAGAACGTGTTACCTCTGTTTCCAGAGAAAATTCTGGTAATATTACTGTTGAAATTGAAAAGGGAAGGGACATNAACTTCATGCTCTTAGAGGTCAAAAACGCTGTTGATCGTGTTCCGAGTTATCCCACAGGAATGGAACCATTAGTAGTTTCAAAAAGGGAGGAGATTCGATCAACAATCAACTTTGCACTGGTAGGTGAAAACATTTCTCTTTTAAGTTTAAAAAAGATAGGGCGACAAATTGAAAATGATTTAAGAGCAATTGAGGGAATTTCTCAAATTAATGTTACTGGATATCCAGATGAGGAAATTGAAATAGCGGTGAATGAAAGTAAGCTTTTAGCATATGGATTGAGCTTTTCTTCAATTGCACAAGCGGTAGCAAAATCCAATATTATTATAACTGGAGGGCAAGTTAAAACAGATGCAGAAGAGTTTTTAATTCGTGCTAATAATAAATTTTATTATGCAGATGAGTTGTCAAATATTGAAGTTCGAGGACTACCCGATGGGACTAAAATTTATTTGAAAGACGTTGCAGAAGTGAGAGACAGATTTTCAGAAACGCCCAATAGAACTTTTATTGACAATAATATCTCTGTAAATATTTCTGTAAATTCTACCAATTCTGAAGACGTAATATCCTCAGCAGAGGCTGTTAGAAATTATATTGAAAAATTCAATATTGAGAATACTAATATCAACATTCAAATTTTGAATGACCAGTCTGTAGTATTAACAGAAAGAAACAAATTATTGATAGAAAACATTTTTCAAGGAATGCTTTTAGTGTTGCTATTTTTGTCTCTTTTTCTCAATTCAAGATTGGCTTTTTGGGTTGCATTTGGGCTTCCTGTCTCATTTTTGGGAATGTTCATTTTTGCTCCGTTATTTGGAGTAACTGTTAATATCCTATCTACATTTGGAATGATCATCGTTATCGGGATTCTTGTGGATGATGGAATTGTGATTGCAGAAAATATATACCAGCAATATGAAAAAGGGAAGAGTCCTTATCGTGCAGCAATAGATGGTGTATTAGAAGTAATTCCCCCAGTTGTTTCCGCAATAATAACGACTGTTTTAGCCTTTTCTTTATTCTTGTTTTTAGACAGTCGAATCGGTGAGTTTTTTGGAGAAGTATCTGTAGTGGTAATATTGACACTTGTCATATCTCTAATAGAAGCTCTAATTATATTACCCGCTCACCTAGCAAATTCAAAAGCTTTAGTTTTAAAGAAGAAAAAGCCTAAGACTTTGATAGCAAAAGGATTTTCTAAATTAAGGGAAATTAATAAGCTTGGAGATAAATTCATGCAGTCCATGCGTGATTTGGTATTTGTCCCCGTATTGGATTTTTCCCTAAAGAATAGAATGCTTATCCTTTCCCTTTTTATAGGCGTTTTAATGTTAACAATTGGTTCTTTTGGGGGTGGAATTATTAGAACTTCATTTTTCCCTTCTATTGCTAGTGACCGAATTCAAGTTACTTTAGTAATGCCCAATGGAACAAATGAGAAAATCACAGATTCCATTATCAGTTTGATTCAAGTTAAATCAAAAATTGTTGAAGAGGAGCTCACAGAAAAATATTTAAAGGGATATGAGAAAAGCCTTTTTGTTAATTCAATTAAAACTCTTGGAAATGGAGCTTCACGTGCAACTCTGACAATCAATTTACTTCCCGGGGAACAACGCCCAGACATTTTGAGAGCAAATTTAGTTTCAACGCGACTAGCCGAACTTGTAGGGCCAATAATTGGAGTCGAAAGTATCGTTTATGGCTCAGGATCAAATTTTGGGGGAAGCCCAGTTTCCGTCTCCTTTCTGTCCAATAACATACGTGAATTAAAAGCTGCAAAAAATGAGCTCAAGCAGAACATGCTTTCTAATGACCAATTGAAAGATGTTACAGATAATGATCCTGCAGGAATTAAGGAGATCAGTCTTAAGTTAAAGCAAAATGCATATCCTCTGGGTATTGACTTACAATATTTAATGAGTCGAGTTAGAGCTGGATTTTTTGGTGTACAAGCTCAAAGATTTCAAAGAGGTCAAGATGAGATTCGTGTTTGGGTGCGCTATAAAAAAGAAGATAGGTCTTCTATTACACAGCTGGAGGATATGAAGATTGATTTACCCAACGGGCAACTAGTTCCGCTTAAAGAAATTGCAAGCTTTGCAATTAAAAGAGGGGATGTATTAATTAATCATTTGGATGGTAGGAGAGAAATTCAGTTATCCGCAGATTTAAAAAATGCTGAAGAAACTTCTGCCACTGATGTTATGACTGAACTCAGGACTAAAATTATTCCTTTAATTCAAAAAAAGTATCCCTCTGTAAGTGCCTCTTATGAAGGTCAAAATCGTGAAGCTAATAAATTAGCAGCCTCCCTAAATATTGCAGGTCTACCCATATTAATTCTCATCTACATGACCATAGCATTTACATTTAGAAGTTTTTCACAACCTATTCTTCTATTCTTACTCATACCCATTAGTTTTACTGGCGTAGCCTGGGGACATTGGATTCATGGTTTCCCTGTAAACATAATTTCACTATTGGGAATAATTGCCTTGATCGGTATTATGGTAAATGATGGATTGGTTTTGATTGGTAAGTTTAATAATAATTTGAGGGAAGGATTGACATTCAATAATGCGCTTCTTGATGCAGGGAAATCTAGATTTAGGGCTATATTTTTGACTTCTGCAACTACTGTAGCAGGATTAACCCCTTTGATTTTAGAAAAAAGTAGACAAGCACAATTTTTAAAACCCATGGCGATTACAGTTTCTTATGGTATTGCTTTTGCAACACTTTTAACCTTGATAGTACTCCCTATTTTCCTTTCCCTTAATAACGAAATGAAGGTGTATGTCAAATGGCTTATTACGGGTGATTTCCCATCAAAAGAGTCCGTAGAACGTCCAATAATAGAAGCAGAAGATAAAAAGAAAATTACTGCGGGTGAACTTTCAAATAATGAAGCAGAATGAAAGGATTTATAGTATTCATTTTAATAAACCTGGTTATTTACCCACTTTTGGGACAACAGACAATTTCAAAAGAAGAAGCATTAGAGATTGCTTTAGAGAAAAATTTTGGGATTCAAGTTTCTAAAAATAATCTAGAGATCTCAAAAAATAATAGTAGCCTTCTTAACTCTGGATTTTTACCTACAATCTCCCTTAATGGAGGTTCAAATTTCACCTCTTCAAATTCAGAAATAGCATTCCCAGGACAAGTTTTAGAGGACGGTTCTCCACGGCCTAATTTGAATTTAGATGACCAGGAGTCTCAACGATTTAATGGAGGAGTCAATTTAAATTATACACTTTTTGATGGCTTAGGAAGAAAATTCACCTACAAAAGATTGAAAGAGCAATATGCTTTAAGTGAATTGCAATTGCGAGAAACAATCGAGTTTACAATAATACAATTGTATAGTGTATATTTTAATGTGGCCCAACTCACAGAGTCTAAATCAATTTTTAAGCAAGCCCTAGAAGTTTCTAAAGAGCGCGAAAGTAGAGCTGAGAGTGCTTTTAAATATGGGCAAACGAACAAACTTGCTGTTTTAAATGCTCAAGTAGATGTGACCAATGACAGTATCAGTGTGTTGGAAATCACCCAACAGTTAGATAATGCAAAGCGCGACTTAAACTTGTTGCTTAGTCAATCTATGGAAAATAAATATTCAGTATCAACCCAAGTTGATTTCGTTTCTGAAATACAGATTGAAGCTTTATTAGAAAATGCTGCAGCGTATAATGTAAGTTTATTGAAGCAAAAGCAAAACACACAAATTAACTCTTATGACGTCAAAGTCAGTCAGTCTGGATATCTACCCTCAATAGGTTTGGTAGGCTCTTATGGTTGGAATTTAAATCAAAGTCCTGCTTCTGCTTTTTTCCCAGGGACAAATAATAATACTTATTCTATGAGTTTTGGAGCAAATTTAAGTTGGAACTTATTTGACGGTGGAAGATCAATTACGCGGGTCAAGAATGCAAAGATTGCAGTAGAGAATCAAAAAATTCTGACCGATGAAATCCAACTCACTTTTGAGCGTGATTTATCAAATGCGTTACAGAGTTATAAAAATGCAAAGATGATATATAGCATTCAAGAAAAGCAAGTAGAAACAGGATCCTATAACTTTGAGCGCTCTCAAGCGCAATATAATTTAGGTTCGATCACTGCTATTGAATTTAGACAAGCTCAGATCAATTTAAGGAATGCTCAAAATCAATGGACTCTTGCAAAATATCAAGCGAAATTAGCTGAATTAAGACTCCTTCAACTTAGTGGTCAATTATTGAATATCTCATTATAACGGGTATAGAAAAGAATTGGTTAACGGGTTAGATTCTGTTAATTAATGAATTCCAAGAGCATTCAGGATGTGAATTCTAAAATTCTCACTAAAACCTTTATTAATATAACTATACCATGTATTTATTTTATAGTTTTGTGCAGAATTTAAAAACAGAGTTATGGCTTTTGATATTGACATGATTAAGCAAGTTTACAGTCACCTTTCTGACCGAGTGGCTGAAGCTAGAAAACTTACAGGACGCCCTTTAACTGCGACTGAAAAAAATCTTTATTCACACCTTTGGGAATCGTCTGAAAAACGTGCTTTTGTCCGTGGGAGTGATTATGTTGATTTTGCTCCAGACCGAATTGCGTGTCAAGATGCAACAGCTCAAATGGCATTATTGCAGTTCATGCAATCTGGAAAAACAAAAGTTGCCGTTCCTACAACGGTTCACTGTGATCACTTAATTCAAGCTAAAGACGGTGCAACACAAGATTTGAAATCTGCGAACAATACCTCAGCTGAAGTTTTTAATTTTTTAGAGTCAGTTTCTAATAAATATGGGATCGGCTTTTGGAAACCTGGNGCAGGAATTATTCACCAAGTTGTGTTNGAAAACTATGCTTTCCCCGGCGGGATGATGATCGGTACAGATTCTCATACAGTAAATGCTGGTGGCCTAGGAATGGTTGCTATTGGGGTAGGAGGTGCAGATGCAGTTGATGTTATGGCNGATATGGCTTGGGAGTTGAAGTTTCCTAAGTTAATAGGAGTTAAATTAACAGGTAAATTAAACGGTTGGACAGCACCGAAAGATGTTATATTAAAAGTAGCAGGTATTCTTACTGTAAAAGGGGGTACAGGTGCCATAATTGAATATTTTGGTGACGGTGCAGAATCCATGTCTTGTACTGGAAAAGGAACCATTTGTAATATGGGAGCAGAAGTGGGGGCAACTACTTCAACTTTTGGTTATGATGAATCTATGGAACGCTATTTGAGAGCCACAGGTAGAGATGATGTTGCAAATGCTGCTAATGAAGTTAAAGAACACCTAACTGCAGATCCAGAAGTATATGCTAATCCAGAAAGTTATTTTGATCAAGTTATCGAAATCAACTTAGATACTTTAACTCCGCACATAAACGGCCCTTTTACTCCTGATTTAGCAACCCCAGTTTCAGAAATGAGTAAGGTTGCAAAAAAGAATGACTGGCCTTTACAAGTTGAGTGGGGTCTAATAGGTTCATGTACGAATTCCTCGTATGAAGATTTAGCACGTGCCGCTTCTATTGCAAAACAAGCAGTAGAAAAAAAGCTTGTTACCAAAGCAGAATTTGGAATTAATCCAGGTTCAGAGCAAGTTCGTTATACTGCGGAACGTGACGGTTTGTTGTCTATTTTTGAAGATTTAAACGCAAAGATTTTTACTAATGCTTGTGGACCTTGTATAGGACAATGGGCTCGTGAAGGTGCTGACAAACAAGAGCGAAATTCGATTATTCATTCGTTTAATAGAAACTTTTCAAAAAGGGCAGATGGTAATCCTAATACTCATGCTTTTGTAGCTTCACCGGAAATGGTTGCTGCGGTTGCGATTTCGGGAAGATTAGATTTCAATCCAATGACAGATGTTTTGTTAAATCAAGAGGGAGAGAAAGTTAAATTAGATCCACCTACAGGAGTTGAATTACCCCCTTTAGGTTTTGATGTTAAAGAAAACGGGTACTTAGCGCCTCAAGAAGATGGCTCATCTGTTGAGGTTGTTGTAAAGGAAGATTCAGAACGGTTACAATTGCTCTCACCTTTTCAAGCATGGGACGGAAATAATTTGATGGGAGCCAAGTTACTGATCAAAGCTCAAGGGAAATGTACTACAGATCATATCTCGATGGCAGGACCTTGGTTGCGCTTTAGAGGTCACCTTGATAATATTTCTAATAATTGTTTGATTGGAGCAGTTAATGCTTTTAATGAAAAAACAAACTTTGTTAAAAATCAACTCTCAGGTGTTTATGGAGGAGTTCCAGATGTGCAACGCGCCTACAAAGCTGCTGGTATAGAGAGTATAGTTGTTGGAGACCATAATTATGGAGAAGGTTCCTCAAGAGAACATGCAGCTATGGAGCCACGTCATTTAGGAGTAAAGGTTGTATTGGTTAAATCATTTGCTCGTATTCACGAAACCAACTTGAAAAAACAAGGGATGTTGGGCGTTACCTTTGCAAATGAATCCGATTACGATTTGATTCAGGAAGATGATACTTTCAACTTTGTAGATTTGGAATTATTTTCACCAGGTAAGCCACTCAACATAGAAGTGCTTCATTCAGATGGGACAACCCATACAATTCAGGCAAATCACACTTATAATGCACAACAAATACAATGGTTTAGAGAAGGTTCAGCCTTGAATTTAATCAAGAAACAAAACGCTTCTTAACGTAATCGTCNCTTTTATAAGTTAAGCCAGTACGTAAGTTTTAGGTTTATAGACCTGAAAACAGGTCCAAATTCTTGGGTATAGTAATTATCATTATACACTAAATAAAGATCTGATAGTGGTGCAAAACGCCATTGAATCCTTGAGTTTATTCCAAAATTATCTGTTAGGTTACTGTATTGAATCAAAGTGGACCAAAATAAATTTTTATTGAGTGTCAATTCAAATTTAGGGCTAATTAGAAATAGATTTGCTGAGGAATAAGGTTTGGGTAATTCAATCCTATTATAATCCCATAGTAAACTAATTACAGCTATAGGTTGAATTCTATAGAGTGCACTTCCCTTATAGGAAAATCGAGTACCATTAAAAAAGGTACCATAGGAAATTTCAGAAGTAAAATTAAATGATTTTGCATATGGNGATAAATAACGTATCCCCCATTCTCCAAAATTATATCCTCTAGAATCAGGAAGTGGAATTCCTCCTACACTTCGAGTAGGGTCAAATGGGCTTGATAAATAAACATATTGAGTTTTAGAATTAAGTTCTAGTTGGGATTGATTTTTAAATTCAAGCTGGTATTGCAATCGAAAGATATGATCCGTTTTTTGATAATCTAAATCCTGCTGAAACCACATTAGATTGAGTAGGTCAATTTGGTGCGAATTGATGTTTCCCTTTTTGGGATAAAAATTTCGAACCATATTAGTTCCAGATTTGAAAACACCGGNTCTAGGGATGAATCCAAGGTCAGATCTAAAGTCCTGATCAACGAATACCCAATCTGAAGAAAAACGCCAAATACGTGTGTTATAAACTAAGTTTGCTTGTGCTGATAGATTTCCCTGACGATCATCAGGTTGAATAGATTTGTGTGTGTAAAATTTACCCAACCATTTATTATTGGCAGAATTTAAATTGTAATCTAAACCAATGACTCGATTGAAACGATTTGTGTCTTTTAAGAAGGCATAGTCTTTAAAGGTTTGTCTATTGACCATAAATAAACCGATCTGAGATTGTCCAAACACTTTGCGCTGCAATGCAAACATGGAATTGTTGTTGGAGGCTATTTGGTTTTGAAGATCCTCTTGATTTTGAATATTTAACACCCCAATGCGCCAATTTTGATCCAGTTTACCACTAAGTCGAATCCCTCCTATAATATTGTTTTGAATTGTATTTCCACTAGGGTCTTTTGCGATACCAATACGTCTCGAAAAAAAAGGTATAGCATCTCTAAAGCTTCCAAAATTTCCAAACAAGTCACCATTATCAATAAAAAACTGTCTTTTTTCGGGAAGAGAAATTTCAAAACGAGTCAGGTTGGTGATTATATCATCAACTTCTACGTTCGAAAAATCAGGGTTTAGGGTGACATCTAAATTTAAACTATTTCCCACAGGAATTTTTAGATCGCCTCCTACAGTTACTTTTTTTGAAATTGGCTCCCCATTGAAATTATTTGATATAATTCCATTTACATAAGGAATCAAATATATAGGCATCTTACTCGCCGGAAGGGGTTCTTCAAAAACAAGCGCTCCATAATACCCTATATTTATCGGAATTTGATTTTGATCTACGTTTGTCCATATACTTCTTTCATTAGACTGTAAATCGTATCTATAAGTTTGAAATCCCCATTTTTGGCTTCCTTCAGGATATTTAATTGAACTAAACGGAATTGCCATTTCAATCACAAATCGATCTTTGAAGCGAATACATTCAGATTGCCATTTGGTATCCCAAGTTAAATTAAAACCATTGATGGCAGCTCCACGATCAGAGATAAGACCCTCTCGTTGAACTCCATAAGCACTTACCCCAAATAGAAAAGCATTTTGACCGTCTCTAAAGGTGTCAAATAAAACGGTAACATTATCATTAGTTCTAGCGCTAAAATCACGCTTGAGAGAACTTACTATAAAATTTTCATCTACAGCGAGTGCCTCAATTCCTATCAATAAATGAGTGTCATTATAAACTATTTTAACAATAGTTTCATTTGTGGACTTTAGTGAATCGGTAGGAAAAAGTTGCCAAAAATTATCAGCACTGTTTGCTGTCTGCCAAAAAGCTTCGTTTAACTTTCCATCCAGCACAATCTCTTGATCAATTTTTTTAACTAAAACAGATCTTTCTGGTGTTTGTGCAGAAATGAAATAAGTAGCTAAACACAGGAATAAAGCAAGGGGCTTAGGC
>JGI26082J51739_10001986_pt1 | contig 12647 bp, 14 predicted proteins | sample SaaInl5LU_22_DNA_FD_51739 | JGI IMG/M metagenome (IMG submission 51739)
CATGGATCGAAGCAGTGATCGCGTGTAGGAGCGCATTAACACGCAGTGTTAAGCCGCGACCTGCCAAAATCTCATAACGCCGAATCAGACAGACGTGCTCTGAAAATCGCTCGATAAATAGAGCGCCCACAAGGCCGCGAACGCGATGGATACCCTCCAAGTGGCAAGCCCATTTACTGGCCGAATGNCTGACAGCTGAACTGCAGTATTTAGGTATCCCTACCCCTCATCCGGGTCAATAATGTAGTCGAGAAACTCATCTTCGGTGATTTCATTATCTTTTACCTCGTAGTAACTCAGTACAGAGGCATTGGCATCGATGACTGAACGCGCATTACCGGTTACCAGTGGGTGCCATTGTGGTAACTGGTGGCCTTCGTATAACAGGCGGTATGAACAACTGGAGGGGAGCCAATGAAAATCGGCTACATCTTTTGGCCGTAGTTTTACGCAGTTTGGTACCAGTTCCGAACGACGTTCGTATTCTGTACACCGGCATGAGTCGGTATCTAAAAGGCTACATACAACCGTGGTGTAGAAGACCTCTGCAGTATCCTCGTCTTCTACCTTATGAAGACAGCAAAGTGCGCAACCATCACATAGCGACTCCCACTCCTGCTCGTTCATTTGCTCGAGAGTTTTAGAGCGCCAGAACACCTCTTGTGCCATTAGCGCACACCCGTTTCAGGACGATTAGGAAATAGATCGAGAAGATAATCCTCTTTAGGCGGGGGCAGCTGTAAGTAGAAACCTTTAAGACGAACCTCAGACATCACCTTAGCTGAATCTGCACGCGCTAAAACTTTGCCCTCTTTCAAAGGCATATCCATCAAATGTATAGGTGTTCCGAAGAGTTCGAGCAAGGCTTCGGGAACCGCTGAAATGCCTTTACTCTTTTCGACATAAAGATACATCTCATCTTTACGTGAACTGCGATAGATTGAACAAATAATCATTCGGCTCTCTCTTCTAAACGTTTAAGTTCAGCTAACAAGGGCGCGCCTATAATTGATTCGCGCCAGCCTTGCAGACTTATAGGTAATTCAATGTCGGCATCACCGGCTTCTTCAGCGTTTCGGATCAGCGCTTCAATGTCGCGCTTACGCAGTAATAACTCTTGCGGTATGTCTTGATCTTCAGCAACTTTGAGACCGAAAGATCGCAATTTTTTTACGACACCGTGCCACTTGAAGTCTAGCGGTTGCACGATGGGCTCGGGAGGATTTATCTTGGCGGAAGTCCTTGCGTCGTAGATGAAACGCATAATATCGTGGCCGTATTCACCGACAACCGAACCGCGCATCTCTTTTATCTCAGCAAGGTCCTTCATACTGCGCGGCCAGCGTTTCAAAGTCTCAACGATAAGATTGTTTGATAAGACAGAATTTCGCGTGCGATCGGTTTCACGCACTATACGCTCACGCCAAATGCAGAGGTCACGCAGGGAAGCTAAGCGATGTTCTGGTAGATTCCAAAGCTGAGAAAAGCGCTGGTAATAGCTATCAATTTCAGCATCGGCGTTGCTGACGTTGGCGATCAATTGATCTGTCTCTTCAGCAACCCAAGCACCACGGCCACTGGCATCAAGGTCAGATTGAATGCGCCGGTAAAGTTCTGCCAAATGCGCCACATCTAATGCAGCGTAACGCTCTTGCTTTGGCGTTAACGGACGCTGCAACCAGTCACTGCGGGTCTCCTCTTTATCCAGGTCTATATCGAGCACAAGCTTAAGAAGCTTCTGCAAACCACGCCCATGCCCCCAGCCAGCGAATGCTGCACCAATCTGCGTATCAAACACTGGCTGCGGAATGACCTGGTAGCTATGGCGGAACAGTTCGATATCCTCGCTGGGCGCATGCAGTACTTTCAGAACATCTGGATTTACCAGCAGTGCGCGTAGGGGATTCCAGTCAGCAATCGCTAAAGGGTCAATCAGATAACAGTTTTGATTATCGGCTAGCTGTATCAGACCGGGAATAGGGTAGTAAGTGCGGGTGCGAATAAATTCGGTATCAAGCGCAATTACAGGGCATTCAGACCAAGCCTTGCAGCATTTCGCAAGCGACTCATCATCGCTGACCCATATAGGTTTATCAGCGGCCGCTACAAGCTGATCGTAATGGTAATCATCTAAGCTTATCAACGACCACGCTCCATCTGCCGACGCCCCGCTAGGGCATGTGCAAGTGTACCGCCGTCGACGAACTCTAACTCACCACCTACAGGCACGCCATGCGCAATTCGGCTGACTTTAATATCTAAATCACTCAGCTGTTCTGCAATGTAATGTGCGGTCGCCTCCCCCTCAACCGTGGGGTTCGTAGCAAGTACTAACTCCTGAACTTCACCCTGATATAAACGATCGAGCAACTGATCAATGCCTAAATCATCTGGGCCGACACCGTCTATAGGAGAAAGATGACCACCTAACACAAAATAGACACCGGAGAACCCTCCGGTCTGCTCTATAGCCATTAAGTCAATCGGTGATTCCAACACACACAGGAGCGAACGATCACGACCTGGATGTTCACAAATTTCACAAACAGGGGTCTCGGCCAGCGAATGACACTGCGCACACTCGCCGATATTACGTGCAGCATCACTCAATGCATCGCTAATAAGCAGTGCGGCATCACGATCGCGTTCGAGTAGGTGCAAGGCCATACGCTGAGCCGTTTTAGGGCCAACGCCAGGTAAGCGACGCAGTGAGTCTATGAGCGACTGTAACTTAGGGGTAAGCGCCATAGTTTAGAAGGGCATCTTGAAGCCGGGCGGCATGCCCATGCCTTGAGTGATTTTACCCATTTTCTCTTGAGTAGTTGACTCAACCTTGCGTACCGCATCGTTTATCGCTGCGGCAATAAGGTCTTCAAGAATCTCTTTATCATCGCTCATTAAGGCGTCGTCAATTGAGACGCGCTTAACGTCGTGACGGCCATTCATTATAATACTGACAAGCCCAGCACCTGATTCGCCAGTCACTTCTGCTGCTGCAACTTCCTCCTGTGCTTTTTGCATCTCTTCCTGCATTTTCTGGGCTTGCTTCATTATATTGCCCATGCCGCCTTTCAACATGATCGCTCCTCACTCTATATTCAATGGTTCAACCGAAGTTGTAACAATCTCGGCTGAAAAGGTTTCAATAATCTGTTGCACCTTAGGGTCGGCTTGCAGATATGCAAGGGCTGCAGCGCGACGTTCGGCCTCACGACGCTGACGATAGCGCTGCGGCGTTTCACGCTGCTGCTCCCCCAATACAAACTCAACACCTATGGGTTCTGCAAAATAGCTTTGCAGCGCATCGCTTATTCGACCGCGATGTACTTCTGTTAACAAAGCATCTTGCTCACGCGTGTAGTGCAGTATCAACCTGTTGCCAGCAATTTTCTCAAGAGAAAGGCTACGCGCAAGGCTCTCAGTCATACCACTTAACCCGAGTAATTCGACCATTCTAAGCCAGTGAACCAGCTGCAAAGCGCTCAGTTCACTAACAGGTTCTGGGGCTAAGCCTCCGTTAGTTACTCCATCAGGACGCTGCAATTCAGTAGCAGAGATCGTAGACACAGGTAATGTATTCTGCCTCTCGCTCGACTGAGTTGTGTTTAATTCGGCGCTGCTGTCTAAAGCACCCATGCCAGGTTTGCCAATTTCAACAGGCTCTTGGCTCTTTTGGGTCAGCCGCTCTGACGAAGTAGCGGTGCTATCCGACGCCTGCGCGACTGCAGTGGCAGTTTTAACAGTGCCGGTTTCAAACTTTTTTAGCGCGCCCTCCTCTTTATCTGCTGTATCAACATAAGCATTTAAAGGAACAGGCTCTTCATCCCAGGGTGGGGGTTCGGAGGCGATTGGCGCGCTAGTCGCTTTGTGTGTTTCTAGAGCGGTGCTTAAGGTTGCTGTGCTCAGGTTTGCCGAACTGGAATTTGTCGCTATGTGCTCATTCGTCGCCAATTCGGGGGGGGGCGTCAATTGTGTTGATGATACTGGCTCTTCCCGGGGGTTGAGTGAGGCTTTAGACTCTTGGGTCTCCTCTTGGCTCTCCTCTTGGGTCTGCTCAGATCTATTCCCTGACGACAGCTGCAGAGGATTGTCTAAACGCTCGACAGGCGGCAGATCAATCGGACNTTGACCCGCTGGACGAAATGCCAACATCCGCAGCAGTGTCATCTCTAGCCCTTCGCGAGGCTGGGGCACCATCGGCAAGTCTTTTCGGCCAGTCAAAGCGATCTGATAACAGAGCTGAACCTCTTCAGCACGCATACGTGCAGCGATTTCATGTACCTGCTGCTTATCACCTAACGCGTTATCAATAGCATCGGGGACAACTTGTGCGAGCGCAACACGATGCAAAATACTGATCATCTCGGCCAGCACACCGGAATAGTCTGGGGCAAACTCCGCCATCGCAGCGACGATCTGCATCATCCGCTTACCGTCACCTTGTATTAGAGCATCCAAGAGCTCGAAAACCATTCGATGGTCGATAGTACCCAGCATGGCACGTACATCTGACTCTATAACCTTGCCCGCACCAAAGGCTATCGCCTGATCGGTGAGACTAAGGGCATCACGCATCGAGCCCTCAGCAGATCGAGCCAACAGCCATAGCGAGGCTTCATCCGCAGCAATCTGCTCCTCTTTTAAGACGAAGCTAAGGTGCTCAACAATTCGTTGAGCAGCCAGGTTCTTGAGATTGAACTGTAAACAACGTGAAAGAATCGTTACCGGCAGCTTCTGCGGATCCGTGGTTGCCAATAGAAACTTGATATGCGGCGGCGGCTCTTCCAANGTTTTTAACAACGCATTGAACGAGTGCCCCGATAGCATATGTACTTCGTCTATAAGATAAACTTTATAGCGACCATGTGTGGGAGCGTACTGAACGTTATCCAGTAACTCGCGCGTATCTTCAACTTTGGTGCGCGACGCAGCATCAACTTCGATAAGATCGACAAACCGACCTTCGGCTATTTCTGTGCAAGCAGAGCACTGACCACAGGGCTCGGAGCTCACACCTTGCTCGCAGTTAAGCGACTTTGCAAAAAGTCGTGCTATAGAGGTTTTGCCAACACCACGGGTTCCGGTGAAAAGATACGCATGATGCAGACGATCGTCATCGAGGGCATTCACTAGTGCCTTTAGCACGTGTTCCTGCCCTACCATCTCTACAAAACGTTTCGGACGCCACTTTCGCGCCAGTACCTGATAACTCATCCGTATTCCCTAGGGGCAAGCAGTCGAAAANCAAATATTAACACAGGTGTTTCAATCCTCGATATTCGTGAAGCACTTTGATCAAATTAATTGCAATACGAGGATCAGTTCAGCAACACAAGATAGACTAGACACTACAAGAGCGCCCGCTAATGAAAATGGGACGAAGATCAAAAATTATCGGGGAAAAGAGGGCTAGACGCTGGAAATGGTGATGGCCCTACCAGCCACATCCCGGCACATGAAGCGACCGCTGTGGCTGCTCCCTTCCGGGCCTGACCAGGTTCACGGTTTATCATTGCGGGAGGACCAATAGGGCCACCATAACGTCCTCATTTCGAGGTGGGCGCAGTATAAGCAGGGCTTGGTTCGATTGCAAATTTAGGTAGGTGTTTATACATGACGCACCTACACATTACCCAATAACAAAAGTGCTGCAACGATAACAAGAGCAACGGCCAAGAGTTTATTAATAATCGACTGATGCTTCTCCAACCAACCTAAACTTGCGGGCCGGCTCAGAAGGATCGCTACAATAAGATACCAAAGCGTATCAGTAATCCAAGGGGTTAATACCAGAAGATATTGTTCTGAAAACCCTTTATTGGCATCAACAAATGGGGTGAAAAGTGCTAAGAAAAATAGCGCCAACTTTGGGTTAAACAGCGCAATCGCCGCACCATCTGATGCCGCTGACCAGAGTGATTTCCTTTGCCTATTACTTGAAAGTGTTATCTGCATAGACCCCCCTCCCCAAGCACCACGGGCGAGATAAAGCAGATAACCGACTGCAAAAAGGGATAGACCCCACTGCAACAGAGGCACATGCAACAATAGCTGACTGATCCCCAATACCGTTACCAAGGCCCATACGCCTACCATTAATCCGTGACTAAAGGCTGTTACGACACCGTTTAGGTGCGAACCATTCAATGTCTGATTAACGACTACCAATAAACTTGGGCCCGGAGATGCGGCACCCATAAGGCAGACAGCTGCCAGACTCAGCCATTCAACAAAGCTCATCGATTCCTCCAACAAGCGCTAAAGACCCTATGATACACTTTAAGGCCGGAATAATTTTGGATAAGAGGCTATGGCAGGTTCACTTCAGGATCAACTGCTTAAAGCAGGTGTTGCCAATAAACAGCAGGCAAAAAAAGCGACCATTGATAAGCGTAAGCAGAAGAAGCAAGCGCCAACTCAAGCGCAGAGCGAACGTGAGGAGCGCTTGGCAATAATTGATGCCCAGCGAAAAGAGAAAGCAACACGTGACCGCGCTTTAAACGAGGCGCGTAAAGCGGAGCAAGATCAGAAGGCGATTGACGCTCAGATCAAGCAGCTCATCGAGCGTCATCAGGTACGCCCGTCACAAAAAGCAGAGACGCGCTATCAGTTCGTTGATGGATCCACGATTAAGTCGCTTTGGATCGACGAGTCTATGTTGCCCACCCTCGCGCGAGCCCAATTACGTGTTGTTCGATATGGTGAACAATATGCGCTGGTGCCATCTGTGGTTGCAGAGAAAATTGAGGCCCGACGTCCACAGGTGGTTATTGCACTGTCATCCGACCAGACAAGTTCAGATGAGGATGATCCATACGCCGAGTATGTTATTCCTGATGATCTGATGTGGTAATTGATTCATCAACAAAAAAATGGGCGTTAATCACGCCCATTTTTTAATGAGTGAGTTAATCCTTAACGACTAGGATGCCTTCAATTTCAATATCTGCATCCTTTGGCAGTGCTTTTACAGCAAAGGCTGCGCGTGCAGGATAGGGCTCATCAAAGTAACGTGCCATCACCTCGTTCACCTTCGGGAAAAACGCCATGTCAGAGAGCAAAATTGTCAGTTTAACGATGTCGTTCAACTCACCACCCGAAGCCGTTGCAACAGCTTTAAGGTTTTCGAATACACGGACCGCTTGCGCTTCAAAGCTTTCGCTAACCATCTCCATTGTCTGTGGATCAAGTGGAATCTGACCCGACATATAAACTGTGTTACCAACCTTTACAGCCTGAGAATAGGTACCGATTGCTGCGGGAGCATCGGGGGTGCTAATGGTGCTACGGTTAGACATAAAGCAAACTCCTAAAATAGTAATCGCGCAAAACAGCATTATGTCAGCACCTCGCACAGGGGCAAGCTTTTTACCGTTTAACAAGCGCTCTAATCCTAGAAGCGTAAATGATAATTTTTTCGTCAATTGGGGTTCAATGAAAAATTAGATCGTTTTTGCCCAACGCATGCACATAGAACGCATTAAATTAGAACGATTAACCGCGCTGTACCTCTAACAGCATCTGCTGCAACTGCTCAGACATCGGATGAGTCTGCTCTTTGGTACCAGAACAGCGAACTAAGCCAGGTAACTCGCCAGGCAAAAGTAGCTCCAAATCATTGGTTACACCTATGAGCCCTGCCAAATCGACATTGCAGGAATATCCATCAAACTGAAGCGCGTGTACTAAATCTTCTGTGCACACATTTCCAGTTGCACCCGGTGCATAAGGACAACCACCAATACCGCCAAACGAAGCATCAAAACGCCTTACGCCTGCAGCTATACCTGCCAGCGCATTAGCGATACCCAGGCCACGTGTATTGTGTAGATGGAGCGTTAACTCAAGATCAGGAAAAGCTGATTTAAATATTGAAACGAGCTGGTAGATTTGGCGCGGGGTTGCAGCCCCAATAGTATCAGCAAGGGTCAGGGAGTCTATTCCGACATCCAAATAGCGTTTACCCCATTCAAGCACTCGATTAGGATCAACTAGACCTGTAAACGGACAACCAAAAGCGGTCGCCAGTGTACCGTTTACTCTCAGGTGACCTGCACTGGACCGAATATCTCTAAACTGAGCAATTGAGGCTTCGCAGCTCATGCGAAGGTTAGCTAGGTTGTGCGCTTCACTCACTGACATGACGACATTAACCTCGTCGATATCCGTATTCAACGCACGCTCCATACCACGGAGATTAGGCACCAGTGCCGTATACGTTACTGCTGGATCTCGAATCATTCCGGCTAAAACCGCCTCCGCATCCGCCAGTAAAGGGACGGCTTTAGGCGATACAAAGGAGGTCACTTCTATCTTATCGAAGCCCAGCGTCGATAACTTATTAAGTAACCTAAGCTTATCCTCGGTCTCAATTAACGACCCCGCGCTTTGGAGGCCGTCTCGCATACCGACCTCTTGGATCAAAATTCTATCGTTAGTCGCGGCTAATTCGGTCATGATTTATCACCCTTACCCGTAACCCTTGCGATCGTTTGGAGATCTAAACCTAGGCCCGTTAAGACTTCATCATTGTGTTCACCAAGCGCAGGACCTAACCAACGGGTGTTACCCGGTGTCTTGGAAAGTTTCGGAATTGGGGATGGCATATACAGATCAAGACCCGAGGTTAGCTCGTGGTGCTCAATAGCCCCCCGCGCCTTAAGCTGCGGATCCTGCATAACCTCAGCAACTGAGTTGATTCCAGAAGCAGGTACACTCGCCTTCTCTAAGATATCTAACGCCTGCGATAAATCTACAGTGGCAGACCAACCACCTAGCACAGCGTCCAACTCATCCGAGGCTTTTGCACGGCCATCATTGTGTTTGAGCTCTGGATCATCAGCCAGATCAGGGCGACCCACCGCACGCATTAAGCGCTGAAAAATACTATCGCCATTAGCCGCTAAGACTAGAAACTTACCATCCTTAGTGGAGTATGTATTTGATGGCGCTATACCCGGAAGTTTTGAGCCCGTGCGCTCACGAACCGAGCCATCAGCGCCATACTCTGGAACTAGACTCTCAGTAACCGCCAGAACTGATTCCACCAATGACACATCAACGACCTGACCTTCACCCGTAATTGATACATGCCTAAGGGCCATCAGCGTTCCAATAACACCGTATAATGATGCAAGCGTATCGCCGATACTGACACCGGTTCTTACTGGTGCTCGATCAGGGTAGCCGATTAGATACCTTAACCCACCAATCGCTTCGGCAATCGCCGCAAAGCCGGGTTTGGATGCATAGGGACCATCCTGACCGTAGCCAGATACGCGCAGCATAACCAATTTTGAATTCACTGCACTGAGCTCCTTCCAACCAATATTCCACTTTTCAAGTGTGCCAGGTCGGAAGTTTTCAATGACGACATCAGCCTCTTTGACCAAATCTCGCACGATCTGCTGTGCATCAGCATCTTTAAGATTTAACGTAATCGACTTTTTATTACGACTTTGCGAATACCACCAAAGAGAGGTGTCACCGTCCATTTTTCGCCATTTACGCAAGGGGTCCCCTATTGAAGGGGGTTCTATTTTGATGACTTCAGCACCAAACTGAGCTAAGACTCCACCCGCATAGGGACCTGCAATCAGCGAGCCTAACTCAAGAATTTTAACGCCTTCAAGTGGGCCTAATCTTGATTCTGACATTTCAACCTCCTGCTAGCCGAACGGCAACCAAAGCACCAAATTCGGGAAGATGGTGAAAAGAACAACGGCGAGCACCAATATTAGGAAGAAGGGGAACGAACCTCTAGCCACTGTCATCATCGATGTTCCAGGCGGTGATATTCCTTGAATAACGAAAAGATTAAGACCTACTGGAGGTGTTATAACGGCCATCTCCGTAACTATTGCCATAACAATACCGAACCAGATCGCGTCGTAGTTAAAAGCTTTGATGATCGGTAACAGCAGTGGCGTTGCAATCAGAATGACTGAAACCACGTCCATAAACATCCCCATCACAATAAGCAGTAGGAATATCGCAATCAGTACGGTGTATTCACTTAACCCCATATCCATAATCCAATTAACGAGGTCCTGCGGAATACGTAAGCGCGTCAATAGGTACCCAAACACCAATGCCGATGCCAGAATAGCTAGGATCATTCCTGTCGTTCGAGTCGTGTCAGTGATAATTTTCTTAATCACCTCCCAGCTTAACTTCCGCTTGTATGCCGCGATTAAAATCGCACCAAAACAACCGATAGCCGCTGACTCGCTGGGTGTTGCAATACCTAAATAAATTGAACCCAGAACTGAGAAAACGAGCAGTAAAGCGGGAATTGTCACAACCCACGGGTTGCCCTGATCTTGCTCTTTTTCAAGTTCAGCAATAGAGATTGAGGGCATAAGATCAGGCTTAAGGTACCCCAAGATCAAAATGTAGACGATCATCATTAGCGAGATAATGATGCCGGGAATTACACCCGCTATAAACAGGTAACCGACCGACTCGCCCGCAACAAGCCCATAAAGAATCAACCCGACGCTGGGAGGAATTAAAAGGGCCAAACTACCGGCGGAGGCAACTACACCCGTCGCAATCGTCGTTTTATAACCTGCCTTGATCATCTCGGGGATGGCGAACTTACCAATTGTCGCAGCACCTGCCATCGACACGCCACACATTGCACCAAAAATCGCACACGCAAAAACACTCGCGACAGCAAGAGATCCGCGCACACGATGCAAACTGATTCGGATTGCACGATACAGATCGCTGCCAAGTCCTGATGCGAAGATAATCTCGCCCATCAGAATAAACAGAGGCACTGCAACCAATGTAAAGGTTGCCATACGGTCGTACATAACCCCTGGGATCGCTGACAGGGCATCAAACCCTTGCAAGAGGATGACACCGATGACGCTGGAGACACCCAGGGATATGAAAACAGGAACACCAATCGCCATCATGACGAAAAGCGAGCTAATACAGATAATTGAAATAGTCACTGTATCCATTATACAGACTCACCTGTCGTGAAATGTTGAACAAGATCTTTAAGCGCCTCTAGTGCGAGCGCAGTAAAGCCAAGCGGAATTGCGATGTAGGCAATCCACATTGGAAATGCAAATAGCGATGAGGAGACCGTGTCCGATGCGAACGCATGGTAGGTCAAGTTATACCCAAAGATGGACACGATTAGTGCAAAGCCAAATGTAATTATAAGCACCAACAGATTACAGATACTGCGCAGATTAACCGGCATTAAACTCGTTAAAATCTCGACTGAAACATGCCCTTTTGATCTGTGTATCGCCGCAAGTGGAAGAAATGCCATTGCAACAATAAGGTACTCTGTAATTTCCAATGATGACTGAGTCGGGCTGTTGAATATGTATCTAGATATAACTTCAAAAGAGACAACACCTAGGGTTCCGAGTATTGCAGCTTGCGCGAGTCGACCTGTCAGTGTCGACAACAAGGAAATGATTTTAAACATTATTATTGCCACCTCTTCCGGCACAGATTTAGAACCTGTGCCGGAGCGATTAACAGACCGGAGTGTTATTGATTTTTACGCGCAAACTCGATGTATTTGTCTGCGTCAGACACTTCAGATTTCCACCAATCGTAGACAGGCGAAACCGCTTCCTGGAAAACAGCTAACTCAGCGTCTGTGGCAACATGGTAGTTAACTTTATTTTCAGCGAAGAGTTTTTCGGCATCATCCATGTAGGCTTCAAGCAGCACCAACTGCTCTTGTCCTCGCTCGAAAGCAGCCTCTTCCATGATCTTTTGGATATCAGCTGGCAGTTTATTCCATGAATCCATGTTGATGGCTAATGCCGTTGAAAAGTACGACATGTTGACCACTGTTACATTATCAAGAACCTCGTAAAGCTTACGGCCGATACCCGTGATGAGGGGACGAGATGTGGCATCTATAGTGCCGCGCTGAAGAGCCACGTAGAGATCACCAGAGCTCATTGACGTCGGCGAGGCACCGACAAGCTCCATTGCTCGGCTTGCAGCAGTTCCGCTTACAGCAATTTTTTTGCCTTTCAGATCGCTTGGTTTACGAATTTCAAAGCCTTTTCCATAGAGCTGGTAGGGTCCGCCTGCTGCGACGTTTAAAACTTTAACCCCGCGATTTTCCATCGCTTGGGTGACGCCTAGATCCCAAAGACCGGCATCTAAACTCTTCTGCATTGCACGTGGGTTAGGCCATAAGAACGGCATGCTAGCAATACCGAGCTCTGGTACTGAACCTGTATTGTAGGTATCCATGGGGGCAGACATATCAATGTCACCACGCTCAAGCGCTCCAAACTCTTCTTTACCACCGAAAAGCTGCTGAGAATGAAATATCTCAATCTCTACTCGACCGCCAGTACGTTCTTTTACCTTATCGGCAAATGAGAATATTGGATCGATAAGATAGTTATAAGATGTGGGCCAATATGTTGAGAACGTGAGCTTATGCTCTGCTTCGGCGTGTGCGAATCCAGAAATTGCAGCAGTCATGACTCCTGCTACGAGAGTTGTCTTCAGCTTGCTAATCATTTTTAACTCCAAGAGTTTATTATTTTTATATCTTGGTATACCAAGAGTAGATTGATCCTGCTCTTTAGTGTTAAATAAATCAATAGGAAAATTAACCANCAATTGAAATTAACCTTTATATTATTGAT
>JGI26082J51739_10001993_pt1 | contig 12616 bp, 15 predicted proteins | sample SaaInl5LU_22_DNA_FD_51739 | JGI IMG/M metagenome (IMG submission 51739)
AGCAGATGCGTTGGCGCCACGAACGATCTCAATGTACTCAATATCGTCCAGAGAGACACCGATCATAGACCAGTCTACTGACGAAAAGAGCGACTCATAGACGGATCGGCCATCCACTTTCACTTCAAGACGGCGGGGATACTCATCGCCAAGGGCGTGATAAGTCACCCCCATGCGCGCACCGTTCACAAAATAGGACTGAAATCCTGGAACCATACGAAAGAGGTCTATTAACGCGACAGCGGTGCTTGCTTGAATGGTTTCGCGATCAATAATGGTGACTGAGGCGGGGGCCTGCAAAAGAGTCTGATCCATATGGGTAACACTGGTCACCATCGGAAGATCAGTAAGCAGATCATCTTCTGTAACAATCACAGGGGCGCCGGTCGTGCTGACCGCCAGCGCAGCGAGCAAAAGTCCGGCAATCCACTGTACATTTTTTTGTTTTTTACATAGCTGCATAACATATCTCCCCAATCTGTCGTTTGACAACATTAGTGCTGTCCTTCTGATGTGTCGCCCAAACCCAGCTTTTGGCCCAAAATTCCCGCCTGAGTTCGATTAGCTAGCCCGAGCGAGCGAAGCATTGAGCTGACATGTACTTTAATGGTGTTTTCTGACAGCTCCAATTCGCGAGCAATTTGTTTATTGGAAAGGCCCTGAGCAACACGCTGCAAAATATCCATCTGGCGCTTAGTGATGAGTTCAGCAACAACGCTGACATCCACTCCAAAATCCACCTCATCCATTATCTTGGCGACTTGCGGCATGGCATCGCGCAGCGACTCTGGGACATATCGCTCACCGTTCAACGCCCTCTTAATGGCATCAAAAAGAGCATTGCTGGGGGCAGACTTAGTGACAAACCCAATTGCGCCGTAATCTAAGCATTTGCGAATATGCGCAGGATTTTCTGAGGCTGAAAGAACAATGACGGGTAACTCGGGATAGGTGTCACAAAGCAAGGCAATAAAATCAAAGCCACCGCCAGCGCCCGGCATAAACAGATCAGCAATTACCAGATCGATTCCGCCATTTTCAAGCGCAGCCAACGCGGCAGTGCGATTATCCGCAGTCGTTACAGTAACACCTTGGTATTCATCTAGTAATGTGGCCTTTAAACCCACACACACAAAAGCGTGATCATCGACAATAAGAACGTGCATATTTATTTCTTTCCATGTGTTCACGTCCCTGCTTATTCGAGTACAGCTAATCCATAGCTATCAGAAATATTTACTATTTAAAGAAGTATACGTAAATTACCAACAACTTTTCCATAAATGAATAATCAACCCTCACGTTGTTAACCTAACACAAAGAGGTATTGCAAAGCGTTAAAAACTATTTAACGCATCGTTAATACGCTGTAACAGCGGATCGCTCTTCTTCGCTTTTTCTTTGGCTATTAACAACATCTTTTTCGCCTCCGCTTGCTTGCCAATATCGCGCAAACCAACACCTCGATGATAGTAGAAAATCGGCGTCGATGGTTCCATCTGAATCGCTCTAGCCAGCAGCGGATCGGCGGCGGCCGGATTGCCTGACTTAATTAAGGCCCAGGCATAGCTATCAATAAAGTAAGGGTGTGATGAGCTGGCAAAGCGTTCAGTTAACTTGACTGCACGTTTAATATTCTCTGGCGACGAGAAATCATCTGTCAGCAGGCTGGCGAGATTATTGATAACACCCTCGTGATTTGGATTCACAGCCAGTACCTCTTCGTAAAGCTGCATTGCCTTAGTTTTGTCGCCACTGCGCTCGTAGGACGACGCCAGCAACGTCTTCAGCAATGCGCTTTCGGGCAGCGCCACTAGGCCGCGCTCCAAACTTTGAATAGCCGACGTCGGATCCTTGGCCGCTCGATAGGTGCTGGCAAGCGCAGTGTATCCCTGCACCCATGTGGCATCTTGAGCGAGTCCCTCTTCGAGGGTGGCAACGGCCGCATCGGTATTGCCCTGACGTTCGTAGACGGAAGCGAGAACAGACAACGCCATCATATTTTTCGGATTAGAGGCTCTAAACTCTCGCAGATAGGTTGCTAGGTCTGATCCCCGCTTTAATTCCACAAAGCAGAGACTTAACCCCTCAAGAGCACGACTAAGCTCTGGGTTTTGCGTCAGTGCCTGCTTGTACTGCTCAATCGCGCCCCGACAATCACCTTCCGCCTGCAGAGTTCTGCCCGCCAAGTAGTGACTAAAAGAGGGATTTTTGCCATTTGCGACGATCTGAGAAATTATTTTTTTGCCGCCTTCGAAATCCTTTTTCGAGACTTTAATTTGCGCCAAAATTGAGAGCAGAATATCGTTATCCGGTGAGCGAGAAAGCGCCGCTTCAAGCACCCTCTCCGAGCGATCAATGTCCTTTTTCTCCAAAAGACTTTGGATAACAGGCACAGCAGCGTGCACGTTTCCTGGATTAATATCTAATACCTTCCTAAATATGTCATCAGCCAACTGGCTAGATCCAGAGGACAAGTAAGCATTTGCTAACATGACAAGCGCTTGTTCTGATTCAGAGTTGTTGCGCAACACAACGCGCAGGTCGCTGACCGCAGAATCGATATCGTCAGCAAGTATGTGATAGTGCGCCCGAACTAAAAGGGCTTGTTCAAAGTTGTTGTCGGTCTTCAGAATATCATTGACCAATGCCAATGCTGCCTCTCTCTCACCGTCGCCCAGCAGCAGCTCTGCTTTAAACGCCTTGGCGCGAGAAGTGTCTTGGCGCTCGTAATTGCCAGCAATAATACCGTCTAGTTCACCCATCACTTCAGACTGCTTGCCTGCAGCCATCGAGCGATCAATGCGATAAAAACGCAGCTCTGCATTTTTTCCGTCCGCAGCAATATAGTCATTAAAAAGGAGAACAGGTTACTTTTTTACAGATCTGCGGAGCCCGAACAACCCCATTAACCCAGAGACAAATAACCACGCGGCTGCTGGAACAGGCACTTCAGCCACGGTCCATTCGGTATAGTGGGAGATGTCATGGTATTTGTTGTCCAGCGCTTTACCAATTTCAATAGCAATTTGATTGCCTTGAATACCGTCATCTTTCACTTCAAACAACCAGACAAATGACGAGGCTTTTACCGTGATATAGCCAACAAAATCGGGAGTCGTGTTCAACGTTTTATTTTGAAACCCACTCTCATACTTAGTGGCATTTAGACCGGAGATACTAATGCCCTCAAAAGCGAGCATGTTCGCCATNTCCGCTGGATTATCCTGTGCTGTGCCAGTCGACCAGAAAGCATCTGACGTGATATCGGCAATGCTGCCGCTCGTTACCACGCAAGTAACGCAGCTACTCGCAAATTGTTGGTCAAGAGTTCCATCACCGTCCTCGTCTACACCGCCTGAGGACTTGTTTTTATCCGCTGACCAGATANTTAATAAATCTACCGTGCCCGCATATGCTGGGGTCAGCGCTACTGAGCTGAGCGCTAACAATGCTGCTAACATTATTTTTTTCATACTTTCATCCTTGCAATACTGCTTCATCCAAACACAACTCTGCCCTGTGACACTACCAACAGTGAAAATGTGATCTTGNTCACAGTTTACTGCAGCAAGTTAAAAGATAGACCACCCAAGGCTACTGTCAAGGAGGAGAGCGCAAAATAGATTTGCATGTAAATATAAAAAGTAGATGCCGCAGAGGATATAGGGTCGGGACGGCGGACATAAAAAAAGCGACCTTTGTGAGGTCGCTTTTCGGTAAAACTGGGGTAACCCGAAGGGTTATGCGCCGAGTTTTTCCTTGATACGCGCAGAACGGCCTGAACGGTCGCGCAAGTAGTAAAGCTTGGCGCGTCGAACTGCACCGCGACGTTTTACTTCAATGCTGTCAACCAGTGGGCTGTATGTCTGGAATGTACGCTCTACGCCAACACCGTTAGAAATTTTGCGCACGGTGAATGCAGAGTTTAGCTGGCGGTTACGCTTGGCAAGTACTACGCCTTCGAACGCCTGAAGACGCTCACGTGTGCCTTCCTTTACTTTTACCTGAACAACGACAGTGTCGCCTGGGCTGAAGTCGGGGATAACTTTGGTCATCTGCTCTTTTTCAATCGCAGCGATAATTGGTGTTTTGTTACTCATTTTCTTGCTCCTCAATTTGCATTGGTTGGTGGCACGCCACCTGTTTTAGAGCTCTGTACAGAGAGGATGAACATTATCCGTTGTCATCATCTGCCAGCGCAGCACTCACTTCCTTGAGTAGAGCCTTTTGCTCTTTATTGAGCTCGAGGCGGTCCAGTAGGTCTGGTCTTCGCTGTTGCGTTCGCAGCAGTGATTGCTGTAAACGCCAACGTCGTATTTTTTCATGATTGCCCGACAGTAACACTTCCGGTACAACCTGCCCTTGGTAGTCTTCGGGCCTTGTGTAGTGGGGGCAGTCGAGCAGCCCTTCGGCAAACGAATCTTGATCTGCGGAGTCCGAGTGCCCCAAGGCACCAGGTAGCTGGCGGATCAGTGCATCCATTAGCACCATGGCGGGCAATTCGCCACCACTGAGAACGTAATCCCCTATGGACCACTCCTCATCAATTTCTAACGCAATCAGCCGCTCGTCGATTCCTTCGTAGCGACCTGCAATCAATATCAGTGATTGCTGTGTTGCAAATCTGTTGACCGCTTGCTGGCCGAGAACTTGGCCCTGCGGCGACAGGTAGACCACGAGCGCATCGTCTCCCGCCCAGTCTTTGGCGGCTGATATAGCCTTGCGTAGAGGCTCTATCATCATCACCATGCCCGGTCCGCCTCCGTAGGGGCGATCATCAACGGTCTGATGGCGATCTTCGGTAAAATCTCTGGGATTGAAGCTGTTGCACTGCAACAATCCGTTTTTTATCGCTCTGCCACTGATGCCGTAATCGGTCAGGGCACTAAACATTTCAGGGAACAAGGTGATCAATGCGATTTTCATTCACTTGTACCTCTGTAACCCACCGCCTTAACAATCTGTCCGATCTGAGTCGCGACAGCTTTTAAAACGCGGGGTCCCACTCAACATCGATTCGCTGTTCTGCCAAACTAACATTGACCACAAATTGGTCGATGTAGGGTATTAACCGCTCTTCTCGATCAATGCTTTCACTGTCGCCTTTGACCACGAGGACGTCGTTCGCACCGGTCTCCAGCAGCAACTTCACTTTCCCGAGCCGAGTTTGCTGCCCTTCGTGATGGGCTACAACAACCAATCCTTCAAGCTGATGCCAATAATAGTCATCGGTTTTTAGCGCTGGCAATTTACTCTTTTCAAGCAAAATATCGTTGCCACACCAGCCTTGTGCAATATCGCGATCATCGATGCCCTTGATGTGCACAACCAGCGCATCACCGTGCCGGCGCCAATCATCAATCGTGATTTCCTTGATCCCTGCTGAGGTTTCAACTAACCATGACTCGTAGGAGCACAGTGTCTCTACCTGCTCGGTGTAGGAGTGAACCTTCACCCAGCCACGCACGCCGAATACTGCTGTTATGCGACCGACAACTAATGTGTCCATCAAATTTTCATCTCCAGAAGTACGCAGCGGTAAATGCTGGTAGATCAGGCAGCAGCTTTGGCGGCTTCTTTCAGCAATGCTTGAACGCGATCACTAACCTGTGCNCCTTGACCCTGCCAATAAACAGCGCGGTCGAGGTCGATACGCAGACGCTCTTCAGCACCNCGGGCAACGGGGTTAAAGAAACCGATACGCTCGATGTAACGCGCATCGCGCGCATTGCGTGAGTCAGACACTGTGATGTGGTAGAAAGGGCGTTTCTTAGCGCCGCCACGAGCCAATCTAATTGTTACCATTTACAAAATCCTGTGTTCAAACTGGCACAATCGCCAGACTTGATGCTTTTAAAAAGGGGTGCCCACGAACTTACGCGGCTCCCCCGAAAGGCGCGGTATATTACGTTAAACAGTCTTAAAAGGAAACCTCTTTAACGGCAAAATCCCAACGAGCTGGATGCGCTAGAGCGGTTTGCACCAGTCGAACTAAAATTGCGCTGCACTGCGCAAGAGAAGAGATAAAAAACNATATAGAACAGTAGGTTATCGGCGAGGAAAGCCTCCACCCATGGGNGGCATCGATCCNCCCATGGCGCCGCCGAGGCCACGCATCATGTTCTGCATGCCTTTGCCCTTCATTTTTTTCATCATTTTACTCATTTGCTTGTGCTGCTTGAGCAACCGGTTGAGGTCTTGAATNGTCGTTCCTGAACCTACGGTAATACGACGCTTGCGCGAGCCGTTTAAAATATCGGGGTTGCGCCGCTCTTTCGGGGTCATGGAGCCAATNATAGCCTCCATCTGACTGAACTGGCTGGTGACATTTTTTTGCTGAACCATCTGCGCCATGTTGCCCATGCCAGGCAGCTTGTCCATGAGTCCTGCCATGCCACCCATGTTGTTCATTTGCTGTAGCTGGTCACGCAAATCCTCGAGGTCAAAGGTTTTACCCTTAGCCATTTTTTCAGCTAGCTTCTCGGCTTTTTGTTTGTCGACTTTGCGCTCAACATCTTCGATCAGCGATAGGACGTCGCCCATGCCGAGAATTCGCGACGCTATTCGCTCGGGATGGAAAGGTTCGAGCGCGTCGGTTTTTTCGCCCACGCCGAGGAATTTAATCGGTTTTCCGGTGATATGTCGCACAGAGAGCGCAGCGCCGCCGCGGGCATCGCCATCAACTTTGGTAAGAATAATACCGGTTAGTGGCAGAGCTTCATTAAAGGCCTTGGCGGTGTTAACGGCATCCTGACCAATCATGGCGTCGATAACAAAGAGGGTCTCAATGGGGTTGGCAACAGCGTGAACTTGTTTGATTTCCGCCATCATTTCGCCGTCAACATGTAGTCGTCCGGCGGTGTCGACAATCAGAACGTCAAAAAAGCCAGTCTTGGCGCTAGCCATGGCCTGCTTAACAATGTCGACGGGCTTTTGGCTGATATCACTGGGGAAAAACGTGGCGTTGACTTCAGCAGCCAAGGTTTTTAACTGCTCTATAGCGGCTGGGCGGTAGACGTCTGCGGAGACCACCATCACTTTTTTCTTTTCGCGCTCGCGCAGGTAGCGGGACAGTTTGGCGACAGAGGTGGTTTTACCCGCACCTTGCAGGCCGGCCATTAGGATAACGGCGGGCGGCTGGGCGGCAAGGTTTAGGGATTCATTCTTCTCTCCCATGACCTTTTCCAGCTCGGCCTTAACAATTTTCAGGAACTGCTGGCCAGGATTCAGGCTGCGATTGACCTCTTGCCCCAGTGCGCGCTCTTTTACTTGCTCGACAAAGTCCTTGACGACGGGAAGCGCAACATCAGCCTCGAGCAGTGCCATGCGCACTTCACGCAAGGTGTCTTGAATATTGCTTTCGCTTAGACTGGCTTTACCAGAGATTTTTTTCAGGCTGTCGGAGAGACGTTCACTGAGATTTTCAAACATTGCCATGGATCTGATTTCCAACGATTCGTTTATGCGGCGCATTATAGCAATTATTTTCCTCGACTCTTCACCCCGCTCGCTGAATATGACACACTCTGTTGAAATATTTACTGAAAATGTCAAATGACCAGTCTTTACGCCAGTGGTGCAATCGTTCTCTACCTCCTGAGCTTCGGCTATCAGGTGGTCCGGTTGCGCAAGCAAAGACCGGTGCCAACGCCGCTGCTGCAGGCGCTTACAGCACTGGCGATTGCGCTGCACGGTTTGGCGGTGGCTGACTTTTTATTTACCGAAGAGGGTCTGGATTTAAGCTTATTAAAAATAGGCGCCCTGATTACCTTGGTGATTAATCTTGTGCTGTTTGTCAGCGGGCTGAAAAAACCCATTCACAGTCTCTTTCTTGTTCTCTTCCCTGCTTCTGCACTCGCGATTTATGCTGCCATGGTGAGTCTGAGCACTAAGGCGGCGATCGTAATCTCTGTCAGTATTGAAGTGCATGTTCTGCTGTCGATCCTCGCTTATAGCTTGCTGGCCATTGCCGCATTGCAGGCCCTGTTGATTGGCTACCAAAACTGGCAGCTGAAGCACAAGCACCAAAGCCTGTTGATGCGCACNTTTCCGCCGCTGCAGACTATGGAAGTGCTGCTGTTTGAGCTTATTTGGGCGGGTGAAGTATTCCTAACGCTGTCTCTGGTAAGCGGGTTTCTCTTTTTTGATGACTTATTAGCGCAGAAACTGTCCCACAAAGTTGTCTTCAGCCTTATCGCTTGGTTGTTTTACGGCGTTTTGTTGTGGGGGCGGCACCGCAATGGATGGCGCGGTACAACAGCGATACGTTGGACACTGGCCGGTTTTATCGCAATCGTATTGGGCTACGTGGGCAGCAAAGTGGCGATTGAGTTTTTACTGACATAACTCTGCTTTAGCCTTCTACTTAGGGCTGGCCCACCAAAACGCCCTATTGCCAAAACAGTAAAACTGCTTCAACATGTTCTGCCGAAATGTTAGAGGNTTTTTGTTCTTGGACGAATCCCAAACTTGGATGCTGTGGTCAACGCTCCTTATTCTNTTACTCATNTCCGCATTCTTCTCTGGCTCTGAAACGGGCATGATGTCTCTCAANCGCTACCGATTGAGGCACCAACGGAAAAAAAGCTCTGGCGCTCGGCGCGCTGCGAAACTGCTGGCGACNCCCGATCGTCTTATCGGTCTGATTCTGATTGGCAACAATGCGGCGAATATTTTGGCTGCAATTATCGCCAACATGCTGGCAATACTCTACGTTGGCGAAGCCGCGGCGCCCTGGGTGGCCACCGCAACTCTGACGATTCTGATGCTAGTTTTTTCTGAAGTGACGCCAAAAACGATTGCCGCTCAAAATCCCGAATGGTTTGCCTTCAAAGCGAGTCATATTCTTAAGCCGTTGATGATGATAATTTGGCCGCTGGTGTGGGCAGTCAATAAGCTGACCAACGGTTTNNTTAAACTTCTCGGGTTCGACCCTAACGCCTCCCATGACGACGGCTTGGATACAGAGGAGCTGCGCTCGGTGGTTGACGTGTCCGGACACAAAATTTCGGACAGTCACCAGGGTATGCTAAAAGGTATTCTCGACTTAGAAAATGTAACCGTGGAAGACATTATGATTCCGCGCAACGAGATCAACGGGCTCGATCTCAAGGACGATATTGATACGCTTATGGCGACCATGTTGAAAACCGAGTACACGCGACTTCCGCTGTATGAGGGCGACATCAACAATATTGTCGGCATTTTCCATATTCGCAAGGCTAACCATCTTCTGCGCTCTGAACATGTTACCCACAATGCCATTAAGCGTTTTTCTGAAGAACCCTATTTTATTCCCGACAGCACCACGCTGACTAACCAGCTGCTCAATTTCAAGACGACACGCAATCGATTTGCCGTGGTGGTGGATGAGTACGGCGAAGTGAAGGGTCTGGTGACGCTGGAAGATATTTTGGAAGAAATCGTTGGTGACTTTACCACTAACACGGCGGATGAAGTCGATGAAGTGGAATGCCGAGGCGACGGCAGCTTTGTCATTGATGGTGCCGCAACCATTCGTGAAATTAACAAAGCAACCAATTGGTCTCTACCGACGGACGGGCCAAAAACACTGAACGGCTTGGCGCTCGAACAGTTGGAAAGCATTCCTGATGGCAACGTCAGCTTTATCATCAATGGCTATCGTTTTGAAACCATTGAGCTGAATGGGAAAATGATTAGGAAAGTGTCGGCAGTTCGCCTCAATCCAGAGCCGGTCGACAGTGCGCGCTCGGCGTAAGCGACTGGCAGCTCAATAGCGCAGGGGCATCAGTAAAACGGGTTGTCCTTGCGGTTGCGCTCACCACAGATAATTAGTACGTCGAGTTTTTGCTCGTTATCGAGGAAGGACCAATTGCGAATTTCATCGGCACTTCTGTAACATCCGATACAAATATCGTCATCGTTGAGTGTGCAGATAGAGTTGCACGGCGACGCTACAGTTTTGTCTTTCATCCTCGCTCAACCTCAACCAGCTCGTCTCGCATCATTTTCGCCTCAGCCACATAGCCTGCAGCAGACCCAATCAACATAGCCCGCGCAGTCTCATCAAGCTGGCGAATCACCACCCCCGGAGAACCGACAACCAGCGATCCATCAGGAATCACAGCGCCCGCTTTCACCAGCGTGTTGGCACCGATAATACAGTCATTGCCCACTTTGGCACCGTCCAAAATCACCGCGTTTATGCCAATCAAGGTTCTATCGCCCACTTCGAGGCAGTGCACCATCGCATTGTGGCCAACGGTAACATCTTCGCCGATTTTGAGCGGTTGCCCAGGATCGGCATGCAACACCGCACCGTCTTGAATATTGCTGCGGGCGCCCACCTCAATATGCGCGCAATCGCCGCGAATCACCGCATTAAACCAGACGCTGGAATGTTCTTTTAACGTGACCTGCCCAATGATGTCGGCGCTTTTGGCGACAAACACGGTGGAGTGGATATCGGGCGTTTGCTTACCCAGTCGATAGATCATTATTGGCCTCTAGGGTGGCGCATAAAGCGAGGGACGGCAATCACTCACTCCGCAGCAGTTGAATTTCTTGGTGGCTAGGATAGATCAAGTCAAGCCCCGCATCTAATGTTTCATTTAGAATGTCGGTTATACGCGCAAGGTGAATCCCCAGATCGGATACTGCTGATAATGCAGGCAGGGAAATTGCAGCGTCGTGCCCTCATGACTGATATCAATGTAGTCATAGTTGGTCGGATCCATAAACCGACGCAACGGTACCGAAAAGATTGCACCTATCTCTGACGGGTCTGCCACGAATACTGGTCGGCTCGATAGGAGTCCCACAAAAGGCGTGACAGCCAAACTGCGCCGCTTTGGCGAGGCACTGGGCAAGGTCGCTATAACATTCACAGAGGCGGGCTCGAGACCAATCTCTTCATGAGCCTCACGCAGAGCGGTGTGCAGTAGATCTCTGTCTTCGAGATCCCACATGCCTCCGGGAAAGGCGACTTCTCCCGCATGATTGGTTAAATGCAGCGCACGCTGGGTCAAAATAACTTCTGGCTCGCCGTTTTCTTCCAGCAACGCCACCAAGACGGCAGCAGTGAACCGATGTGTGGAGGCATCGGGTCGCGGCGCTGAAAGCGGATATTTTTGCAGATTTTTAACAATTGTCGGGAGCATTTAGGCATTATACTCAGGTCTTTTCGATTTCTGAGCTTTTCATGAATTTTTGTTCAAGTTGCGGTAACACGGTTATAAAAAAAATCCCTGAGGGAGACAATCGCGAACGTCATGTCTGTGAATTCTGTGTCACCATTCATTATGAAAATCCGCGTGTGATTGCCGGCGTGCTGCCTGTCTATGGCGACCAGATACTACTTTGCCGTCGCGCAATAGAACCGCGCCATGGATTTTGGACACTGCCCGCAGGATTTTTGGAGAATGGCGAATCGTCTCTGCAAGGCGCTATGCGCGAGTGCGAAGAGGAAGCCAACGCAACAGTGATTGAACCGAGCCTCTACGCGTTGTTTGATATACCGCAGATCAATCAAGTCTATGTTTTTTACCGAGCCACGCTTGAACAGCCGATCTTCAACCCTACGCTTGAATCCTCAGAGGTTGCCCTATTTAGCGAAGAGGACATTCCGTGGCGCGAACTCGCGTTTCCAGTTGTTGAATTAGCCCTGCACCACTTTTTCAATGACCGCCAAAATGGCAACTTTATTGTTCGCCACGATGAAATTCGACGGCCTTGGAAGAGTGTTAGAAACTGACAACCAATAAAAAAACCCGCGCTAACGGCCAAAGCAGTCGAGACGCGGGTTTTTCTTTTATTCTAAGACGGAACGGGTCAGGCGCAACTTTTCAGACGCAACACGCCTTTCTTATTAGGCGCCTTCAGCGGCCGGCGCTGCTGCATCAATCAAAGGTTTTAACTCCCCTTTTTCATGCATCTCAGTGACGATGTCACAACCGCCGATAAGCTCACCATTCACCCATAACTGCGGGAACGTGGGCCAATTACCGTAAAGCGGCAGATTTGCGCGGATCTCTGGGTTGGAGAGAATATCGACGTAGGCAAATCGCTGCCCACAGCCCATCAAAGCCTGCACAGTACGCGCCGAAAATCCGCATTGCGGCTGGTTCGGTGAACCCTTCATGTAGAGAATAATTGGGTTGCCTTCTACCTGTTCGCGAATGGTTTCCATAATGTCCATAGAGACAAACTCCTCTGAATTAGTGATCAACTGCTGCTGGGGCGCATTTTACTCATTTACCGCTGTGGGCGACAGCACCGAGGCAACTTTATTTCTGCTCATTGTCATACGGCCCCTCGCTGTAGTCGTATCTATGGCGAATTATTTAATTTATAAATGCAAATGAGAACGATTTGCATTTGCGTTTAACCATTATTATAATGCCGGCAGATTTATACCCCTTGTGTTGTCGCTGACCCTTCAGCGCCGATCAAGGTTTCCAAAGACCCCCAACTACAAAGGATGTAACCCTATGAAGAAGCAATTAGTCGCCGCACTTATCGGTGTGAACATATCGGCGGTAGCGCAAGCCGCGACACCCAGCATGGAAGAAATGTGGCAACTTATTCAACAGCAACAAAGTGAAATAGCGGCACTAAAAAGCCAATTGAACAA
>JGI26082J51739_10001995_pt1 | contig 12612 bp, 8 predicted proteins | sample SaaInl5LU_22_DNA_FD_51739 | JGI IMG/M metagenome (IMG submission 51739)
TCTTCAATTGCTCTATCTACAGCATCATCTTTTTTAAAAATTGGATGAACTGTTTCGAATTTAGAGCCATCAAGCCTATCTCCAGTAATGGTCATTTGATCACCTTGAAATATAACTTTTGCAATCCTATCTGATAAGATTTCTTCTTTAAATTGACTATAACTAATTTGCTCACGCGCAGTTGAGTTTTCAATATTATCGAAAACATAAATTAACAAAGATCCAAGAACTACCCATACCAATATATTTCTAAAAATACTATTCATTATCTATTTGCTCCATAGAGAAAAATTTCACCCGATTGCTTCTTTGAAGCAGCCGGTTTAAAAGTTTGAACTATCTTAAAAGAAAGTTCCATTTTTTTTCGAAGACCTTTTAATTTATTGTTTTGAAAAGTCTTCATAATCATTGATCCACTTTTTTGATTTAAGTATCTGCTAGCAGTACTTATGGTTAGATCATTTAGTTCGTATATATTTTCTGTGTCTACTGCACTTATACCTGTTAAGTTTGGGGCTATATCTGAAATTACAAGGTCAAACTTGCCCATAAGAGACTTGATTAATTCTATATCATCTATCTCCTCAATACTCCGCTTAAAAAAGTGTACCCCTTCTACAGGCTCCATATCAAGAATGTCTATAGCATAGACATCAGATACTTTAGATTTTTGTTTAATATAATGAGCCCACCCCCCAGGAGCAGAACCAAGATCAAGTATATGTTTTGCTTTTTTTAGTACTTTGGTCTTTTGAACAATTTCATCTAATTTATAAACTGCTCTAGTTCTGTAACCATCTTGCTTTGCTTTGATTGCCCAATTATCTGCATGCATTATTATAGATGCTTCACTTCCAAAATTTCATAGTTAAGCTGCCCAGATGGAGTCTGAACTGAAACTTCATCATCAACAAACTTACCAACAAGCCCCCGAGCAATCGGAGTGTCAATTGATATCATGCCCTTGTTTGGATCTGATTCTAAATTACCAACTATTTTATATACAATTTCTTTGTCATTATCTGAATCATAGAGAGTTATTGTAGATCCAAAAATAACTCTTCCAGTTTCAGGAATTTCCTTTACATCAATCACTTGAGCATTCGCAATTGCATTTTCCATTTCATTTATTTTTGCTTCCATCAAGCCCTGAAGTTCTTTTGCTGCATGATATTCAGCATTCTCTTTTAAGTCACCGTGNGCTCTTGCTTCTGCAATAGCTTCAGATATCTTTGGTCTTTCTACAAACTTAAGATTTGATAATGTTTCTTTAATGGCTATTTCACCATTTTTAGTCATTGGTACTCTACTCATCAANTTATTATAGCAACTAAAAAAATTATTTATTGATTTCTTGAAGAGTAGAATATGTCCAATCAGATTCTTGGCTTTTTAGAGCTTCCATCACAGCCAAAGCACCGAACATGGTAGTGGTACAAAATATTTTATTGCGTAATGCTGTCTGTCTTATTGCTGCTGAGTCTTCTATAGATTGAGCTCCNTCTGTAGTATTGATTACTATATCTATTTCATTATTCAATAAGCTATCAACAGTATGAGGACGACCTTCCATAACCTTATTTATTCTTTTTACAGGATAGTTTAATTTTTGAATATATTCTGCAGTTCCGCCAGTTGCAATCATGCTAAACCCGTTGCTAACAATTAATGGGACTAACTGATCAAGATATTTTTTATCTGAATCTTTAACACTCACAAATATAGAACCTGATCTAGGAAGTACTTTATTTGCTCCTTTTTGAGCTTTTGCATATGCCTCACCAAAAGTTGCTCCAATACCCATTACTTCGCCTGTTGACTTCATTTCAGGCCCTAGAATTGGGTCAACTAATGGAAATTTATCAAAAGGCATTACCGCCTCTTTTACAAAGAAAAGATCATCAGGAAGCTTACTGTTAAACCTTTGGTCAATTAGTGACTTTCCAATCATAGCTTTTGAGGCAATCTTTACTAATGATCTTCCGATCGCTTTAGAGATAAAAGGCACAGTCCTCGAAGCTCTCGGGTTTACTTCAATAATATAAATTTCATTATCTTTTACTGCAAACTGAACATTCATTAATCCAATAATATTTAACTCTTTAGCTATCAGTATTGATTGAGTAGATAATTCATCTTGTATTTCTTTAGATAAACTATATGGAGGCAATGAGCATGCAGAATCTCCAGAATGAATTCCAGCCTGTTCTATATGCTGAAGAATTCCACCAATTTCAATATTAGTGCCATCTGATACAACATCGACGTCAATTTCAATTGCATCGGTAAGATAACTATCTAAAAGAATTGGTTTGCTATTTGATACTTCAACTGCTTCGGTGAGATACTTTTTTAGCTCTTTGGTATTATGAACAAGTTGCATTGCTCTTCCACCGAGAACGTATGATGGTCTTACTACGATTGGAAAACCAATTTCATCTGCTTTATGTAACGCTTCTTCTATATTTTTTACAGTAGCATTTGAAGGCTGAGTTAGCCCTAATTTAATAATTAATTCTTGGAAACGTTCCCTGTCCTCAGATTTATCAATAGCATCAACATCTGTACCAAAAATCTTAATGCCCTTTTCGGATAAGATATCTGCAAGTTTAAGAGGGGTTTGACCTCCAAACTGGATTATTACTCCCTCTGGAGATTCATTATCAATAATATCTAGTATTTTTTCAGAAGTAATTGGTTCGAAATACAACCTATTTGAAACATCATAATCTGTTGATACTGTCTCAGGGTTGCAGTTAACCATTATAGATTCGAACCCCTCTTCTTGCATTGCTAATGATGCATGAACACAGCAGTAATCGAACTCTATTCCCTGACCTATTCTATTTGGACCACTTCCTAAAACAATAATCTTTTTATTTGATGATGGTTTGCTTTCACAAATATCTCCATAAGTTGAGTACATATAACATGTCGTGGTTGCAAACTCTGCAGCGCAGGTATCAACTCTCCTGAACACTGGAATAACTCCTAAATCTTTTCTTACTTGTCTAAATTCATTTTCAGTTGAACCAATCATTTCAGCAATTCTTGCATCAGAAAACCCTTTTTCTTTTAGATGTATTAATTCATTTTTATTTAGCAGATTTAGTGAAGTGTTTTGTAAGTTTTTTTCATACTTATAATTTCGTATATTTGATCTAAAAACCAGTAATCAATTTTAGTGAGGTTATAAATTTTTTCTAGGCTCCATCCAGACCTTATAGCATCTGCAACATAAAATAATCTTTGGGGTCCGGGGAAAGTTAACTCATATTGAATTTTATCTAAGCTCTCTGGCAAGTTTTCTACAACTGGATTTAGCCCATTAAGATCTTCTTCCATACTGCATAACGCTTTTTGGAGTGACTCTTGAAAATTTGAGCCAATTGCCATAACCTCTCCAACTGATTTCATTTGAGTTGTTAATCTAGTATTTGCTTGAGGGAACTTTTCAAATGCAAATTTTGGTATTTTTGTAACTATGTAATCAATACTTGGTTCGAACGATGCCGGGGTCAGCCCTCCAGTTATATCATTCTTTAGTTCATCAAGAGTGAAACCAACAGATAATAATGCTGCAACTTTTGCAATTGGAAAACCTGTAGCCTTTGACGCAAGCGCAGAAGATCTGCTGACCCTTGGGTTCATTTCAATCACAACCATTTTTCCATTTACAGGGTTAATAGCAAATTGAACATTGGATCCACCGGTATCAACACCAATCTCTCTTAAAATTTTAAAGGAAGCATTTCTCATTACCTGATATTCCTTATCAGTTAATGTTTGAGCTGGAGCTATAGTTATAGAATCTCCAGTATGAACGCCCATTGGATCAAGATTTTCAATTGAGCAAACTATAATGCAATTGTCCTCGCAATCTCGAACAACNTCCATTTCAAACTCTTTCCAACCTATAAGAGATTCGTCGATAAGCAATTCACTAGTTGGAGATAATTCCAATCCTTTTTCACAAATTCCTTTAAATTCATCTATGTTGTAAGCTATTCCGCCACCTGTTCCCCCCATAGTAAAAGATGGCCTAATAATACATGGGAACCCTATGCGCTCTTGAACCTCCAGTGCATCTTCCATTGAATGAGCTATTCCAGAGTTTGGAGTTTCAATTCCAATACCATTCATGGTCTCGTCAAAAAGCTGCCTATCTTCAGCCTTATCAATAGCTTCTCTATTTGCACCAATTAAAATAACTCCATGTTTTTCCAATACTCCCTCTTTATCCAGGCTTAGAGCGGTGTTTAATGCTGTTTGGCCTCCCATTGTAGGAAGAATTGCATCAGGTTTTTCTTTTTCTATTATCTTTTCTACAGACTGCCAATGAATTGGCTCTATGTATGTAGCATCTGCCAATAGAGGATCGGTCATGATTGTTGCTGGGTTTGAGTTCACCAATATAACTCTGTAGCCCTCTTCCTTAAGAGCCTTGCAAGCCTGAGCTCCTGAATAATCAAACTCACATGCTTGGCCAATAATTATTGGGCCAGCTCCAATAATCAAAATAGACTTTATATCCTTACGTTTTGACATATGCATCTACCATAGACTTAAACTTACTAAATAAAATTTGAATTTCCTGAGGTCCTGGGCTTGCTTCAGGGTGACCCTGGAAGCTAAATGCTGGAGTATCTTGGAACTCTATGCCCTGAAGTGATTGATCAAAAAGAGATATATGAGACACACGAATATTATCTGGTAAAGACTCAATATCTACAGCAAACCCATGGTTTTGACTGGTGATCATAACCTCTTTAGTTTTAATATCCTGCACTGGATGATTTGCACCATGATGGCCAAATTTCATTTTGTGAGTTTTAGCGCCTCCAGCTAAAGCTAACAATTGATGGCCAAGGCAAATTCCAAAAATAGGTATCTTTATATCTAAGAATTTTTTTATATTTTCAATTGCGTAAGTGCATGGCTCTGGATCGCCAGGCCCATTTGAGAGGAATATACCTCTTGGAGATAATTCCATAACTTCATCAAATGAGGTTTTAGCATTAACAACATGAACTTCTCCAGCATAATCAGATAACAGCCTTAATATATTAGTTTTAATTCCGAAATCATATGCAACTATTGGTCCATTTTTATTTGAAGACTCTTTATATTCTGGCCAAACACCCTGATTCCATTTATAACTTTCAGCAGATGAAACCTCTTTAGCCAAATCAAGACCCTCAAGCCCAGAGAAAGACTTAGCTTCTTGAAGAGCTTCAGCTTCTGATATCAATCTTGATGATCCTATGCAGCAGGCCATGGACCCTTTTTCTCTAATTATTTGAGTGAGCTGTCTAGTATTTATTCCAGATATAGCCATAACATTCTGCTCAATTAGAAACTCTTCGAGTGTCTTTTGAGATCTCCAGTTGCTTGGCTTAGTGCAAAATTCTTTCACAACCAACCCAGAAGCATGAATTTTATTAGATTCATGATCTTCTGCATTAATGCCAGTATTCCCTATATGGGGATGAGTAAAGGTAATAATTTGTTTTTTATATGAAGGATCCGTGATAATTTCTTGGTATCCGGTCATGGAAGTATTAAATACTATCTCACCAACATCAACTTTTTCTTCACCAAAGCCCTCTCCATGGAATATACTGCCATCTTCTAAAACTAAAATAGAATGAAAAGGCATTATATACTTGCCTCATAGAGGTAAAATAGAGAAGAATAATCAGAATATCTTGAATAAGAAATTTTGGATTTTAATGAGCTAAAATATCGTGCCGGCATTAAAATTGTACTTTATAGACTTAGGAGCCAACTGTCTATATAAATTTAAAAAAATATGAAAATTTCAATCAAAAATAATACTCAAATCCAAAAAATGCGAATAGCAGGGAAGCTTGCTTCTGAAGTGCTCGAAATGATTGAACCTTTCGTTGTTCCAGGAGCCTCAACTGGAGAGCTTGATAAAAGATGTTTTGATTATATTACTGATGTGCAAAAGGCAATTCCTGCAAATGTTGGCTATAGAGGGTTTGAAAAAACAATATGCTCAAGCATTAATCAAGTTATATGTCATGGCATCCCAGATAATAATAGAATCTTAAAAGATGGTGATATTCTTAATATTGATGTAACTGTCATAAAAGATGGCTGGCATGGAGATACATCAAAAATGTACCTTGTTGGAAAGTGTAAGCCTCATAATGAGAGGCTTGTTAAGGTCACTCAAGAGTGTCTATATAAAGCTATTGAAGTTGTGAAGCCTGGTGCCTATCTTGGTGACATTGGCCATGCTATACAACAACATGCAGAATCTAATTATTACAGCGTAGTTGAAGACTATTGCGGACATGGTATTGGTGATATTTATCATGAGGATCCTCAGATTCTTCATTATGGTAAACCTGGGAGGGGAATTGAAATTAAAGAAGGTATGTGTTTCACCATTGAGCCAATGATTAATCAGGGATCAAAATACTGTAAAACACTCAGAGACGGCTGGACTGTTGAAACCAAGGATGGAAGAAATTCAGCACAGTGGGAGCATACGCTAGCTGTAACAAGTAATGGTGTTGAAGTTCTAACTAAAAGACTTGAAGAATCTCTATGACAGAAAAAGAATCAACCATAAACAAGTATTTTTGGTCTGATTTTTCTAAGATATATAAAAAACCTTCGCTTATAGATGACCATCTAATAAAAAACTCAAATCTCATCGAAGCAACTCTTATCAAAAACTTTACAGAGCTTGGCTTGAATCAAAATTATTCAATTTACGCGAATGGTGGTTTTGGAAGGAAAGAAATGTTTCCATCATCTGATATCGATATTTCAATAATTGAGAATAAAAATTCTACAGAAGACAAAATAAATTTAGAAATTTTTATAACCAAATTGTGGGATTTAGGATTCCAAGTAGGTCATTCGGTTAGATCAATTGCAGATATAAAAAAAATATCAAAAAATGATTTAAAAGAATTTACATCATATCTTACAAGAAGAGCATTAATCTCTACCCCTGAAATTGATATTAAAATTTCAAAAACACTTAATGGTGTCTGGAGTAAAAAAAGTTTCTTCAACGCTAAGCTTTTGGAACAAGAGGAAAGGTATTCCTCATATCACTCAACAGCATTCAATCTTGAGCCTGATTTAAAAGAGTCCCCAGGCTGCATGAGAGATTTTCAAACATCTCTTTGGATTCTTCAGCAGTGCTTTAATTTNAATAGCTATACTCAAATCAAAAAATCTAAAGAATTCAGCNTAGAAATTGNGTCAGCTATTAATTCATATAATTTTATNAAAGCTATGAGATTTGCATCAAATATCTTATCAAATAACAATAGATTAAGTTTTGAATCTCAACTTGAAATTTCAAAATCTGCAAAATTGAATAAAAATACAGGCAAAGAGTCGGTTGAAAAAATGATGAAGGATTTTTATGGGCATGCATCCAATCTTTCTAATTTTAATAACCTGGTATTTGAAACTTTTAAAGAAAAAAATAGCTTTGCAATTAAGAAAAAATTTGGAGATTTTTATTTAAAAGCAAATAAAATAGGGATAAAAAGTTTCGATATATCTGAAAATAAGCATCTAATATTTGGAATATTTATTGCTATTGGCTCGAATAAGAAAGTTAATGCTATAGACACTTCCACGATGGCTTTATTAAAAAAAAATATTCATATAATAGATAGTGATTTTAAAAAAGATGGATTTTATGCCTCGCAGTTTCTTGAAATACTTAGATCAAAATATAATTTATCTTCAATATTAAAATCAATGAAAAGCCTAGGTATTATTCAGGCCTATATTAAAGAATTTGATGAAGTTGTAGGGCAAATGCAATTTGATCTTTTCCATGTTTACACAGTGGATGAGCATACATTTAAAGTTGTTAGAAATATGAGGCAGATGCAAATCGAGTTTCATGAAGATTTTAAGCTTGAGCATGAATTACTTAAAAAAATTCCAAAGGTCGAAATTTTATATCTAGCAGGCTTATTTCATGATCTTGGCAAAGGTAAAGGCGGAGACCATTCAGAAATAGGCGCAAAAACTAGCTATAAGTTTGCCAAGAAAATTGGTCTATCTGTTGCAGACGCAGATCTGATTTCTTGGTTGGTTTTAAATCATTTACAAATGTCTTCCATTTCACAAAAAAAGGATATTTCTGATCCAAAAACAATAGAGTCATTTGCCGATATAGTATTAAATACAGAACGCTTGGACTATCTATATCTTTTAACAATTAATGATGTCAAGGCTACTAACCCCTCACTTTGGAATGGTTGGAAACATGGACTATTAAGAGATCTTTTTTTGCTCACAAGGTCTAAGCTAAATAAAGAGCCAATAAAAACATCAAAGGAAATTTCTAAAGATAGACAAAAAAATGTACTGAGTACTGTTGAAAATGATTTACAGAAAGATCTTTCAAGATATTTCTCTCTCTTTGATGATTCGTATTTCAATAAAAATAATTCTAATAAATTGACCTGGCAAAGCCAACTAATCCTTCATAGTAACAATAGTGGTTTGGTGATTGGGTGTAGAAAATGTTTTGGAAATTTATTAGAGGTTTTTATTAAGACTGAGAATTTTGATGGCTTGTTTTTAAAATTAATTAAAGTGCTAGAGCTTTCTGGGTTAGAAATTATTGATGCTTCTATTGCTACCAGTATTAATAAAGATATAGCTGCAAATACTTTCATAACTAAATTCGTACACCATGATAGAGCCCTCAATAACTCTGAAGTTAAGGAGGTCAAATCAAGGCTTATAAATAATTTTAATAACTTCTCTAAAAGAAAGGACACTGATTCAAAAAAATATAAAAAATCAGTTGCATTTAAAAAGAGTATGAATGTCTCAAATATTGAGGATAAAAACCAAAAGAAAAATCTTTTGACAATAGAGACTTCTGATGGGCCCGGTCTTTTAGCAAAAATTGCCAAGGTTCTTCACGATAATGGGACCTCAATATATTCTGCAAGAATAAATACTCTAGGTGATAGAGTTGAAGATACATTTGAAATAGAAGACGTTACCCTGTCTAGCGTTTCAAAAAAGAAAATTCAAAAAATTACTGATGACCTTGCTCAAATTGTATAAATTAAGGTCTTACCAAACTATAATAATAAAATGAAAATTAATGCAGTTGGGTACGCAACCATATCCAAATCTGGTGATATCTTAGATGTATATTATCCTGAGATAGATTTCAATGGACTTAAAACTGATATCAAAAACTCAAAAAACTTAAGTTCCTCCAAGAAACTTATTGAATTGAACTGGAATCAAGATGATCTAGATGCCCCTGTTAAAGATGTTACTTCTGCATATTTAAAACTTCATCTAATTTCATATAAATTTGTTAAGCCCAATTCTATTAATTTAGATGGCTTATTTTCCGCTCTTCCAAATGTTGCCTGGACAAACCAAGGCCCAATAAGTACAGAGGAAATTGATGAAAGACTGCTTGATTCTAAACTAAATGATTCAAATTTGTATGTTAGATCTTTAGATAAATTTCCCTCTCTAACAGATTATATTATTCCAAAAAATGTCAGAATTGCAGATGCTTCAAGAGTTCGATTGGGCGCCTATTTAGGGTCTGGGACAACTGTAATGCATGAGGGTTTTGTTAATTTTAATGCAGGTACCATGGGTACAGCAATGATTGAAGGTAGAATTTCAGCAGGTGTAGTAGTTGGTAAGAATTCTGATTTAGGTGGCGGGTGCAGCACTATGGGAACTTTGTCTGGTGGGAATGATATCAAGATATCTGTGGGTGAAAATTGCTTATTAGGAGCTAACTCCGGTTTGGGAATTCCGTTGGGTGATAACTGTACAGTTGAAGCGGGTTTATATGTTACAGCTGGAACAAAAATAGAACGGTTTGATGAGCAAGGTATATCTTTGGGTATTTGTAAGGGGTCTGACCTTGCTGGATGTTCTAATGTTGTATTTATTAGACATTCTCTAGATGGTAAAGTTATGGCTAAATTTAATAATTCTTCAATAGAGCTAAATTCGGAGTTGCATTCTAATGATTGAGTTTCTTCAAAAATTAATTCAAATTGAGTCACTTTCTCCAAGAGATGAAGGGTGTTTTGATTTAATCGAAGATCGATTACAAAAGCTTAACTTTGATTGCAAAAGAATTAATTATCTGAATGTCGAGAATCTTTATGCAACATTTGGTTCAAAAGGAAAGTTGTTTTGTTTTCTTGGACATACTGATGTGGTTCCAACTGGTCCAATAGAGAACTGGAGTCATCCACCCTTCTCTGGTCACATTGAAGGAGATCTTATGTATGGCAGGGGAACTGCTGACATGAAAGGATCTATAGCAGCATTTCTTGATTCATTGGATGAGTTTTTTCTATCTAGTCCTGATCTCAATTTTAGAATTGCAGTCTTACTTACATCAAATGAAGAAGGAGATTCTTCAGATGGATTCATAGATAAAATTGTTAATGACATGATTGATGCTGATGAGAAAATTGATTTATGTCTTGTTGGAGAGCCTACCTCTTACCTAAAAATTGGTGATAGTGTAAGGATAGGCAGAAGAGGTTCTTTGGGTGGCTCATTAAAAGTTCTTGGCAAACAAGGCCATATTGCATATCCAGAAAATGTAAATAATCCAATTTTTTCTGCAAGTGATGCAATAGTTGAGCTTAAAAATACAGTCTGGGATAATGGAAATGCAATTTTTCAACCTACAAGTTTTCAAATATCCAATATTCATTCTGGAACTGGAGCAAAAAATGTTGTTCCTGGAGAGTTGGAAATGTTTTTTAATTTTAGATACTCGACTGAGTCTTCTCAAGAAACATTGATTGATGAGTTCGAGGCTATTCTTAAAAAATTAAATATTGAATACGANATCGATTGGAAATTAAGCGGCCTTCCCTATTTGACTGAAAAAGATAATCTTAAGGATGTTGTAGTTCAATCAGTTCAAAAAATTACTGGATATAGTCCTGATTTAAATGCAAAGGGCGGAACATCTGACGGAAGATTNATTGCAAAAATGGGTACAGAAATTGTTGAGCTTGGCCCGCTAAATGAAACCATTCATCAAATAGACGAACATATTAAAATATCTGAGTTANGGGTCCTCAAGGATATCTATACAGATATCCTTGAAGGCCTAAACAGAAAGTTAAAAAATAATCTTAGTTAACTTTCTGCCTTATTTGCTTTAAAGAAAAAAGCCAGCCCAATTAGAATTGCGGCAATTACTGCATAATATTGAATCATAAAAGTAAATATAGGCTGAACTGAAGTTAATCCGTCAACTGTTGCATCTCCTCCAAGGAGACCAGCAAGCACTCCACCTATTGCTGATGCAAGGAACCATAAGCCAAACATTTGGCCCATATACCTCTTAGGTGAATATTTTGAAAAAGCAGATAAACCTATAGGAGAAAGTGCAAGTTCACCCCATGTTTGTAATAGATAGGTGATTACAAGCCATCTCATGCCAACTGGCGAAGAGATCATAGCCAGTTGAACAGCATAAACCATAACAATAAAACTAATAGCCATAAAGATTAAACCAATTGCAAATTTTATTGGAAGTGACGGATCCATATTTATTCTTGCTAAGTGAGCCCAAATACCTGCAAAAATAGGTGCAAAAATAACTACAAATATAGGGTTTGCGAATTGAAGCCATCCTATTGGAATAATAAAACCTGCTACAGATAGATCAGTATAATCTCTTGCGAAAATACTTAATGAACTTGCTGACTGATCAAACCCCGACCAGAATGCAGCGGCGCCAATAAAGAGAACGAACAACAAAAGAAGATTCTTTTTTTCTGAATCTGACAAGCCTGCAAAAATATATAAATATAGAAAATATAGACCAGCTACAACTGTTAAAAAATATGCAAAGTTTTCAGCAAAAACTCTTGGATCGATAGTTATTAAACCAAGAAGGCCCAAACCTATAACTCCGAACATTAAAACCAAACTAAGTTTAGTCCATCTAATAAGTTTAGCTCTTCTTAAATCATCCATGTCATTTGGATTAGCGCCAGCTGAACCCAGAAGATGTCTGAACTTAATGTACTGATAGACACCAAATGCCATTCCTATTCCAGCAGCACCAAACCCATAATGCCAACCGATTTTCTCACCAAGATATGAGCAAATTAAAAACCCAAGAGTAGACCCAACATTAATGGACATATAAAAAATTGTATAACCAGAGTCCCTTCTGTCATCATTGTCCTTATAAAGATTTCCTACTATTGTTGAGATATTCCCTTTTAATAAACCTGTACCAAGTACCACAAGAATAAGTCCCAAGAAGAATGTCTGCTCTAATGGTATTGCAAGGGTGAAGTGGCCTAAAGCAATAATAATGGCACCTATAAGGACTGCTTTTTGATGACCTAAAATATTATCTGCAATCCATCCACCAGGAACCACCATAAAATAGACCATTCCAACATAAATGCCATAAATAGCATTAGCATTCATTGAAGAAATACCCATCCCAGGATTAAAGCCAGTTATTGAACCTGTCATGTATAAAACTAATAATGCTCTCATTCCATAGTAAGACATTCTTTCCCACATCTCGGTCAAGAATAGAGTTCTTAATCCAATTGGATG
>JGI26082J51739_10002003_pt1 | contig 12601 bp, 11 predicted proteins | sample SaaInl5LU_22_DNA_FD_51739 | JGI IMG/M metagenome (IMG submission 51739)
GTAATCAGCCGTTATCTTCCGCCGATATTGGCCAACACGCATTGGTCTTAAGCGCCGTGACTGAGTCGTGGGTGGAGGTGATTGGCCGGTCGGGTACNCGGGTCTTTACCCGCCTGATGAGCCCGGGTGACTATGTCGTTTTGGGGGATGAGGATCTGCCGTATAACGTGTTGGTGGGCAATGCGGTGGGTGTGCGCGTCTTCTCGCGCGGCCAGCCTGTGGATGTGCAGGCAACGGCGCGTTTAAACGTGTCGCGCTTTGACGTGAACTGAATTAAACAGATACAGGGTTTTCAAATGACGACCACTCCAGCAACGACAACGACAGAGACAACGACAACGACCGCCGCACCGGTCACGATCTCGCAAGCCCAGAAGCGTCAAACGCTGCAAGCCCGTGTGGCTTGGGGNGACCACGTTGTGACCGTCGGAGGCGATGCGCCGGTGCGGGTGCAGTCGATGACAAACACGGACACAGCGGACGCCGTGGCCACCGCGATACAGGTAAAAGAGCTGGCTCAGGCGGGCTCTGAGTTGGTGCGCATCACGGTCAACAACGATGAGTCGGCCAAGGCCGTGCCCTACATACGCGAGCAATTAGACCGTATGGGAATCATGACTCCCTTGGTCGGTGACTTTCATTACAACGGCCATCGTTTGTTGGCCGACCACCCTGATTGCGCGCAGGCCCTGTCCAAGTACCGTATCAATCCGGGTAACGTGGGTCGGGGTGAGAAGGGCGATAAGCAGTTTGCCCAGATGATCGANATGGCCTTGCGCTGGGACAAACCCGTTCGCATTGGCGTCAATTGGGGTAGCTTGGATCAGGATTTATTGGCCTCGATGATGGATGCCAATAGCCTGCGCGCGACGCCTTGGGACGTTAAGCAAGTCATGGTTGAAGCGCTGATTTCATCCGCGCTGGCCTCGGCTGAAACGGCCCAGCGTTTAGGTATGTCGCCCGCTCAAATTTTGCTCTCCTGCAAAGTCAGCGGTGTGCAGGAGTTGATCACGGTGTATCAATCGCTGGCGACGCGCTGTAACTATGCGCTGCATCTCGGCTTGACCGAGGCGGGCATGGGGACCAAAGGCACCGTGGCCTCGGCTACCGCCTTGGCGGTTTTGTTACAGCAAGGTATTGGTGACACCATCCGCGTATCGCTGACACCCGAGCCAGGGGAAGCGCGTACCCAAGAGGTGGTGGTTGCGATGGAGATTTTGCAATCATTGGGCTTGCGCGCGTTTGTTCCGAGTGTCACGGCCTGTCCCGGTTGTGGTCGGACGACCAGTAGCGTCTTTCAAGAATTGACCAAAGAGATTGATGACTACATGCGCGACGCCATGGTGGATTGGCGCGACCAATACCCCGGTGTTGAGAGCATGAAGGTCGCGGTCATGGGCTGTATCGTCAATGGGCCTGGTGAGAGCAAGCATGCCGATATCGGTATCAGTCTGCCGGGCACCGGCGAGGCGCCCAGTGCACCGGTCTACATCGATGGCGAAAAGGCCATGACACTCCGAGGCGATGGCATCGGTGCGCAATTTAAAGCGGTTGTGGAAAGCTATGTGCAGAAGCGCTACGGCGCCTCACACAACACAGCGGCATAACATGCTACGAGGCGGCGTCAGTCGCTGTTGACATTGGTATTTTTGTAACGAGTTTTATGGCTGAAAAGTTAGTTGCCGTTAAAGGCATGAACGATATTCTCCCCGCGGAGTCCGCGCATTGGGAATGGCTGGAGTCCGAGTTGAGGGACTTGATGGCAACGTACGCGTATCGCAATGTACGAACACCCATTGTGGAGCCAACCGGGCTGTTTGTCCGTGGGCTTGGCGAGGTCACCGATATCGTCGAAAAGGAGATGTACTCCTTCGAAGACCGCCTGAACGGCGAGGCCCTGACACTGCGCCCAGAGGCGACGGCAGGTGTGGTGCGCGCAGTGGTGGAGAACAATTTGTTGTATGACGGCCCGCGCCGCCTGTACTACATGGGCCCGATGTTTCGTCATGAGCGCCCTCAGCGCGGTCGCTATCGACAGTTTCATCAGGTGGGTGCAGAGGCCTTGGGTTTTGCAGGCCCAGATGTCGATGCAGAACTGATTTTTATGGCGTGCGATTTGTGGGCAAAGCTTGGCCTCACACAGGTGCGTTTAGAGATCAACAGCCTTGGTCAGCCCGATGAGCGCTTGGCGCATCGCGAGGCGCTGATCAGCTACCTCGGCGCCCAAGAGTCGTTATTGGATGAGGAGGCCAAGCGCCGCCTGCACAGCAACCCGTTGCGCATCCTAGATACGAAAAACCCTGCGATGCAGGGCTTGGTAAATGACGCGCCCAAGTTGATGGATTATTTGGGCGAGGCCTCGTTGGCCCACTTCAATGGATTGCGCGCCATTCTCGACGACGCGCAGGTGCCTTATCACATCAACCCGCGCTTGGTTCGCGGCATGGACTACTACAACCTGAGCGTGTTTGAGTTTGTGACCGAGGAGCTGGGCTCGCAAGGAACCATTTGTGCGGGCGGGCGCTACGACGGCCTGATTGCGCAGATTGGCGGCAAGCCTGCGCCGGCTGTTGGGTGGGCGTTAGGGGTTGAGCGGATTTTGGAGCTGTTGAAGAGCCAGTCCTTGTTGCCTGCAGCGCCGGTGCCCGATGTGTACGTGGTCGTTCCCAGCGCCGATCATGCGATGGTGGCGGCACAGGTCTGCCGCGCCTTGCGCACGGCGGGTGCTCAGGTGCACATGCACGCGGGTACCGCAGATGGTCAAGGAAGCATGAAGTCGCAGTTCAAGCGTGCAGACGGTAGCGGCGCCACCTGGGCCGTGATTCTAGGCGGAGATGAGCTGGCTGCTGGGGCGGTGTCGGTCAAACACTTGAGGGGCGGGGCCGATGCGCAAGGGACGGTGTCCTTGGGCGATCTCGCAGCTTGGTGGGCGGGACAGGCGGCCTAAGCCCAGCGTCGCCGTGTTCGCTGAGGCATTCTTGCCCAGTAGCCCATAAAAGAGCGGACTACGCCCTACAATAGCCAGTGCACAGGTGCCCAGTGGGCCGCGTGCAACCGTGACATTTTTATACCTTAGACAGACGCAGGCAGGCATGGCGACACAACAACTCGATCTAGAAGAGCAAGAGCAACTTGATAAGCTCAAGGATTTTTGGCGCAAATGGGGCAATGCCATCACGTGGGTGGTGATCGCTTTATTGAGCGGCTACGCGGCATTCAATGGCTGGCAGTTTTGGCAAAACAAGCAAGCGCAAAAAGCGGGCGCAATTTATGACCAAGTAACGCAAGCGGTTGCGGCCAAAGACGTGCCCCGTTTGACGCGTGTCGTCGGTGATTTTCGCAATGAGGCCAGTGCCTCAATCCTGTTGCAACACAGTGAACTGGCGCTCGCCAAATTGGCGGCTGACAACGGTGACTATGCTGTCGCGGCTGCCGCGCTAGATCGTGTCATCGCGGACGGTCATGACGAAGGGCTGACAGCAGTGGCGACGTTGCGTTTGGCTGGCGTTTATATGCAGCAAGGCGCGATGGACAAAGCCAAGGCGTTNCTAGNNGGCGAGTGGGCTGTTGCGTTTCAGGGCTTAGTCTCTGACCGTCTGGGCGATATTGCGATGGCGGCATCCGACAAAGAANCAGCGCTAGCGGCGTATCAACAGGCGTGGGCCACTTTGAGCGAAGATGCGGCCTACCGCCGGCTGGTTGAGGTCAAGTTGAATGCACTCGGTGCGGTCGCCGGGGTTTCCGGGGTTGTGGGGGCGCAAACAAAGTGATGAACCGCATGGTTTTACGCGTGTTGGGCTACGGCGTGGGCTTGTTCTTGGTTGGCCACTTGGCAGCATGCTCCTCTGTCGACGTGCCACAACCAACCCCGCTCAAGCCGTTAGAGCCGCTACTCAGCGTCTCAGAGGTTTGGCAAGCGCCATTGGGCGGCGAGGTCGGTGACGGTCTGCGCATGGCAGCGCATGACAACTTGTTGGCAGCTGCCACACTTGATGGCCTGCTGCGGGTGATCGATACAGAGACGGGTGAGACGCGTTGGTCAGCGCAGTCAGAGACCGCGCTGATCGCGGGCGTTGGTTTTGATGGCAAGCGCGTCGCGGCCATTGATACCGAAAATGGACTGCAGGTTTTTGAAGCGGGCAAGCATCTATGGACAGCCCGCTTACCTGCGCGCAGTTATACCCAGCCCTTGCTTGCGGGCGGGCGGGTGTTCGTCTTACTGAGCGACCGCCGTGTGGGCGCCTTTGATGCCGATACCGGGGCGCAACTGTGGCTGCGTCGCTATGCAGACTCAACATTGGTGCTGGCCCACCCCGGTTTATTGGCGGCGGTAGCCAATACCTTGGCGGTCGGTTTAGGTGAGCGGTTTAGTGCGATCAACCCCGANAATGGCGCCTTGCTGTGGTCGACGCCGCTGGTTCGNCCAAGAGGTATTGACGAACTGGAGCGCCTGGCTGACTGGGTGAGCGGGGCGGTTTTTGCAGGTACCCGCGTCTGTGGGCAAGCGTTTCAAAATGCCGTCGGCTGTATTGATCTTGCGACGCGCCGTGCGGAGTGGACGGTCCCGTCTAGCGGNGTGAACGGATTGGCGGGCGATGTTGCGGCGCTTTACAGCATCGATGCGACAGGAAAAATTTCCGCAATGAAGACGGACAGTGGGGCGTCTATTTGGACGCAACGAGATTTGTTACTGCGAGGCTTGACTGCGCCCTTGTTGCTGGGTCAAACAATCGCTATCGGAGACTTCGCGGGCTACGTGCACTGGTTGTCACGGACAGACGGTCAGATCATGACGCGCATGTCAACAGATGGGTCGCCCATCGTTGGCGCGCCGTTGTTGGTTAATGGCACGGCCGTCGCTGTGACTAAGCAAGGCACGGTGTACGCATGGCGACCACAATGAAGCCTGTGATTGCCCTGGTAGGGCGTCCCAACGTGGGCAAATCCACGTTGTTTAACCGGATGACAAAGACGCGTGATGCCATCGTCGCTGACTACGCGGGGTTGACCCGCGATCGGCACTATGGATCCGGTCGCTTGGGTGCTAGAGAATTTATTGTCATTGATACCGGTGGCTTTGAGCCTACGGCAGAAACCGGCATCATCAAAGAAATGGCCAAGCAAACGCGTCAAGCGGTCGCCGAGTCAGATGTGGTGATTTTCGTGGTGGACGCGCGCGAGGGCTTGAGTGCGCAGGACCATGACATCGCCTCGTTTCTTCGCCGTTTGGGCAAACCCTGTTTGTTGGTTGCCAACAAGGCGGAGGGGATGACCCAAGGGATACAGCTGACCGAGTTTTACGAGCTGGGCTTTGGCGAGGTAATCCCCGTTTCGGCCGCACACGGGCAAGGTACGCGAAGCCTCATTGAGTTGGCATTAGAACCGCTCAACTTGCCGGAGTTGGATGACGAGCCTGAAGTTGATGACGGAACCATCCGTCTCGCCGTTGCCGGACGCCCCAACGTGGGCAAGTCGACGTTGATCAATGTTTGGCTAGGCGAAGAGCGGTTGATTGCCTTCGACATGCCCGGCACGACGCGGGATGCGATTAGCGTGCCGTTCACCAAAGACGAACAAAAATACGAGCTCATTGACACCGCTGGCTTGCGCCGTCGGGGCAAGGTGTTTGAGGCGATCGAGAAATTCTCGGTGGTAAAAACCCTGCAGGCGATTGAGCGAGCCAATGTCGTGGTGCTCCTGATTGACGCAATACAGGGTGTCACGGATCAAGACTCGCATATTGCGGGCTTCATTGTTGAAAGTGGCCGCTCCGTTGTCGTCGCGATCAATAAATGGGATGCCGTTGACAGTTATCAGCGTGAATTGGTGAAGCGGTCCATTGAGCAACGTCTGGCTTTTTTGCGTTTCGCTGACGTCTTTACGATTTCAGCGATCAAACGCCAGGGCTTGGAACCGGTTTGGAAGGCCATTGCGCACGCGCATGCGTCGGCCACGCGCAAAATGCCCACCCCCAAACTCAGCCGTATTTTGGAAGAGGCGGTCGCCTACCAGCAACCCCAACGCAGCGGTATGTTCCGGCCTAAGTTGCGCTATGCCCACCAAGGGGGCATGAACCCGCCGGTTGTGGTGGTACACGGTAACTCGCTGGAGCACGTAACGGAAGCCTATAAGCGCTACCTCGAGGGGCGGATTCGAGAGGCGTTTGACCTGACAGGCACGCCCCTGCGTGTCGAGATGAAGAGCGCTGACAACCCCTACGCCAACAAGTCGTAAATTCCTTAAACCCTGTCGCGGCGCGGTTTTATTTAAAATCGATATCGGCGCGATGTGGTAAGGTTAATCTTTTAAAGCACACAACACGGACCATATCGTGAGTAATAACAAAGGCCAACTTTTGCAAGACCCGTTCTTAAACCAATTACGGCGCGAGCATGTCCCTGTTTCCATCTATTTAGTGAATGGAATCAAGCTTCAGGGGCAAATTGAATCGTTTGACCAGTACGTCGTCTTATTGCGTAATACGGTAACTCAAATGGTTTATAAGCATGCTATTTCAACGATTGTGCCTGGACGTCCGGTGCAATTTACGGGGCCGGGCGACACAGAGCAAACTGCCGAGTGAGTGAAGACGCGCCCAAGGTCGTCTTGGTCGGCGTTGACTTCGGGCTACCCAATTTTGACGCGGAGCTAACCGAGCTAGGCCTGTTAGCCGAGTCAGCAGGCTTTGTCGTTGCTGAACGTGTGACCTGTAAGCGGCGCGCACCCGACGCTGCCCTGTTCATTGGCACGGGAAAAGCNGACGAAATCAAGCTCATTGCAGAGGGCGTTGGTGCAACAGAGATTCTGTTTGACCANGCCCTGAGCCCCGCCCANCAACGCAATCTTGAGCGAACCATGGGCTTGGCGGTCAACGACCGTATTTTGCTTGTTCTCGAAATTTTCTCTCAACGGGCGCGTAGCTTCGAGGGCAAGTTGCAAGTCGAGTTGGCTCGTTTGCAGTACCTAACGACGCGACTGGTCAGGCGTTGGTCTCACCTAGAGCGCCAGCGCGGCGGCGTTGGCCACCGAGGTGGCCCCGGAGAGCGCCAAATTGAGTTGGATAGACGCATGCTGAATGACAGCATCAAACGAACCAAGGAGCGACTGACCAAGGTCAAGCGCCAGCGTCAAACCCAGCGCAAGCAGCGAGAGCGCTCGGGTACCTTCAAGGTATCGATTGTTGGCTACACCAATGCGGGCAAATCCTCGCTGTTTAATGCCTTGGTTAAAGCGCAAAGCTACGCCGCAGATCAGCTGTTTGCCACCTTGGACACCACCACGCGCCAAATGTACCTAGCGCCAGTCGAGGCCTCNATATCGATCTCTGACACCGTCGGCTTTATTCGGGATTTGCCTCACGGCTTAGTGGCGGCCTTTTCTGCCACCTTGCAAGAGTCGGTGGAAGCCCATTTGCTATTGCACGTTGTAGATGCGGCAAACCCCGCTAGTTTTGAGCAAATTATGGCGGTGCGGGAGGTCTTGGCCGAGATTGATGCGGGTGAAATTGAGCAGATCTTGGTTTTCAACAAAGCCGACCTGATCGAACACGACAAAGCCCCAGAGCGCATGCGCGATGAGTTGGTGCATGACGGCCGGGCGATCACGCGTATTTTCGTGAGTGCTCAGACAGGAGAGGGGCTTGATGGCTTGCGCGACCTGCTCGCAGAGCGCTATCAGGCATTCGCCACCGACCCCGCTGCTTACATCCCGGAAACAGACGACCCACGGTTTGCGCACTTAGCGCGTTAACCCTAATGCCCCTAGGCTGTGAGCGGGCGAACAACTCATGCCACAATTAAACCCATTGAAAACAGATCGGATATCCATTACATGACTGCGATTTCGCGACTTACTAATCGGCCAGGCATCTTTGCGCGTCTGGTGCGGGTGTTTAACCTCAACGGTTCAGACTGGGGCCGGGGCGAGAATGACAAGCCTAAATCAGACCAACCNAGTGGCTCTGACGAGGAGCGTCAGCACGACAACGTTGAGCCAATNCGCCCATCCGGACAAGGNGGTTCGTCACAACGTCCGCGTAACCAAGANGGGCCGCCCGACTTGGATGAACTGTGGCGTGACTTCAANCANCGTTTAGGCGGCCTCTTTGGCGGCTCGAACGGACGTAATGGGAACGGCANTGGCAATGGCAACGGTTCTCCGCCACCCTTCCGTCCAGACGGCAAGTCTGCCGGTATCGGCGCGGGCCTGATCGCCGGTGTGCTGCTGCTGATCTGGTTGTCTACCGGCTTCTTCATTGTGCAAGAGGGCCAGCAGGGCGTGATTACCCAGTTTGGTCGTTACCACAAGACGGTTGGCGCGGGTTTCAACTGGCGTATCCCGTATCCAGTGCAGGCGGAAGAAGTGGTTTTTGTGACCCAAATTCGTTCGGTGGATGTGGGTAGTGACGCCATCGTCCCCGCAACGGGCTTGCTGGAGTCCGCTATGTTGACGGCGGATGAAAACATCGTCGAAATTAAATTTGCTGTGCAGTACCGCCTGAGCGATTCCCGAGCCTACTTGTTTGAGAGTCGTGACCCCGACGCCGCGGTCGTGAAAGCGGCTGAGACAGCGGTTCGCGAGGTAGTCGGAAAAATGAAGATGGACTCTGCTTTGGCAGAAGAGCGCGATCAAATTGCGCCGCGTGTGCGTACCCTNATGCAGACGATTTTGGATAGATACAAAGTCGGTATTGAGGTCGTAGGCGTNAACTTGCAACAGGGTGGTGTGCGACCACCTGAGCAAGTTCAAGCGAGCTTTGACGATGTATTGAAGGCGGCGCAAGAGCGTGAGCGAGCCAAGAATGAGGCCCAAGCCTATGCCAACAACGTGGTGCCACGAGCCGGCGGTGCTGCAGCGCGTTTGCGCTCGGAGGCCGAGGCTTACCGTGCACGTATCGTGGCGCAGGCTGAAGGTGATGGCCGCCGTTTTGAATCCATTTTTACCGAGTACAAAAAGGCGCCTGAAGTGACTCGCGACCGCTTGTATGTGGACGCGATGGAAGAGATTTATAGCAACGTCAGTAAAGTGTTGGTGGAGTCNCGTGATGGCTCGAACCTGCTGTACCTGCCGTTGGATAAGCTCATGGGCTCTGGCGCCGGCTTGCGTGATGGCAGTGCGCCGCTCACCTCGTCGCCTTCTAGCTTGTCTAACCAATCACCCACTCTCAACCTAGACGGTTCTCGGGCGCGTTCACCAGATAACGCGCGCTCGCGAGACGGCCGATAACGGTCACGTTGAACCACATTTAGAGAATTACAAGAGGTTGTTATGAATAAGTTAGGTCTATGGATTGCATCGCTGGCCATATTGCTAGGGCTCGCCAGTTCCACTATGTTTGTTGTTGACCAACGCCAATTTGGCGTGGTTTATCAGTTGGGCGAGATTAAAAGTGTTGTGACGGAGCCGGGTTTGAATTTCAAGCTCCCGCCGCCCTTCCAGAATGTTAGCTACATCGACAAGCGTTTGTTGACGCTAGAGAGTACGGACACCGAGCCGATGCTGACTGCGGAAAAGCAACGTGTCGTGATCGATTGGTTTGTGCGCTGGCGTGTCTCTGACGCGTCGCAGTACATTCGTAATGTTGGCTTGAACGAGCGAGCTGGCGCGCTGCAATTGAACCGCGTGATTCGTAACTCTTTCCAAGAAGAGGTGAACCGTCGTACGGTGTTCCAACTGCTCTCGTCTGATCGTGAATCACTGATGGCGGACGTCAAGGCGCAGGTCTTGCGAGCGGTTAACGGTGCTGAAAAGCCGTGGGGTATGGACGTGGTCGATGTGCGGATTACCCGCGTTGATTATGCCGAGACCATCACCAAATCGGTTTACGACCGTATGGAAGCAGAGCGTAAGCGGGTGGCGAACGAATTGCGTTCTACCGGCGCGGCGGAGGGTGAACGCATTCGCGCCGATGCAGACCGCCAGCGCGAAGTGATTTTGGCTGAAGCCTACCGCGACGCCCAGACCCTCAAGGGTAAAGGGGACGCAGAAGCGGCGGCGGCCTACGCAAAGTCCTTCGGTCGGGACCCCGCCTTCGCTAAGTTTTACCGCAGCTTGGAAGCCTACAAAGCCAGCTTCACCTCTAAGAATGACATCGTGGTGTTGGATGGTGACTCGGACTTCCTCAAAGGCATGAAAAGCGGCCTTGTGGGGCCGACTAAGTAAGCGGTTTGCTTAAAACCCGTTAGGGCCTTTGCCCTAACGACGCGCCGAAACGCTGCACTGGTATCCCACCAGCGCAGCGTTTTTTTTGAGGCCTGTTCGAGATTGTCGGTTCACGCGGAGCGCATAAAGTGCCAGGTGCGGCGAGCGTTACAATCTAAGGCTGTATTCCCACATCTAAACTTCTATGTCTGCTTGGGTTCTCCCAGATCATTTGGCCGATGTCTTGCCCTACGAGGCGCGCCAGATCGAAGAGCTTCGCCGCGTGCTTCTGGACGCGGCGCGCACCTTTGGTTACGAGCTCGTGATGCCGCCTTTATTGGAGCATCTCGAGTCCCTGTTATCCGGGACTGGTGAGTCCTTGGACTTGCGCACCTTTAAGTTGGTTGATCAGCGTACCGGCAGGTCGTTGGGTTTGCGCGCAGACACCACGCCGCAAGTTGCTCGGATTGATGCCCACCTATTGAACCGTCAGGGTCCTGCGCGCTTGTGCTACTGCGGGCCTGTCGTGCACACGCAGCCAAGCCATGGCAATGCCTCGCGCGAGCCGTTGCAGTTTGGCGCAGAGCTATACGGCCACCAGGGGCAAGAGGCAGACCTTGAGATTTTGGAACTGGTCCTGACCATACTCAACCGCGCCGGGGTAGGGACGTTTGTGCTGGATTTAGCCGACGTGCGCGTCGTGGATGCGTTGTTGGCACCCGCTGGTTTGGATGCAGGCAGCGCCTCGGCTATCCATCAGGCGCTGGCCAAAAAAGATACGGCCACCCTCATCGCCTTGACCGCAGATTTGCCCGAGGCGATGCGCGACGGCTTGCGCCTGATTCCTGATTTGTACGGCGGTGTAGAGGTACTAGAGCTCGCACGCAACAGCCTACCCAGCAGCCCGCTCTTGACCGAGGCATTGGACGATTTGGCGCGTCTGGTTACTGGCGTTCAGGCCATCGCCAGCGTACAGGTATCGATTGATCTGGGTGACCTGCGCGGATATGCTTATTACACGGGTCTGCGTTTTTCGGTCTATGCGCAGGCATTCGACGATGGGCAGCAGTGCGAGTTGGTGCGTGGGGGACGTTACGACGAAGTCGGCGCGGTGTTTGGACGCCGTCGTCCCGCCGTTGGCTTTAGCGTTGATGTGAAAGAGTTGGTCGGTATGTCGGCCACCCCGAAATTACACCGAGCGATTCGTGCGCCTTGGGGCGATGCGCCCGGGTTACGCGAGGCCGTCGCGGCACTGCGGCAGCAAGGGGAGGCGGTTGTCTCCCTGTTGCCTGGCCATGACAACGAGGTGAATGAGTTTGACTGCGACCGTGAGTTGGTCCTCCTTGATGGTGCGTGGCAGGTGCGGGCAGCAGCCTGATCGCCTCTCGCACCGACTTCCTTTTATTTTTTTGAGAGCATAGGCCATGGCATCGTCCGGACGCAACGTCGTAGTAGTTGGCACCCAGTGGGGTGACGAGGGTAAGGGTAAGTTGGTTGACTGGTTGACTGAAACCGCAACCGGTGTGGTGCGCTTTCAAGGGGGGCACAACGCCGGGCACACACTGGTAATTAATGGCGTAAAGACCGCCTTGCACCTGATTCCCAGCGGCATCATGCGTCCTGGCGTCACCTGTTACATCGGTAACGGTGTGGTGCTATCTGCTGGCAAACTGCTGGAAGAGATCAGCGGCTTGGAGAAGGCAGGTATTCAGGTGCGTGACCGCTTGCGAATCAGCGAAGCGTGTCCCTTGATATTGCCGTTTCCATGTGGCGCTTGATGTGGCGCGGGAGGCCGCAAAAGAAAAGGCGGGAACGGCCAAAATCGGCACAACGGGTCGCGGTATTGGCCCCGCCTATGAGGACAAAATTGCGCGCCGCGCACTGCGTGTACAGGACTTAAAGCATCCCGAACGGTTTGCAGCGAAGTTGCGAGAGTTACTTAGCCTACACAACCACGTGCTATCGACCTACTTGAACAGCGCTGATCTGGCATGGGCGAGCCGATTGCGGGCTATCTTAAAAACGGCGAAATACAGTTCGATGCCGTCTACGACGAAGCCATGGCGCATGCCGAAGAAATCCTACCGATGGTTGGTGACGTGTCGCGTGAACTCAATGCTGCGCATCAAGCGGGCGCTTGCCTGTTGTTTGAGGGCGCGCAGGGCACCTTGCTGGATATCGACCACGGCACCTACCCCTTCGTGACATCAAGCAACTGCGTGGCGGGTAACGCGGCGGCGGGTGCGGGCGTTGGCCCTGGACTGTTGCATTACGTGCTGGGAATCACAAAAGCCTACTGCACCCGTGTGGGTGGTGGACCATTCCCAACGGAGTTGGACTGGTTGACACCGGGTACGCCTGGCTACCACCTGTCCACCGTAGGCGCTGAGATGGGGACGACCACCGGTCGCCATCGCCGATGTGGCTGGTTTGACGCGGCCTTGCTAAAGCGCTCGGCACA
>JGI26082J51739_10002012_pt1 | contig 12549 bp, 14 predicted proteins | sample SaaInl5LU_22_DNA_FD_51739 | JGI IMG/M metagenome (IMG submission 51739)
GTATCATTCATTGAATAACCTACAATTGTTAAAATTGCTGCAATAATTGACAGATTAATTTCTAAACTTAATAATGAAAATAAACCCAATGTGATTATTACATCATGAAATAATGCAATAATTGCTCCCAAACTAAACTGCCACTCAAATCTAATCCATATGTAAATTAACATTAAGGCTAAAGAAACACTTATTGCGATAACTCCTGATTTTAATAACTCAGCACTTACTTTAGGACCTACGTTTTCTACTCTTCTAAAATCAAAATTATTCCCAAAAGATTTATCTAAATTAGATCTTATTTCTTCAATAATATTTTTACTATCATTTTTGTTTTCAAATTTTATTAAATAATCTTGATCGTTACCAAATTTTTTAACGGATACATCACCAAGATCCATCTGATTTAAGTTATCTCTTAAATTAGATACGTTTATATTATTATCAGATGATCTAAGCTCAATTAAAGTTCCACCTTTAAAATCAATACCATAATTTAAACCTTTAAATGTAAGCAGTATTAGTGAAAGAATTACCAATATGAGAGATATTATATTGAAGTGAGTATAAAATTTATTAAATTTTATCATTATATTAAAGCCTCTTTGTCCTTATTTTTTGAAACATAAATAGCCGTCAACAATCTTGCTATAAAATAAACAGAAAATAATGTCGTAAATATCCCCACACCCAAAGTAACGGAAAAACCTTTAATAGGTCCTGAACCCATAAAAAATAAAATAATAGCTGCTAATAAAGTTGTAATATTTGCATCTAAAATTGCTGTTCTTGATTTTGTGTATCCACTATCAAAAGCAATAATATTGTTCTTTTCATTTTTAAGTTCCTCTTTTATTCGTTCAAATATCAAAACATTAGCATCTACTGCCATACCAACTGTTAATATTATCCCTGCAATACCAGGCAAAGTCAAAGTTGCTTCAAACAATGTAAGAACACCAAGAAGAATTATAAGATTAACAATTAAGGTAAAGTTAGTTATGAAACCAAATACTTTGTATTTAAAGAACATATAAATAATTACTAATAAAAAACCGATTAAAAGAGCAATCATTCCCGCATTTATAGAATCTTGACCTAAATCCGGACCAACAGTTCTTTCTTCAATAATGTTTAATGGAGCTGGTAACGCTCCAGATCTCAATAATAATGCTAGATCTGTAGCAGATTGGAAAGTAAACCCACCGCTGATTTGCCCATTACCACCTGCAATAGTGTCTCTAATAACAGGTGCACTAATAATTTTACCATCTAAAACTATTGCTAATTGTCTTCCAATATTAGATGAGGTCGCTTTACCAAATCTCTTTGCCCCCACTCTATCTAAAGTAAATGAAACAACTGTCTCATTAGTTTGGTTGTTCATTCTTGGTTGTGCATCAAGTAGATTTTCACCACTTAAAATAATTCTTTTACTAACAAAGTCCTCACTTGAACCATCTTCATATTCAAGTTTTTCAACACCAAATGAGTCTTGATTATCATTTGAAACAAATCTGAAAGTTAAGTTAGCAGTTTTGCCTAATAAAGATTTTATTCTCATTGGGTCATCTAACCCTGGAAGTTCTACTAAAACNCGGTCATTACCTCTTTTTAGAATATTTGGTTCGTTTGTACCAATTTCATCAATTCTTCTTCTTACAATCTCTAAAGCTTGATCTTGTGAAGATGTTTTAAGTTCTACAAGGCCTTGATTTGAAAAACTAACTTCAAACACACCTCCTACTTCTTCTAAATTAAATTGATGAGACTTAAATACAGGATAATAAGGGTTAATATCACTATTTTGACTTTTAAATTCATCTATTACTTGCTGTTTAAAATTATCTTCAACAGAAAAACTTAGCTTGTNATTAGTCAAATTTAAATTTGATATTCTAATATTTTTTTCCTTAAAAAATGATCTTATTAAAGTGGAAGTATTCTGAAGTTTTTGTTCAATAACAGGNGCGTTNTCTATTTCNAGTAAAAGGTATGAACCACCTTGTAAATCTAGACCTAAATTAATTTTCTTATCAATAAATCTATTGTCTTGGTTTAGTAAATTATTAGAAGCAATAAAAATAAAAAATAAAGAAAATATAGAAACGAATATTATTCTTAACTTAGAAAAATATAACATCCCTTAAACTAATAATTAAGATTATTTCTTTACTTCAACGTTATTTAGTAAACCTTGAATTCCAGTTGCTTTAACAATTTCCACTTTGACATTTTCAGCAATTTCTACTTCAACTTTGTCATTATCAATTATTCTTTCAACTGTTCCAGTTATACCACCTGATGTAATTACTTTATCACCTCTTTTTAATCCTTCGACCATTGTCTTGTGCTCTTTAACCTTTTTTTGCTGAGGTCTGATTAGAAAAAAATAAAAAATAACAAAAATTAAAATTAATGGGATAAACTGACCTATTCCTGAACCTTCCATAAAACTCCTTTATTTATGCAGATTATTTATACTACTTGAGATAGTAAAACAACTTTAATTAGATGAAATTTTTTCTAAATTATTCATGTATGGTCTTAATTTTTCAGGAATAACTATTGAGCCATCACTTTGTTGGTAATTTTCCATAACAGCAATTAAAGTTCTTCCAACGGCTAATCCACTACCATTTAAGGTACCAACATGAAGAGTTTCTTTGTTATTATTTTTATACCTAGTTTTCATTCTAGTAGCTTGAAACGATGAACAAGACGAACATGATGATATTTCTCTATATTTATTTTCTGATGGTAACCAAACTTCAATATCATAAGTTTTTTCTGCACTAAAACCCATATCACCACTACATAAAATCATTTTTCTATAAGGCAACCCAAGATCATCTAAAATTCCTGTAGCACAATTAGTCATTCTTTCTAGTTCATCTAAACATTTGTCGATTTCAACAATACTAACTAATTCAACTTTATAAAACTGATGTTGTCTAATCATTCCTTTAGTATCTTTTCCATAACTACCAGCTTCTTTTCTAAAACAAGGAGTTGATGCAACAAATCTCATGGGTAATTGCTTCAAATCAACAATTTTATCTTTTACAATATTAGTTAAAATCACTTCTGCAGTTGGTATTAAAAATTTACGATCAGTATTTTCATCAAATTTAATTTCAAATTGATCATTTTCAAATTTAGGTAATTGACCAGTGCCATACATCGTATTTTCTGATGCTATAAGTGGAGGTGAAATTTCTTTATAACCATTGGTTAGAACATGTTTGTCTAACATAAAATTTGATAAGGCTCTTTCTAACAACGCTAATTTATCTTTAACAAATACAAATCTTGATCCAGTAGTTTTTGTTGCAAGATCAAAATCAAGCATATTGAGTTTTTCACCTAGTTCATAATGTGTCTTTGGTTTAAAATCAAAACTTGGAATATTTCCAGACTTGGAAATTTCAACGTTGTCATTTTCGTTGTCACCTATTGGAACATCTTTATGAGGTATATTTGGAATGTTAGATAAGATTTTATCTAATTCTGATTTGATTTGTTTTTGCTCATTTGTAATAGTTTCAAGTTCTTTTGATATTTCTTTTGATCTTTTAAATAAACTTTCATCTTTAGATTTAGAAATATCCTTTTTTTCACTCTCAAGAGCCTCTTTTTTTTGAATATATTTTCTATTCGTTTCGTCTAATTCTTTAATTTTATCAATATCGACATCAATATTTCGACTCTTTAATTGATTTTTAAAGTAATCAAAATCAGTTCGTATTTCTTTAATATTATGCATCTTCGTTTTCTAAATCTTTACGCTCAATAAATTTTACCGAAAAAATAGATAATTCATATAAGATTAATAACGGTACAGCTAAACCTATCTGTGTAATTGGATCTGGTGGTGTTAACAAAGCAGCAGCTGCAAAAATTAATACTACAACATATTTTCTTCTGGTTTTTAAAAAATGAGAATCAACAATTCCAACTCTTGCTAGTAAGCTTAAAACAACAGGTAGCTGAAAGCTTATTCCAAATGCAAAAATTAATTTCATAACTAAAGATAAATATTCGTTTACTTTTGCCTCTAGTTGTATGGGTAAATTTGTTGATAGTCCTGAACTTTCAAAAGATAAAAAGAACTTAATCGCAAGAGGCATTATTAAATAATAAACGAGCATTCCTCCTAAGAAAAATAAAATTGGAGTTAAAATTAAATATGGAAGAATTGCTATTTTTTCATGTTTATACAAACCTGGTGCAATAAATTTCCAAATTTGCATGAGTATAAATGGACATGTTACAAAAAAAGCTGCAAAGAAAGACACTTTTAAATAAGTTAAAAAGGTTTCTTGTAATGCGGTAAATATTAATCGTCTTTCAATACCATCATCTCTTACTGCTTTTGCATAAGGCTCAACTAAAAAACCATAAAGATGTTCAGCGAATACATAACATCCAATAAAAAAGATTATTAAAAAAACGAAACTAAAAATCAGTCTTTTTCTAAGTTCCGCTAAGTGACTTACAAAGCCACCCTCTTGATCTTCGTTATGCATCTTGCTTTTCTTCTTTCTTATCCTTTTCCTTGAATTCTTTTTTTTGAATGCTGTTGTCCTTCTATATCAATATTAGAAACTTCATTTTGAATATTATTTATATATTTTTTGGTTGTACCAATCCAAGAACCCACTTTTTTTAACATGATAGGAAAATCTTTTGGACCCAAAACAATTATAGCTATTGCCACAATTATTAAAATCTCAAACCAACCAATAGTAGGCATGTGATTTAATCTTTATTTTTAGTGTCTTGATTATTTTCGGAAATATTTTTAGGTTCTGTGTCATCTGTAACATCAGATGCCATACCTTTTTTAAAGCTTTTAATACCTTTAGCAACATCACCCATTAAACTTGAAATTTTGCCTCTTCCAAAAAGCAAAACTACTAAGATAACAACAATTGCTATTTGCCAAATTCCTATGCTCATAAATAAGTTATAACCTGTTTAGAAATTTTTTAAAAGTGACTTTTTACTTATTATCATCTTCATTTAAAGTGCTGTTTAACATTTCATCAATATTTGAATAAATATCCTCTTTTTTTTCATCTTGTTTCTCTTTATAGAATTTACCAGTACCAAATATCGCATTATCAACACTAGAAGTATCAATAAGTCCTGCTGCACCCAATTCATCAACGGTTGGCAAATCAGACAATTTTTGAAGATTAAAATGGCTCAAAAAATCTTCTGTTGTTACATATTGAATTGGCTTTCCAGGAACATCCTTTCGACCGCCTGGCTTAACCCAATTTAATTCCATTAAAATTTCTAGTGTATTTGTTCCAAACGCAACACCTCTAATCTCCTCTATTTCTGCTCTCGTAACTGGTTGATGATAAACAATTATTGCAAGGGTCTCAACAGCTGCTCTAGATAGCTTTTTTTCTACCGTTTTTTCTTGAGTCATCAAATTAGATAAATTTGGGGATGTTCTAAAAGACCATTTTTTTGAAATACAAACTAAATTTATTCCTCGGTTAGAATATTCTAATTGAAGTTTTTCTAGTGATTTTTCAATATTAACTTTTTTGGATAACTTACTTTCTATAGTTTCAACATCTAACGGTTCAGCTGCAGCAAAAATAATAGCTTCTATTTCCTTTTCAATTGGTGATATTTTTGTAGGAAAATTAACTACATTATCTTTTTTTTCTAAATTTTTTTTATTCATTAATTTTCTTTAATATAAATATTATCAAATAATTTATCTTGTTTTATTTTAAGGTTCCCCTCTTTTACTAATTCTAAAGATCCAGCAAAAATTCCTGCTTTTCCTGTTTTTTTAATTTTTTTTCCTGATCTAAAACTATTAGGAATTAAATCTTCTAGATTTTTCCAATCAACTAGCTTTCCAAAAAAATCTTTGATGGTTTTAATACCATCTTCAGTAGTGAATACAGGTAATTTTGGTATATTCATTCTTTGAAAATCTTTTGTCATTATTATAGAAGAATATGTTTTTAAAAGTTCAAATAAATTTAATTTATATTCAGCACTGTAAATAGATCTTATATTACCCTTCATCCCTCTAGTTCTTATTTCGCGTCCAAGTCTTTTTCTTTTTAACATTTGTTCAGACAGCAGACGTATTAATTCAAGTTTTTTTAATTGAAGTTTTAATTTTTCAGCAACTTCTTGAACTTTAAATTCCTCTTCAGGTGTTCCTGGCAGTAATAATTTGGATTTTAGGTAAGCTAACCAAGTAGCCATTAATAAGTATTCTGATGCCACTTCTAAATTAAGATCTTTTTTATTTGAAATATAATTATGAAATTGGTCTGCTAATTTGGTTATTGAAATCTCTTCAAGATTAACTTTTTGGGCTTTTGCTAAATCTAAAAGTACGTCTAAAGGTCCGTTATAATTTTCTACATCTACTTCAAATAATGGATTATCAGATTCGATCATTAGTGAACTTTAACTCAAATTCTTATAAAATTCTGATGTTTTTTTGATTATAAACGAGTTCACTTTAGGAGAATTTTCAGCAACAATAGACATTTCTTTCAAATTCCCATTACAATGTAATGCAAGATTACAACCAGCATTGAATGCTCTTTTGGTGTTTTCCTCAAGTGAATACTTTAAACTTTTCATTGATAAATCATCTGAGATAAGCAAATTTTTAAATTTGATTTGATTTCTTATGACGTTTATTAATTTTTTAGAATGCGTGACAGTATTTTCTGGGTCAATTTTTTTGAATATTACATGTGCTGTCATTGCAAAAAGTGTTTTTTTCAAATCAAAAGCTCTAAAATCATTCTTCTTAAGATACCCCAGACTTTTATTTACAATCGGTGTAAAATAATGGCTGTCTGCTTTAGCTAATCCGTGACCAGGAATATGCTTAATAACTGTTCCAATTGAGTTTTTAGAAAAATATTTGATACATAAATTACCAATTTCAGAGACTATTTTTGGATTTCTTGAAAATGATCTATCACCAATAATATTTGAGCTACCCTTGTATCTTAAATCAAGAACTGGCAATGTATTAATATTAATGCCTAAGTGATTTAAAAGAAAACTTATTTTATCAATAAATAATTGGTAAGTAATACAAAACTCTTTTTTATTTTTAATAAAAGCTTTGCCAAAATATTCAGATGTAAAATTATCTAAAGAAATTATCTTATTCAATCTATTAACCCGGCCACCCTCTTGATCAATCATAATTGGATAATTATCATCTTTAAATATTTTCTTGATATGCGATGTTAGTTTTTTAATTTGATTAATATTATCTAAATTTCTTGAAAATAAGATTACACCCCATGGATTATGTTGTTTTAGAAAGTGGATTTCTTGATTAGTAAGTTTTTTACCCTTTATACCAGTTATAAAAGATTTTCGATTAATCATTTTTATCTAGCAATTCCCAAAAATAATATTTTTTCTTTTTTTGAGTTTGGGTATTTTTTACATATTCAATTATGTTTTGAGTGTCGTCTTCTAAAATTGGTAACTCTTGTGAATACGTTTCAATTTTTTCATTTATACTTGCAAGTGAACGATAAGATTTTTTTTTATATGAATCAGAGAAATAATATTTTGCCGTAAAAAAAATAAATAAAGTAATTATCAATAAAAAAATTAAATATTTAACCTCTTTTAACATTACATTTTTTCAGGTGTTTCAACGCCAAGTATATTCATGCCTGATCGAATGACATTAGAAATAGCTTTTAAAAATACTAGTTTATCATCTGATATTTTTTTGTCTTCGCTGATAAATCTTTTTTCTGGCTTATCTTTTCCTAAATTCCAATATGAGTGAAACAGTGAGGCAAGTTCATATAAATATACAGGTATTCTGTGTGGCTCTAATTTTTTTGATGCAGCATCAATACATTTTGGCCATTCAGATATTTTCTTAAAAATCTTAATTTCATCAGGTGTGTATTCAAAATCTGATAGTGATATTTTTAAATTAACATTTAGATCAATATTTATATGGCGATACACTGAAGAAATTCTAGCGTAACAATATTGAACATAGTAAAGTGGATTTTCTTTTGATTTCTCTTTAACGTTATCAAAATCAAAATCCAATTCAACATCACTACTTCTATTAAGCATTATAAATCTAGTGGCATCTTTGCCAACTTCAGAAATTAAGTCATCAACTGTAATATAATCTCCCTTTCGTTTTGACATTTTAAAGGGCTTGTTATCTTTAATTAGTTTAACTAACTGACTTACCTTACAAATTAGTTTGTTTTTTGAATTGGATAATGCATCCACAGAGGATGTTATTCGTTTTATATATCCGGCGTGATCAGCACCTAAAATATTAATAAGATAATCATATTTACGATCTAGTTTATTTTTGTGATAGGCAACATCACTAGCGAAATATGTCCATGATCCATCTGATTTTTGTAAAGCTCTATCCTTATCATCACCAAAATCTGTAGATTTAAATAAAAGTTGTTCTCGCTCAATCCAATTTTGATCATTTTCACCCTTAGGAGCTTTAATTTTACCTTTATAGACATGATTATTTTCAGTTAAATAATCTATTACCTTTTCAACTTCTTTTGCTTCAACAAGGGATTTTTCACTTACAAAATTATCATGCTCTATTCCTAAGCTTTTTAAATTTTTTTTAATAAGATTTAGTGCCTCTGTTATAGATAATTTGGTTAATTCTATTGAAATCTTATCGTAATTTTCAAAATCGAGTTCATTATTTGCATTGATAATATTATTTGCAAAATCAACAAGATAATCTCCTGGATATAAATCTTCATTATCAATTGGAAATGGTTCATTAAATTTGATCTCTCTTATTCTTGCATAAACAGATTTGGTAAAATTGATTATTTGATTACCATAATCATTTACATAATATTCTTTTGTAACAANGTGCTTATTAAAAGATAATAGATTTGAGATGACATCACCTAGTATAGCGCCTCTACAGTGACCGACATGGAGAGGACCCGTTGGATTAGCGGATACAAATTCAACTAAATATTTATTTTTATCTTCTTTTTCATTTACACCGAACGTGTCTGGTATCTTAATTATATTATTTATAAAGTTTGTCCAAAAAGATGGTTTTAACTTTATGTTGATAAATCCAGGTTTAGCAATTGAAACATTATCTATATATTCATCCAGAGATTTTATCTTTTTAGATAAATTTTCAGCTAGATCAAAAGGCGGTTTATTATTTATTTTGGAAAGAACCATTGCAACATTTGTTGATATATCNCAATCAAATTTTTCTGGAGGGATTTCTGCATTAATTCCATCTAGAGATGAAGGCAAAATAATTTGACCTTCTTTATTAAGATCATTTAATAGAAGTTTAATTTTTTCTAGGTAATAATCAAAAATATTCATTTATTACTATTGTAAAGATTAATTGCATAACGATCAGTCATACCAGAAATAAAATCTGAAACTGTTCTGTATTTATTGTGTTTNAAATCTTGTTTCTCGATAAACTTTGAAGGTTTTCTAATTATCATATTAAATAATCGATTTATTATTTTTTTACCTTCATTATTCTTTTTTAATACTTCTTTATTATTATACATTTTAGTCCTAAGAAACGATCTTATCTCATTTTCTGATGATTTTATATTTTCAGAAAAATCTACTATTAATTTTTTTGAAAATCTCAAATTTTTATAATTTTTAATATTTAATTTAGTTAAATTATTTTTTGTATTTGAAATTAAATCCTTAATCATTAAATCAATAGAGTCTCTTATAATTTGATGAATTGCTATTTTATAATTTCTTTTATTAATTTTTTTTTTATATTTATTGTAAATATTTCTAAAAAAATCTATCTCAACTAATTCTTCTAATTTAAACAAATTAGCTTTGATACCATCTTGTATATCGTGATTATTATACGCAATATCATCTGAAATAGCGGCTATTTGAGCTTCTAAAGATGGATAGGTTTTAAAATTAATCTTGTTTTTAAATTTGTTTTTACCAATTAAAGTATTAACTAGTTTTAGATCCTCAACAGGTCCGTTATGCTTAAGTAGTCCCTCCAGAGTTTCAATTGTTAAATTAAGTCCTTTAAATTTTAGATATTTATTCTCTAAAAACATCACAATTCTTAACGTCTGTAAATTATGATCAAAACCACCATATGATGACATGCAATCGTTTAACGCATCTTCACCCGCGTGTCCGAAGGGAGTGTGGCCAAGATCATGAGCTAAACTTAAGGTTTCTGATAAATCATCATTTAAACCTAGATAACTTGAAATTGATCTCGCTATTTGAGCAACCTCAATTGAATGTGTTATACGTGTTCTGTAATGATCACCCTCAGTATTAACAAAAACCTGTGTTTTATGTTTTAATCTTCTAAATGATGCGCTGTGGATTATTCTATCTCTATCTCTTTGAAATGGAGTACGATATTTAGACAGTGGTTCTGGTACTAATCGACCACTACTGGTGAACATTCCAAGTTTAGAGTTATTATTCATCCTTTAAATTCAAAAATTAAACATTATATTACTAATATCAGTGTTGAATAATGATTAAAGAAATTAAATTTACCGATAAAGCCTTAAAACAAATCAATAGTTTACTAAGTAAAAAAGATGAAGGCTCTTTTTTTAGAATCGCTATTAAAGGTGGTGGTTGTTCAGGATTTCAATATGAATTTTCCTTTGAAAAAAATAAAAATGATGATGACTTAAGTTTTGAAAATATTTTAATCGATCAAACATCTGCAGATTTGTTGAAAGGTTCAGAAGTCGACTATGTCTCAGAGCTAATTGGCGAATCTTTTAAGATCACTAACCCACAAACCAAATCCTCATGTGGTTGTGGTGTATCGTTTTCACTTTAATGATCATTTCATCTTGGAATGTTAACTCTGTTAGGGCTCGTATTGAAAATATCAAAAGCTATCTCTTAAAATATAAACCAGACATCGTGATGATGCAGGAGATCAAAACTGAGGATATAAATTTTCCTTATGATGAATTTTCATCTATGGATTATGAAAGCCATGTTTTTGGTCAAAAAAGCTATAATGGTGTAGCGATAATTTCAAAACATAAGTTAAAAAACATAAGAACAGATTTAATTAAAGATAAATTAAAGCAATCAAGAATTATCTCAGCAGAAGTTGAATTCAAAAAGAAAGTTATTCAATTAATTAATATTTATACTCCAAATGGAAATCCCGTAGATACAGAAAAATATGATTATAAAAAAAACTGGCTTGATAGTTTAATTAAACAATTAAAAAATTTATCAAAAAAAAATGAAAATATTATTCTTGCGGGTGATTTCAATATAATACCTTCAGCTGAGGATGTTTATAATGTTAAGAGTTTTGAGGATGATGCTCTTTATCGATTAGAGATAAGAAAAAAGTTANGGGAAATGATTAATTTAGGCTTCAGTGATGTTTATAGACACTTTAATGAGGATAAAGAGGGTTATACATTTTGGGATTATATGAGGGGTGCNTGGCAAAAAAATAATGGNATGCGTATTGATCATTTTTTAGCTTCAANCTCAATTTTAGATAATATTAAAAGTGTGAATATCAATAAAGACCCAAGAGGAAGAGAAAAACCTTCTGATCACACTCCAATTGAGATTAAACTAGCTTAAAGACTTTATTTTATTTACCAGATCTTCGTTGATATTTCTTGGTCCTGTATCTTGTCTATTTTTGTGTCTTCTCTCACCAGGCAATCTAACATCACCCATAGACTTCATCTTTTCAAAAAATTCTTCGGCATGTTTTTGCCATTCAGTTCCTGATGTTTTATTTGGACAAATTGCTAGTATGAACTCACCTCCACTAGGTGGTCCACCATCATTATTATCTTTTGCAGCTGTCTCATAACTAAAATTATCTCCAACTAAGGCACCAGCTAACAATTCAACCATCATAGCTATAGCAGAACCTTTATACCCACCAAATGGTAACAATACACCGCCATCAGCGATTTCTCCTGGATCAGTGGTTTCTTTACCTTCTTTTGTTAGTCCAGTTCCTAAAGGAACTTTATGCCCTTCTCGTTTTGCAACTTGAACCTCACCCATTGCCATAGATGCAGTTGCCATATCGTATACAACTGGAGTTTTTCCAGGTCTAGGCCAAGCAAATGAAATTGGGTTTGTACCAAATAAAGCTTTACTAGCACCGGCAGGAGCCACAGCAGGCTTGTAAGAAGTGCAAGCAAAAGCAACCAATCCATCTTCTGCTAATTTTTCTGTTTCAGGCCACATAGCAGCCATATGGTGAGAATTGTTAATTGCTAAAACAGCTACACCATTTTCTTTGGCAGCTTTTGATAATTCTGGAAGACCTTTTGATAAGACTACTGGTGCAAGACAATTATTTCCTAAAACTTTAATAACAGATGGAGAGATTTTTTTAACTTCTGGTTTACCCTTACCATTTATTTTTCCACTTTTTAAACCAGAAACATAAGCGGGTAATCTAAATAAACCATGAGATACAGATCCATCTCTTTCTGCATTTCTAATTAAATCTGCTAAAAT
>JGI26082J51739_10002016_pt1 | contig 12537 bp, 14 predicted proteins | sample SaaInl5LU_22_DNA_FD_51739 | JGI IMG/M metagenome (IMG submission 51739)
AAGCCTCGCTATAATGTCAGTGGGGTCTATTATTGAGTTTAAACAGGATTGTTGGGACGTTTAATAGCGTCCTTAGTCTGATGTTCCAGCAACCCAGAAGAGTGCTATGTGCGTACCAAAGGGTGGTTACATCTGCTTTATGAAAGGGCTTAGGATTTTATTCTTAGCCCAGTACAGCGTGCTGCAGGTTGTTAAATATTGAGTCATTTCCTACCGACGAGTTTCTAGAGGAACTACATATGAATCAGGACCCTTGGGGGCCTTCAAGCCAAAAGATCAATACGATCGAAAGGTCTACTGATAGCGCTTCAGCTCAATCGAATGAGTCACAGGACGCTAAGCTATTGCGCCTGTGGGCAACCTCAGTGATGAAGGAGCAGCGGGCATCTCGTCGCTGGGGGATATTTTTCAAGTCACTTACTTTTTTGTACCTCTTCGGAATTGTCGGATACCTTGCATGGCAACAAAATTTTGCTAACGAGCGCTTCTCTGAGCCTCCCCATGTGGCCGTAGTTGAAATCAAAGGGGCTATAGCGGCTGATACCAAAGCCAATGCGGATAGTCTGATTTGGTCCTTGCGCAGGGCCTTCGAAGCGGAGCGCTCTAAGGCGGTCATTATGCGAATCAACAGTCCCGGTGGTTCACCTGTGCAGTCTGGTTATGTATACGATGAGATCAAACGATTGCGGGCAATCTATCCGGATAAGCCGGCCTATGCGGTAATTACCGATATAGGGGCATCAGGTGCCTATTATATCGCAGCCGCCGCGGATGAGATTTACGCCGATAAAGCCTCGCTGGTGGGTTCCATAGGCGTGGTTTCAGCGGGTTTCGGGTTTGTTGAACTTATGGAAAAGCTGGGTGTAGAGCGACGCGCATTGACGGCCGGCGAGAGTAAAGCCTTACTCGACCCATTTCAGCCTTTGTCTGACGAGCATAGGGTGTTCTGGAAATCGATTCTTGAGACGACCCACAATCAGTTTATTGATCAGGTTAAGCAAGGTCGCGGTGACCGTTTAGTCGATAACCCTAAGATTTTCAGTGGGCTTATATGGACAGGCGAACAGGCTGTAGAGTTAGGTCTTATTGATGGTCTTTCAAGTACGGCTGCCCTTGCGCGCGACAAGTACCAGTTAGATAAGATAATAGACTACACACGCCAGCCACAAGCTTGGGATCAGTTTGCGCAGCGCTTAGGTCTAGGTGTAGCCTCAGCGTTTATCAGTGAGCTAGGTATAACGAACGCTTTGCAGTTACGTTAGATTGCGTGCTATTGCTCCATCAACAGGGGGTTAAATCCAAAATCTATTAGCATGGCATTCAGCTTAATCAGTGGTAATCCGACTAAACTGTTTGGGTCTTTCGAATCGATAGACTCAAACAGTGAAATGCCCAGCCCTTCGCACTTAAAGCTGCCCGCGCAGTCATAGGGTTGTTCACGTTGCAGATAGGCTCTTATCTCTTGTTCCGTTAGCTCGCGAAACTTTACACTCACCCTATCTACTCGGATATCGAGCTGATCTGTCTCTGTATTCAATAGCGCGATTGAGGTTAAAAACTCAACCTGATGTCCACTCGATTTTGCAAGTTGATCATACGCGCGCTCAAAGTTACCCGGTTTCCCCATGACATGGCCCATACCTTCAGTGGGGGCAAATAGTGAATCGGTTTTGGCACTCTGCTCTAGACGAACAGCACACTGATCACTTGCGATGATTAAACCCTCATATCCCATATGAGCGACTGCACGGGCCTTTTCTCTGGCTAAGCGCATTACATAATGTCTAGGATCTTCATTTTTTAGTTGTGACTCATCAATATTTGGAGAGGCTTGATCAAAGAATTTCAGCAGCCTGGCGAGTAACTCTTTGCGGTATATAGAGCTAGACGCAAGCGTGACAGCTGGAGTGCGGTTTTTCATGATAGGTCAAAACCTTATTTTGATTACTTGATGTGATTGCATATTTAGCTTTTGATAGAGTTCGAAGGCCCTGCTTCTGAACAGAGTCGTATTTTGCTAAACTAAGTTCAGTTTTGCAGTAAAAAATAGAGCTTTCCCTTTACACAAGCACCCTAGATCCATAGAATTGCGCGCTTATGTCGTACCGGCCCTTACCAAAAAGAGTTGATCCTCGAAAACTCGCCGAAAGAGAGTCGGAGTTGAAGGGCAGTGTCGAGTTAAAGTCGATGCCCCAGCTTCTGTCACTTTTGGTAGACGATGAGGGAGAGGTCAGTGTTGAACTCAGGTTTGCGCTCGACCAGCAGAAACTTAGAACAGTGACCGGTCATGCGACCGCACGGGTTAAGCAAGAGTGTCAACGTTGTTTAAACCCAGTTGATATAGAGCTACACGCGAGTTTCGACTTGGCGGTGGTGCTCAATGAAGAACAGGCTAAGAACCTGCCTCGCTATTACGATCCTCTGCTGGTTGAAGAGGATGTGGTGTTAGCAACGATGGTTGAAGAGGAGTTAATCCTGACACTNCCAGCCGTTGCCTACCATCAAGACTGTAAAGTAAAACTCTCCTACGGCGAGAGTGTAACTGAGTCTGGCGGGCAGGACAAAAAACCCAACCCATTTAGTGTGTTGGCTGCTCTTAAACAGAAGCGCTAACAGAGATTGATCAGGAGTTAACTACCATGGCAGTACAGCAGAACAAAAAGTCTCGCTCACGTCGCGACATGCGTCGTTCGCACGATGCACTGAGCAACCCAACCTTATCGGTTGAGCAGACTACCGGTGAAACTCACCGTCGTCACCACGTAAGCGCCGACGGTTTCTACCGTGGTCGCCAGGTTATTGCTGGTAAAGGCGAAGAGTAATCTTTACTGCGCAATGATCATTCGCATTCGAATCAATGCGAACTAAACGGGGACTTTAGTCCCCGTTTTGCTATCCAAAAATCGGTTTGTATATTCGTTTTCTTTAGATCTGCTCTTAGTTGAACGGGTACTCACTCAGGTGAACATCCTAAGTTAAGTACTGCCGTTGAATGTAAGTGCGCTACCGATCTATTAGAGATGATGTAAACTTGTGTTTATCATGTATGAGTATTCTGAATCATTGGTGAGTTCAGTCAGGGTATTTTGAGGATTTTATGTCACAATCGTTAGCGTTAGTGTTTCCCGGTCAAGGTTCGCAGCAACTCGGTATGCTGTCTGACCTTTCAACTGATCACGCCATTATTCAGCACACCTTTGCTGAGGCCTCAGAAGCCTTGGGTAAAGATGTATGGAAGCTAATACAGCACGGACCGGAAGAGGACCTTAACGCAACTGAGAACACTCAGCCGGCACTGCTCGCTTCAAGTGTGGCACTTTGGCGTTTGTGGCAACAGCAAGGCGGTGATACGCCCTCCATCCTGGCAGGCCATAGTTTAGGTGAATACTCGGCGTTAGTCTGTGCGGGTGCGTTAGACTTTGCAGATGGTTTGAATCTTGTGCGTTTGCGCGGTCAATTGATGCAGCAAGCAGTACCTGCAGGAAGTGGCGCAATGGCTGCAATTCTTGGGCTTGCCGATGAAGATGTTGTTGCAGCATGTGAAGCAGCCGCTCAGGGTGAGGTGGTATCGGCTGTTAACTTTAACTGTCCGGGTCAGGTTGTTATTGCTGGGCAGAAAGCCGCTGTTGCGCGAGGCGTTGAAGCCTGTAAAGCGGCTGGGGCTAAACGTGCCGTTGAACTGCCTGTATCCGTTCCATCACATTGCGCGTTAATGCAACCNGCGGCACAAAAGCTAGGCGAAGCGCTTGAAGGCTTAGAGCTTCGCATGCCATTGATAAGTGTTATACACAATGTAAATGCACGTGCTGCTATTGACCTTGATGATATGCGAACGCTTTTAGTACGTCAGCTATACAGCCCTGTCCAGTGGACTGAGTCGGTAAAAGCGATGCAGGCTACAGGTGTTGATACCCTTGTTGAATGTGGTCCTGGTAAGGTGCTATCGGGTCTAAATAAGAAGGTCGATCGTGCGTTAAATATAGCAAACATCGGCGATTCTGCGGGCCTTGCTAAGGCTCTTGAGCTACTTAATTCTTAAGGAAATCGTATGAGTCTTGAAAATAAACTGGCACTTGTTACGGGTGCTACCCGCGGAATCGGTAAGGCGATTGCAGAAAACTTGGCAGGTCAGGGTGCTATTGTAGTTGGCACAGCGACCAGCGAAAAAGGGGCCGCTGCTATTAGTGATTACCTAGCTGCAGCTGGCAATACCGGTAAAGGATATGTTTTGAATGTATCCGACCCTGAGTCTATTGATCAGTGTCTTAAGCAGATCCAAGACGACTTTGGAGCGATCACTATTTTGGTTAACAACGCCGGTATTACTCGCGACAATCTTATGCTGCGGATGAAGGATGATGAGTGGGATAGCGTCATCAACACCAACCTCACATCAGTATACCGCATGGTTAAGTCCGTTGTACGCGGTATGACTAAAGCCCGCTGGGGTCGTATTGTAAGTGTTAGCTCTGTCGTTGCATCTATGGGCAATGCCGGTCAGGCAAACTATGCAGCAGCTAAGGCGGGTATGGAAGGTTTTACCCGTGCATTAGCCCGTGAGTTGGGTAGTCGTAACGTCACGGCTAACTGTGTGGCGCCAGGTTTTATCGACACAGATATGACAGCCGATCTTGCACAAGCACACAAAGAGACGCTACAGGCGCAGATTGCGTTATCGCGTTTAGGTCAGCCAGAGGAGGTTGCTGCAGTGGTCGGTTTCCTCTGTAGTGAGGCCGGCGGATACGTAACGGGTGAAACCGTTCATGTCAATGGTGGCATGTATATGGGCTAATTTATTTCGCCAGTTAGACTATTTACGCATCTAGTCATTGTAATTTTTTGCGGATTAAGGATAATTGCCGGAGTTAAGAAGATGTTGCTAGTTACGCGTGTTTTCTAACTAGTGATTTATGCATAATCTCAGACTTAATCTGAGATGCGATGGGATTAAAGAACACAATAGGAATCGATATGAGCAATATTGAAGATCGCGTTAAGAAAATTATCGCCGAGCAACTGGGTGTAAAAGAGGAAGAAGTCACCAATGAAGCTTCCTTCGTAGAAGATCTTGGCGCTGATTCGCTTGATACTGTAGAGCTCGTAATGGCTCTTGAAGAGGAATTTGAGACTGAGATTCCTGACGAAGAAGCAGAAAAAATTACAACTGTTCAGCTAGCGATCGATTACGTTAATTCTAACCAGTAATCGGACCATTCTGAACGGTCATGAAGCCGCAATTGCCAAGTGTAGTTGCGGCTTTTTCGTTTAAGCGGTAAGGAGGATCGCAGATGACTCGCAGAAGAGTCGTTGTTACCGGTTTGGGTCTTTTGACCCCTGTTGGCAATAACGTAGAAGAGACCTGGACTAATATATTGGCCGGAAAAAGCGGGGCAGCTGATATTGCCCATTTCGATGCGAGTAACTTCGCAACACGCTTTGCATCTTCAGTTAAAAACTTCACGCTTGAGCCCTATCTGAATCCAAAAGAAGCCCGCAAGATGGATCTTTTTATCCAGTACGGTATGGTGGCTGCGATTCAGGCTGTAGAAGATTCGGGCCTCGTAGTAACTGAGGAAAACGCACCTAGAATAGGCTGTGCGATCGGTTCAGGGATAGGGGGTCTGCCGATGATTGAGGCGACTCACGATACGCTCAACACATCAGGGCCTCGACGGGTAAGTCCGTTTTTTGTACCGGGCAGCATTATTAATATGATTGCCGGTAATCTTGCTATTCGTTACGGCTTTCGCGGACCTAACATCGCGATCACTACAGCCTGTACTACCGGTACCCATAATATTGGACATGCCATGCGTATGATTCAGTACGGGGATGCCGATGTGATGGTAGCCGGAGGTGCCGAGATGGCGACCACTCCGTTAGGACTCGCGGGCTTCTCTGCAGCGCGAGCACTCTCTACACGTAATGACAATCCAATGGAGGCTAGCCGCCCTTGGGATCGTGATCGTGATGGCTTCGTGCTGGGTGATGGTGCTGGAATTTTAGTACTTGAGTCCTATGAGAATGCAAAAGCACGTGGAGCACATATCTATTGTGAAATCAGTGGTTTCGGTATGAGTGATGATGCATTTCATATGACGGCTCCGCCCGAAAATGGTGCTGGCGCTGCGCTTTCCATGAGTAATGCTATCAAAGATTCAGGCTTGTCAGCTGATAAGATCGGTTATATCAATGCCCACGGCACCTCTACGCCTGCGGGTGATATAGCAGAGTCAAATGCGGCGAAACTTGTGCTCGGTGAGTATGCAAAGACTGTCCGTATGAGTTCAACAAAATCGATGATTGGTCACCTTCTAGGTGCTGCTGGTTCCGTAGAGGCCGCCTTTTGTGTACTTGCACTGCGCGATCAGGTCGCACCTCCTACCATTAACCTCGATAACCCATCTGATGGCTGCGATCTTAATTATGTTGCCCATGAAGCGCAGCAAGCTAAGCTTGAGGCGGCGGTATCGAACTCTTTCGGTTTTGGTGGTACGAACGGTACGCTTGTCTTTAACCGTTTGTAAAACTGCCTGAATTAGTAACAGCGGGGCTTTGCCCCGCTTGAGTTAGCATGCAACCACTGACACTTATAAATGGAAGCGCTACGCGCACGCTAGCCTCATCTGACCGTGGTTTGAATTATGGTCAGGGTCTCTTTACGACCATAAAAGTGCTCAATGGCAAGCCTCAGCTCTGGTCGCTTCATATGAAGCGTCTACAGGAGGGGTGTGCAAAACTGGGGTTTCCCATTAGCGCAGTTGAGAAACTGATCAAGCGCGATCTGGGGTTGATTCCCAAGGCTGATCTGATTCTAAAAATTACACTTACTGCTGGTGTAGGTCCGCGTGGTTATGCAACACCGCGCGAGTATCAACCTACACGCATCATTCAGATAGACCCTGCCCATTTCCAGTCACCAGCCTTAGACGGTGTCTCTTTACGTGTCTGTAATACACGTCTAGCCATTCAGCCTGCACTGGCCGGTATCAAACACCTCAATCGACTTGAGCAGGTGCTCGCTCGGTCAGAATGGCAAAGTACCCACATAGCTGAAGGTATCATGTTAGATACCGAAGGAATGATTGTTGAAGGTACTTACTCTAATATCTTCTGGTTTAAATCGAATAGGCTTTATACCCCTGACCTGTCAGGTTCAGGCATTGAGGGTGTTATGCGTGCAGCGGTGTTAGACGTTGCAAGTGCACAAGGCGTTGAGGTTGAGCTCGTTCGCCAGTCGGTCTCTGTTTTAGAGAGTGCCGATGAGCTATTTATGACTAATGCTTTGATGGGCATATGCCCCGTTAAATCGCTAGGTTCCATCAACTTTCGAACGGGAGTTGATTCACTTACGCATAGCCTAAAGACAGCTTTGAATGAGGCGCTTGATGCTTAAGAAATTATCGATGGTATTGGTTTTCCTAGGGCTCTTGGCGGGTCTTGGATCTTACTGGGGGTATCAGCAACTGTTGGGGCTCGCGCAACGCCCTTTAGCCGTAAGTGAAGATACTGTGCTTGAGGTTCCTCGTGGCACAAGTGCTAATCAGTTAGCTCAAGATTTAGAGGAAAAAGGCTGGATAGATGATTCACGTTGGCTCAGGGCGCTGTTTAAGTTACGTCCTGAACTTACGCAGCTTAAAGCCGGTGAATACCACGTAAAGTCTAATGACCGGTTAGAGGATCTATTACTGCGCATTAACCGCGCAGAGTCAATTCAATACCGCGTTACCCTAATAGAGGGTACAACGATTCCTGAGATTCTAGCGACGCTTAAGCAACAACCCGCATTAAGTTATGATTTGAAATCAACAAATGCGGCTGAGCTCGCTGAAGAGTTGGCGTTTGAATACCCCTCTGCAGAAGGACTATTCCTTGCTGAAACCTATCAATTTGAGCGTGGTATGAGTGCAAAAGAGTTGCTATCGCGCGCGAACCAGATGCTGCTCTCAAACCTTGAACAGCAGTGGCAAAATAGACAACTAGACTTGCCCCTTAACTCGCCCTACGAAGCGCTGATTCTTGCCTCAATTATCGAGAAAGAGACAGGTTTGAGTAGTGAGCGGCCCGAGATTGCAGGCGTTTTTGTTCGTCGACTGAATCTTAAAATGCGTTTACAGACAGACCCAACTGTAATTTATGGCATGGGCGAGCGTTATGATGGCAATCTTAGGCGTCAAGATTTGCGTGAAAAGACAGCCTTTAATACTTACGTTATTAATGGTTTACCACCCACACCGATCGCAACCGTGGGCGTGGATGCGATTGCAGCAAGTCTCAACCCGCTAGAGGGTAGCAGCCTGTTTTTCGTTGCTCGTGGTGACGGTTCGCATCAGTTTTCCGATACCCTGGCTCAGCACAACCGAGCAGTTAAAGAGTATCAACTTAAGCGACGATCTGATTATCGTTCTGCACCAGAGGCTAAAAAATGAGAGGTAAGTTGATAACCCTCGAGGGTGGCGAGGGGGTTGGTAAATCCACTAATCTTGCGTTTATTCAACAGCAACTCGAGCGAGCGGGCGTTGATTTAGTGGTGACCCGCGAACCTGGTGGCACTGAGTTGGCAGAGAAGATTCGACAGTTACTGTTAACGCCGATTTCAGAACCTGTCTCAGAGTTAGCTGAGCTTTTATTGGTATTTGCCGCACGTGCGCAGCATATTGAACAGCTAATAGAACCTGCGCTGAGCCGAGGCGCCTGGGTACTTTGCGATCGCTTCATCGACGCGACCTACGCGTATCAGGGCGGGGGCAGGTCAATGAATCTTGAACTGATTCAGTCACTAGAGAGTCTGGTGTTGAAGTCGCTCAAAGCCGACATGACGCTGTTACTTGATCTATCTGTTGACATTGGTATGTCGCGTGCGCGTGCGCGTGCGGATCTGGATCGTTTCGAGCAAGAGCAGATGAGTTTTTTTGAAGCCGTTCGTGCCACCTACCTGGCACGTGCACATGCAGATCCGGATCGTATTCTGGTTATCGATGCTGAACCACCGCTTGAACAGGTTCAAGCTCAGATACTGAATGCCTTGAAGAGACTCGGACTGGATTTATGATGCAGGTTTTTCCTTGGCACCAAGCGCTCTGGCAACGCTTACAAACCCAGTTGAGTGAAGGGCGGCTTCCACACGCTATGTTATTTGCAGGCGCTAAAGGGGTGGGTAAGCTGCAGTTTGCTCAGGCCTTAGGTGCGACACTTCTGTGTCTTAAACCACAGCAGGATCTTCCCTGTGGTGTGTGCAAGTCATGCGAGCTGGTTAAAAGCGGCAGTCACCCCGACCTCCTTTCGCTTTCGCCCCTTGAGGCTGGCAAGGTCATTAAGGTCGACTCTGTCCGTGAGATTATTGATAAGCTTCACAGTACTGCACAGCAGGGCGGGTATAGAGTGTTAATCGTGCACCCAGCGGAAGAGATGAATATCGCAGCTGCCAACGCGATACTTAAAACCCTAGAGGAGCCTGGCGATGCTACGCTCATAATGCTGGTTGTCGATCAGCTCGGTAAGGTGATGCCGACAATTCGTAGTCGCTGCCAGCGAATCGACTTTGCGCCACCTGCACCGGCCCAGGCGAGTGAGTGGTTAGCTCAGGAGGCGGATATCAGCGCTGATGAAGCGGCACGATTTTTAGCTCTCTCACAAGGTGCACCCTTGCTTGCACGCGACTGGAAACTATCGGGTGTTAAGGATCTTCGTGCCAAGTTTCTTACTGGTTTAGCGGATATCGTACGCAATCGTCAAAGCGCATTGGCACTAGCCGAACAGTTGCAAAAAGAGGACCTCGCATTGATGTTAACTTGGTGGGGTACGCTGATGAGTGATATTGTTCATATACAGTTAGCAGATTCAACGGGACCGCGAATTAACCTCGATATGGCAAAATTAGTGCAGGCTTTAGCGAAACGTGTGGATTCAGCTGCTATCTTTAAGTTTAATGATCAGGTTCACCATGAGCGTGCAGCTCTGTTGTACCATCAAAATCCAAATAAACAGCTGTTACTTGAAAGGCTTTTTATGGACTGGAAGCGTCTGACGCAGGCGGATTAGAATTATGGCCATTATGCCAAGGATTAGTCACGGGATACTCTCTCTGACGGTCAGTAACAAGGAGGATCTCTACCGCGCCTATATGCCGTTCATAGGCAGTGGAGGTTTGTTTATACCGACAACTCGATCTTACCAGCTTGGGGAGGAGGTATTTATGTTGCTAACCTTAATGGACGAACCTGATAAAATTCCCGTTGCTGGAAAGGTTATATGGGTTACCCCTAAGGGTGCTCAGGGAGGAAAGACACCGGGTATTGGTATTCAATTGTCTAATGATGACGCCGCATTAGTCAGTAAACTTGAAACCTACCTTGCTGGCGCTCTTAGCTCTGGCCGTCGTACGAATACTCTCTAAGTGGCATGAAAAATTTAAGAGTCTTAAAACGCCCAACGGTTTTAACTGACGTACCTTTTTAACTATTTTTGCCTCTTCTGATCCTGTTAATATAAATCGCTCAAGGTCTGTTACTTAAAAGAGTTAACCCAAGCACTTAACCCAAGCACATAAGTGAATATCTAACCAAACACAAAACCTAAACAATCTAAAAGATAACGCATGTATATTGATTCTCACTGTCATCTGGACAGACTCGACCTATCGAAGCACCAAAACTCACTGACACAACTGTTGGACGATGCGCGCGAACGCGGCGTTCACAAGATGCTGTGCGTCGGCATAGATCTAAACATCTATCCTGAAATGCTCGCCGCAATTCAAGGTCAAGCTGATGTATATGCCTCCGTGGGTGTACACCCATGTCACGTCATAGAGAGTCCTTGGAATGAATCGATGGTTAGGCAATCAGTTGCTGAGAACTCGCGCGTAGTTGCTCTGGGTGAGACCGGGCTAGACTTTTACTACACGGCTGATACACGAGAGCAACAGGTTGAAAGCTTTGCTAATCACTTGCGTTTAGGAAGTGAGTTAGAGCTTCCCGTTATTATTCATACACGTGATGCACGCGAAGAGACCTTGGCGGTTATGGCAGAGCATGCTGATCCAAAAACAGCGGGTGTGATGCACTGCTTTACTGAATCACATGATATGGCGATGCGCTCGATTGAGATGGGCTTTATGATCTCTTTCTCTGGCATTATTACCTTCAAGAACGCAGCGGATTTGCGTGAGTTGGTAAAAGCTGTGCCCATGGAGAGCCTTCTGATCGAGACTGATTCACCNTATTTAGCCCCCGTGCCCTATCGTGGCAAACCTAACCAACCTGGCTACGTCGCCGAGGTTGCAGCCTGTGTTGCTGAACTTAAAGGGATACCCGTAGAGGCAGTTGCTGAACAGACAGCCGCCAATTTCCACCGACTTTTCAAAAGAGCTATCTAACCCGCCAACTTCTATTAGCATGGTGTTGATTAACCTAGCTATCAAAGGCGATTAAACTATCTGTTTGAGCGCCTTTGATAATGAATCACACCGATAGGCATTTTAATGACCGTAGAGCGATTCAATTGAATCGGCTATGGTGCTGATAATTCGATCAATTTCATCTGTTTCTATGGTGAAGGGTAGCCCTAGTTGAAGTGTGTCACCGCCCCATCGAACGTAAACGCCGCGTTTCCAGCACTCNAGAGCTACCTCATAGGGGCGCCGAGTCGGGTCTCCATCCTTAGGTTCAAGGGTCATTCCCCCTGCAAAACCAAAGTTACGTATATCGGTTATATGTTTGCACCCTTTAAGGCTGTGAATCCTGGTTTCAAATTCTGGTGCCATTGATGCCACACGCGCTATCAACTGCTCTTGATCGAGAATATCCAAGGTTGCCATTGCCGCTGCACAGGCAACTGGATGACCGGAATAGGTGAATCCGTGAGGCAGTTCTACGCTATGCGGCGCGCCACCCTTCTCCATGAACGCGTCATAGATGCTATGCGGTAAGAGTACGCCGCCAAGCGGAACTGCGCCGTTGGTGACCTGTTTAGCAAAGCAGAGAAGGTCAGGTTTAACACCAAACGCATCGGCACCCCAGCGGGCACCTGAGCGACCAAGACCAGTAATAACCTCATCAAAAATGAGTAAAATATTGTTCGCCGTACAGATCTGGCGCAGGCGTTGGAGATACCCCTCGGGTGGCACAATTACACCGGCTGAACCTGAAAAAGGCTCAACGATAACGGCCGCGATATTAGAGGCGTCGTGAAGATTAATCAGATCGCTAAGCTCGTTGGCCAACTCGCTACCGGTTTTAGGCATACCTTTAGAGAAAGCCATCTCGGGTCGCCAGGTATGTCCCAGCATATCTGACTCCATTGCTTGGCCCCAGAGCTTTCGATTAGCCGGTATGCCGCCAAAGCTTATTCCGCCCCAGCTAGCACCATGGTACCCCTTCAGACGTCCAATAATACGTGTTTTGCTGGCATGGCCGCATTGGCGCCAGTAAGCCCGCGCAATCTTAGTTGCAGTATCGACGGCTTCTGATCCTGAGTTTGTAAAACAGACTCGGTTAAGTCCCTCGGGAGCCAGTTGAGTCATTCTCTCTGCCAATT
>JGI26082J51739_10002019_pt1 | contig 12533 bp, 11 predicted proteins | sample SaaInl5LU_22_DNA_FD_51739 | JGI IMG/M metagenome (IMG submission 51739)
AAAATAGCCTCCAAACCTTTAGTGCCATAACGCCCTACAGGACCTGAAATTTTGTGTTCAGGGGTCCATTGCAACTTAACCCCTTTAACTTTGAAAAAATTAATTTCTTCAAAATCGTGGTCTTCAGTAGCCATCCAATACACAGGAACAACAGCGCCCAATGTCTTTTGATCAGAGAGCGTTTCTGCTAAATTAATCACCGAAATAATCTTGTATAAAAAATAAAGAGGCCCACTGAATAGGTTTAACTGATGGCCAGTGACTACTGTAGTTGTTTTTGCATCTCCCAGTAATTCAATTTGCTTTTCTACGGCTTGCATTTCTGACAAACCCTGGTATTGTTCCCTTAAAACATCTTGCAAAACCTTTCGTTGCCTTAATGAAAAAGAGGCTTTCTTTAAAGCCCTTTGAGCATTTAAGCCCGCTAGATCTGGTGAATTTCCATAGAAAGCTTTGAGTCCTGCAACCTGAGATACATAGTCTTCCATTAGACTAGAAAAAACACCCGTTTTATTAAAAGGCAAACAGCCAATCTCCATAAAGCAATAATTAATAGGGTAAAGATAAAACACTCCCATGAACTATCTATAAAATTCATAAAAGATGTACAACAGCCTGTAAATATTGTGTAGTTTTGAAAAGCTAAATCTAGAAACCTAATGAAAAAAATATTTACATTACTCGCTTTTTTATGCACTATCATTGGTGTAGGTCAAAACCTCATGTCCCCATCTGAATTTCTAGGATATGAATTAGGGACACAGTTTTCCAGACACCATCAAGTAATGGATTATTACAAATACGTCTCAAATACTTTAGCAAATCAGGTTAAACTAGACACTTATGGTTATACCAATGAGAGAAGGCCTTTGGTAACCGCAATAATCTCTTCCGCAGAAAACATTAAAAACCTAGAAGCGATAAGAAACGCACATTTAGACAACGCGAAAGGATCAGGCAATCCAGACAAAGCGATAGTGTGGTTGTCTTACAATGTTCACGGTAACGAAAGTGTGAGTACAGAAGCTTCAATGCAGACCATTTACGAACTGCTCACAGAAAAAAAAGGGTATTTAGAAAACACTGTGGTGATTATTGATCCATGTATTAATCCAGATGGAAGAGACCGCTATGTAAATTGGTACAACGAAAATAAAAACGCCCCAAACCAAGTAGATCCAAATAGTGCAGAACACCATGAAGGCTGGCTTTCTGGAAGGGCCAACCACTATATGTTTGACCTCAATAGGGATTGGGCATGGCTCACACAGGTAGAAAGCCAACAAAGGCTAAAAGTGTTCAATCAATGGATGCCTCATGTACATGTAGATTTTCACGAACAAGGCGTAGATTCTCCTTATTATTTTGCCCCAGCTGCAGAACCCTTTCACGAGGTAATCACTGACTTTCAAAGAGATTTTCAAATAGAAATAGGTAAAAATCACGCCAAATACTTTGACGCTAATGGTTGGTTTTATTTCACCAAAGAACGCTTTGATTTACTCTATCCTAGCTATGGAGACACCTACCCTACCTACAACGGAGGCGTTGGAATGACCTACGAACAAGGCGGTAGCGGTAGGGCAGGATTAGGGATTAAAACAAGCATAGGAGACACCCTCACTTTAAAGGATAGAATTGCACACCACCATACCACCGGTCTTTCTACAGTAGAGGTAGCCGCTAAAAATGTTTCCAAGTTAAATAGCTCATTTAAGTCTTTCTTTAAAGACAAAAAATACAAATACAAATCATATGTATTACAAGGTAAAGAAGGGCATCTTAATGCACTGGCAAAATTATTAGACCAGCACCAAATTAGCTATGGAAAAACAAGTACAGCCCAGACCAAAGGTTTCCATTACGAGTCAGGGAAAGACCAATCAATGGCCATTCAATCCGATCATATGGTCATTCCAGGAGACCAACTAAAAGGCACTCTGGTTCAAGTCCTTTTTGAACCTGCCGCTAAATTATCAGATTCACTTACCTACGACATTACGGCCTGGTCCCTACCATATGCGTACGGACTAGAAACAGTCGCTACAAACAATGCCGTTACAATAGACCAACCATTTACTCACAAAGATATTGACAACCAGCCTTTGTCTGAAAGTTCGTATGCTTTTATTGCGCCCTGGGAAACCATGGACAATGCACGTTTTTTAGGAGACCTTATTCAGTCGGAAATTAGGGTGAGGTTTAGTGAAAAAAATTTCACTTTAAATGGAACTGCATTTTCAAAAGGGAGTCTAATTATTACGAGAGGAGACAACAGAAACCTATTGAACTTTAATAAAATCCTAAGAAATATAGCCAATAAACACCAAGTCTCACTCACGCCAACTTCTACAGGATTTGTAGACAAAGGGGCCGATTTTGGTTCCGCTTCAGTACCTATGGTAATGGATAAGAAAATAGCTGTTTTAAAAGGAGGCCCTACCAGTTCTCTTGATTTTGGGGAAGTATGGCACTTTTTTGAGCAGCAATTAAATTATCCTATTACGGTGATAGATGCAGATTATTTTGACAGGGTAAACCTAAGGGATTATGATGTCCTTATTTTGCCTGACGGCCAGTACAGTTCTTTTTCTTCAGACAGCCGTAAATCTTCATTGAAAGAATTCACCAGAGCTGGCGGTAAGATTATTGCTATGGGAGGCGCATTAAGTGTATTTAGTCAAGGCGGTTTTTCCTTAAAAGAAAAAGATTTTGAAAGTGAGGAAAGCGTACTTAACATTCATGCCAACGGAGCGCGAGAAGGTATTAAAAACTATATCACAGGGGCAATTTTCAAGACTACTTTAGATCTAACCCATCCCTTAGCTTTTGGCTATAAAAAAGATTATTTCACATTAAAATTAGGGGTAGACGCCTATGAAACACTAGACATTGGCACCGTAGCTAGTCTTGAAAATTCTAAACCAGTATCTGGCTTTGCTGGAAGCAATACACTGGAAAAAATGGAGAACACCCTTGTTTTTGGGGTAGACAATCAAGGAAGGGGCAGTGTTATTTACATGGTAGACAATCCATTATTTAGAGGGTTTTGGGAAAATGGAAAACTGTTTTTTGCAAACGCTTTGTTTCTAGTACAATAAAATAATATAATAGGACCGCAGCTTTTAAATGTCGTGATTATTCATTACCTTAGGTAAGCCCTATCTTCCTAAGATACAGCGCCTTTAAAAACTGCGATGTACTATGAAACATTTAAACAAACCCTTAAAAAAATCCTATTTGCTCATGCCATTTTTGGTGTTGGCTTTTTGGTTTGGATCTGTACATGAAGCACAGAGTCAAAACACGGTTTCAAAAGAGACCAAAAACTTTACCGAGTTTAAAGGAAAAATCCTAGATGCCCAAACAAGCAAAGCACTGGTTTTTGCCACAATTACCATCAAAGGAACCAATGCGAGTACAGTATCTAACGCACAGGGTGACTTTGTCCTCAAAGTCCCCAACAGTCTTTTAAAAAATACTGTAGAAGTATCTTTCCTTGGGTATGAAACACTGACAAAACAACTAGACGTTAAGACATCTAACGCTTTTAATTTAGCCTTAGAACCTGCGGCAATTGCTCTGAACGAAGTAGATTTGATCATTCCAAAAGACGCTAAAACACTGGTAGAAGAGACTTTGGCTAGAAAAGGAGAGAATTATTTTAATAGTCCAACATTAATGACGGCTTTCTACAGGGAAACCATTAAGAAAAGAAGAAAGAATGTGTCCTTGTCTGAAGCAGTTGTATCCATCTATAAGAGTCCTTATGTCTCTAATAGAAAAGATGACGTTGCACTGTACAAAGCAAGAAAAAGTACTGATTACACCAAACTAGACACTTTGGCGTTAAAGCTACAAGGAGGCCCATTTAACACCTTGTATATAGACGTCATGAAATACCCTGAATACTTATTCAGCGAGACATATATGGATCTTTACAAATTTAGCTATGGGGCTGCGACTAGGGTCAACGACCAATTGGTTTATGTTGTAAACTTTGAACCTCGCTCCTATGAAGGGGAGCCGCTGTTTAAAGGGCAGCTTTTTATAGATGTAGAACGCAAAATACTCACCAAAGCCATTTTCTCAATGGACTTGTCTAATCCCAAAGAGGCTGCGAGACTTTTTGTAAAGAAAAAGCCTAAAAATGCCAATGTATGGCCCACTGAGGTCGCTTACAGAGTAGATTACAGAGAGAAAGACAATAAATGGTATTACGGATACAGCAATTTACTACTCTCATTCAAAATTGATTGGGAAAACAAATTATTCAATTCCGTTTATACCTTGAACTGTGAAATGGCTATTACTGACTGGGAAAACACAGATAGAGATCAAATGCCCAAACGCAGGGATCTATTAAAGACCTCTATGATTCTAACGGATGAAGCCATAGGTTTTTCAGATCCAGATTTCTGGGGCAATTACAACATTATTGAACCTGAAAAGTCCATTGAGAATGCCATTAAAAAAATAAGAAAACAACTCTCAAAAGCCAAAGAAAAAGGGGTGGTAAATCCTTAATTTATTATGATTAAAAGAAGACATTTCCTCTCTGGAATACTATCTATTGGCGCTACCACACTATTAGCAAATACTTCTAAAATAAGTAATAGTCCTAAGAAAAATCTCTATCCAAAACGTTTAGAAAAAGGCCAGACCATAGGCTTAATAGCGCCTGGATTTGCGGTGAGTGAGAAGAAAATAACACAAATGGTGTTTTTCCTTGAGCAAAGCGGTTTTGAAGTATTCAAAACGGGCAGAATTGGCCAACATGGATATTTTAGCAATACAGACGAACAAAGGGCTTTAGATGTCATGGAGATGTTTTCTAATCCCTCCGTAGACGCTATTTTATGTGCTAGAGGTGGTTATGGATGTACGCGAATATTAGATTTATTAGATTATAAAATCATTGAAAATAACCCTAAAATACTTTTGGGCTTTTCAGACGTGACTGCCCTAATCCAAGGGATATATTCAAAAACTGGTTTAATTGGGTTTCACGGACCGGTGGGTACCACCATAGAAAATAAATATGCGCAATCCTGCATTGAGAACTTACTCATGAACCTTTCTAATCATACCCTTATTAGTCCCGTAAATTTAGAAGGAAGCCAATACAACTCATTTTCTGAATACCAGAGATACACCATCTATCCTGGAATAGCCAAGGGGAAATTGGTTGGAGGCAGCCTTACGCTAATTGCTGCTTTAATTGGAACACCCTATGAGATAAACTTTACAGACTGCATTGTTTGTATTGAAGACGTAGAGGAAAAGCCCTATCGCATAGACAGAATGCTCACACAATTAATAGGGACAAAAACATTTAAAAAAGCAGCAGGGATTGCTTTTGGGGTGTGTGCTGGCTGTGATACTGAAAAAGATAAGGGAAATTTTACCCTAAGAGAAGTGATTGAAAATAGAATAAGTCCTTTAAAAATTCCCGCTGCCTATGGATTGTCATTTGGTCATGTACCAGATAATTGTACCCTGCCTATAGGGGCTCAATCGGTTTTTAATGCAGCAAGTTTAGAGATTACAGTGACCGAAGCCGTAGTGAAATAACAAACACAGTTAAAAAACAAGGGAATTGTTTTACTATTGAAATAACTAATTGGCTACCTCACTAATAAACTTAATGCGATACAACCTAAGCTCCTCTTCTTCATAATCTCCATCAAAAGCCGCACTGGCTGTTTCAATATCATCCGAGTCAGATTGAAGAAAATAATCCTGTAACTCCTCTTGTTGGTCTTCATCTAAAATTTCATCTACCCAGTAACCCAGGTTTAATTTTGTCCCCGAAAAGACTATCTGCTCCATTTCTTTAATCAAATCATTTGTGGTGAGTCCTTTTGCTTGCGCTATGTCATCTAAAGGCAGTTTTCTATCAATATTTTGAATGACATACAGTTTCAAAACAGAATTGGCTCCAGTACTTTTCACGACCAAATCTTGGGGTCTATGAATGTCGTTGTCTGTTACATATTGATTAATAGCCTCTATAAATGGGGCACCATATTTTTTAGCTTTACCCTCGCCTACACCATGAATATTAACAAGTTCCCCGTGACTTAATGGGTATTTCAATGCCATATCTTGTAAAGAAGGCTCCTGAAAAATTACATATGGAGGTACACCGAGTTTCTTAGATTGAGAAACGGTAATTGACTTTAACAATTTATACAATACTTCATCTGCCACCCCAGCCGCGGCTTTAGCAGCACTCACAATAGCCTGATCATTAGCAGCATTATAAATATGGTCTTTTGTCATTAAAAAAGAAACTGGGCTGTCTAAATAAGATTTTCCATGGTCCGTTAATTTGAGAATACCGTACTGTTCAATTTCCTTTTTGAGAAAACCAGCTACCAAAGATTGGCGAATTAATGCCATCCAATACCCCTTTTCTTTTTCATTTCCAATACCAAAAAAAGGCTTTTCATCTGTTCTGTGGGAACTGATCAATGCATTGGACTTACCCACAAGCACCTTTACAATTTCTTTAGACTTAAACTTTTCTTTAGTTTGTTGCACAACAACAAGTAATTTCACCAGCTGCTCCCCTGCCTCTTCTTTCTCTTTAGGATTTCTTGAATTATCATCCATACCTGCACCTTCGCCATGAACCTCATCAAAATCTTCACCAAAGTAGTGAAGTATAAATTTTCTTCTTGAAATGGAAGTCTCTGCAAAGCCAACAATTTCTTGAAGTAATGCGTTGCCAATCTCTTGTTCGGCAACGGGTTTACCCGCCATGAACTTTTCTAACTTCTCTACATCTTTATAAGAGTAAAAGGCCAAGCAATGTCCTTCTCCTCCATCTCTTCCAGCCCTTCCTGTCTCTTGATAGTAGCTTTCAATACTCTTGGGAATATCGTGGTGAATTACATACCTCACGTCTGGTTTATCTATACCCATACCAAAGGCTATAGTCGCCACCACAACATCTACCTCCTCCATGAGAAACATATCCTGATATTTAGACCTCGTTTTAGTGTCAAAACCAGCATGATAAGGCACAGCACTCACCCCATTTACTTGTAAAATCTGGGCCAGTTCCTCTACTTTTTTTCTGCTAAGGCAATAAATAATACCCGATTTTCCAACATGCTGTTTTACGAATCGAATAATATCTGCCTCTACATTCTGGGTTTTGGGCCTAACTTCATAAAAAAGATTAGGTCTATTAAAGGAAGATTTAAAAACGGTTGCATCTGTAATGCCCAAATTTTTAATAATATCTTCCTGAACTTTAGGCGTTGCAGTGGCCGTAAGACCTATGATTGGAATATTTGCACCAACCCTATCAATAATTCTTTGTAAATTCCTGTATTCAGGCCTAAAATCATGTCCCCATTCTGAAATACAATGTGCTTCATCTACAGCAACAAATGAAACCGTGACGGTATTTAAAAAAGCCACATTCTCCTCTTTTGTAAGAGATTCAGGTGCTACGTATAAAAGTTTTGTAATTCCATTGACAACATCGCTTTTGACTTGTTTTATTTCTGTCTTTGTCAAAGATGAATTCAATACATGGGCCACTCCAGGGTTTGCGGAAACCCCTCTAATGGCGTCTACCTGATTTTTCATTAATGCAATTAACGGAGAAACTACTATGGCTGTTCCCTCTTGAAGTAAAGCGGGCAACTGATAGCACATGGATTTACCTCCACCAGTAGGCATGATTACGAAACTATGCTTCTTGGCCAGTACATTTTTAATTACTGCTTCTTGACGGCCTTTAAACTCCGAGAAACCAAAGTATTGTTTCAGGGCAGCACGCAAGTCATAATCATTCATTTCCATAAGATTGTTCCGTCAAATTTTTGGGGTGGGTCTTTTTCACTTAATAATTAAAGTAAAAACACCTCATATAGGTATCTTTGTGTAATTTTGTGTTCTAAATATAATACATTCTTTTCGCAAAAGAACCATAAAAAATATTTTTCAGTTGAATTCTACTCCAAAAATTTTAGAGAGTGCCGTTAGAACTTTTCAAATTGAAAGGGATGCCTTAGACGCCATTATACCTCTATTAAATACTGCATTTGAAAAGGCCGTTCAAACCATATTACAATCTACTGGTAGAGTGGTTATTACAGGTATTGGCAAAAGTGCCATAATCGCCAATAAAATAGTGGCACCATGAATTCAACAGGTACTCCTGCTATTTTTATGCACGCCGCAGACGCCATTCATGGTGATTTAGGCACCATTCAAAACGGAGATCCTGTCATATGCATTTCAAAAAGCGGAAACACTCCTGAGATTAAAGTTTTGGTGCCGCTCTTAAAGAGAGGCAAAATCCATTAATAGCGATTACTGGAAACACTGATTCATTTTTAGCCCAGCACGCAGATTTTGTATTAAACACATACGTAGCTAAAGAAGCATGTCCAAATAACTTAGCCCCTACCACAAGTACTACTGCTCAATTGGTGATGGGAGACGCAATGGCCATATGTCTTTTAGAGCTTAAAGAATTTGGATCTAAAGATTTTGCCCAATACCATCCCGGAGGTGCCTTAGGGAAAAAATTGTATTTGAGGGTTTCTGATCTGGTTAAAAACAACGCCACTCCTATGGTAACACCTCAAACTAAAGTAAAAGAAGTCATTATGGAGATTTCTAAAAAGCTTCTAGGTGCTGCAGCTGTGGTAGAAGGAAATACGATTGTGGGTGTTGTTACAGATGGAGATATTCGAAGAATGCTAAATAAACACGACAATATTGCTGCCCTCTGTGCCAAAGATATTATGAGTCATTCTCCCAAAACCATTTCGCAAGAAGCAATGGCGGTAGAAGCACTTAAAATAATGCAAGAAAATCATATTACGCAATTGTTAGCGGTTCATGAAAATAAATATGTGGGAATTGTACATTTACATAACTTAATTCAAGAAGGACTTTTATAATGGCGCAAAAAAAGAATGTGAATGAGATGTCATTCTTAGACCATCTAGAAGAACTTAGGTGGCATCTTATAAGGGCTACCATGGGCGTTCTTATTATTGGGACTGTTGCTTTTTTAATGAAAGACTTTGTTTTTGAAACGGTCCTATTTGGACCTAAAAAACCTGATTTTCCCACTTACAAAATGTTTTGCAACCTATCTCAATTATTGGGTTTTAGCGATGCATTTTGTAGCAGTGAGCCGCTGTTTAGAATTCAGAGCAGGGAAATGGCAGGGCAATTTTCTGCACATATTTGGACTTCAATTTGGGCAGGTCTTATTGTAGGGTTTCCTATGTATTATATGAAATATGGAAATTTATTGGTCCTGGATTACACGAAACAGAGAGAAAAAATGCCAGGGGGTTTATTTTTGTAGCCTCTTTTTTGTTTTTCTCTGGTGTCCTTTTTGGCTATTATATAGTGGCTCCTCTATCTATCAATTTCTTGGGAAGTTACACGGTGAGTAAAGAGGTATTTAATGACATAGATTTAAATTCTTATGTAGCTACCGTAAGAGCATCCGTATTGGCTTGTGGGCTTATTTTTGAATTGCCTATCATTGTTTACTTTCTTACTAAGGTTGGTTTAGTCACTCCAGAGATACTCAAAAAGTACCGTAAAATTTCATTGGTAGTTGTTTTAATACTATCTGCAATCATTACACCTCCAGATGTGGCCAGCCAAGTAGTTGTGGCTGTTCCTATTATGATTTTATACCAAATCAGTATTGTGATTTCAAGAATTGTGATTAAAAGAGATTTAAAAAAGATGCGTAAAAATGGAAAATAAAGTTCAAGAGTTTAATGATTATAGGGCCAAGATGAATGATAAAATCTTAGCAGACAATAATAAGTTAATCAAGCGTATTTTTAATTTGGACACCAATGCTTTTGCAGAAGGAACCTTAGATGTGAAAACAAAAGAACTTTTAGGTTTGGTAGCATCTGCTGTGCTGCGCTGTGATGACTGTGTAAAATATCACTTAGAGGGGTCTTCAAAGGCAGGAGCTAGTCATGAAGAAGTCATGGAAACCCTAGGAATAGCTACCTTAGTGGGAGGAACTATAGTCATTCCCCATTTGAGAAGGGCTTACGAATACTGGGAAGCCATTCAAGAAGAAAATAAATAGCAAATACCAAACAACTGTCTATGAAACTAAGTGCCACTAACATCATGAAATCTTACCGCGGTCGCACCGTAGTTAAAGGTATTTCTCTAGAAGTAAACCAAGGAGAAATAGTGGGTTTATTAGGACCAAACGGAGCAGGTAAAACCACTTCATTTTACATGATAGTAGGCCTTATCAAACCCAATGGAGGTGCCATACATTTAGACCAAACAAACATCACCAATTACCCTATGTACAAACGTGCTCAAAGCGGTATTGGCTATTTGGCTCAAGAGGCTTCTGTGTTTAGAAAACTCAGTATTGAAGAAAATATCATGAGTGTATTACAACTCACTAATCTCACCAAGAAAGAGCAAGAAATGAAAATGGAATCCCTCATTGAAGAATTTAGTTTGGGGCACATCAGAAAAAACAGGGGCGATTTACTTTCTGGGGGAGAAAGAAGAAGAACAGAAATTGCTAGAGCTTTAGCTACAGACCCAAAATTTATACTCTTAGACGAACCTTTTGCTGGTGTAGATCCCGTTGCAGTAGAAGATATTCAAAGAATTGTGGCCCAGCTTAAAGATAAAAATATTGGAATATTAATTACAGACCACAATGTCCAAGAGACTTTAGCCATTACAGAAAGGTCTTACCTCATGTTCGAGGGTGGTATATTAAAGGCTGGAATTCCGGAAGATTTAGCCAAAGATGAAATGGTTAGAAAAGTGTATTTGGGTCAAAATTTTGAGCTCAGGAAAAAGAAGCTGGACTTTTAATGGAGCTTCTTAGAAAATAAGCCACTGAATAAGTACATTAGAATGACCAAAGCCAATCCGGCAAATTCAAGTGCCATTAAAAGTATAACAGAGGTAAAAATAAAAGAATATCTAAGCTCATTTCCCCGCCATTTAAAATTTTTAAATTTCAAAGAAAAAAGCTTTATGGGCGCATTCATTACTGTGACAATGAAAACAGAAAAGCCTACCAGAAAATAGGGAGACAATAAGACTTCTTTTAACCCATCTGCCGTAGGAAAAAAAAGCATACAAGGCACGGAGAGTACAAGTAGTGCAGCTGCAGGGGTGGGCAAGCCAATAAAATGATCCGTTTGTCTTGTGTCAATATTGAAAAAAGCCAATCGGAAAGCTGCCCCAATAGGAATGATTAGCCCAACCAATGGAAGCTGATCAAATATGAGCACCTCCACTAAAGTGAATCCAGAGGGATTTAACATCTTATAAATTGCCAAGCCAGGGACTACACCAGAAGTTACTAGATCTGCCAAAGAATCTAACTGTTTACCCATTTCACTTTTTACATGTAATATTCGGGCTGCAAAACCATCAAAAAAGTCAAAAACAATGCCTGTAAAAACAAATAGCATTGCTAAAAGTATTTCATTTTCTAAAACAGCAATTACAGCCAATAAACCGGACAATAAATTCAATGCGGTAATCGCATTTGGAATAAAACTTTTAATATTTTTCACAGGTCAAAAATACAATAATAACACAACATCTCACTTAAGCTGGCAGAGAAATGGGATTTGTATATATTTACATAAATATTACCACAGTTCATGAAGCCCAATCTATTTCACAATTTTCTTGTTTTTGTTTTCTTAACCTTACAGATCCAAGCACAAGATTTTAAATTAAGTGAGTATGCCGCTATAAGCATCTTAACTTGTGAACCCGGGACAGATTTATATGCCTCTTTTGGGCATTCAGCCATAAGGGTTCAAGACCCTATGATGCAGTTAGACATAATCTACAATTATGGCATATTTGATTTTTATGCACCAAATTTCTACACTAATTTCATCAAGGGAAAGCTTACTTATACCCTTGGAAGACAATATTTTAGTGACTTTCTTTTTGAATATGAAATGGAAAACAGAAGTGTCAAAGAGCAAGTACTCCGTTTGGATAAAAACAGCAGGGACCGCCTATTTAATTTTTTAGAAAAGAACTACCGACCAGAAAATAGGGACTACGCTTATGATTTTTTCTTTAACAACTGTGCCACAAAAATCAGAGACCTCATAGGAGAAAACGGACTTATAAGCGGCATACAAATAAACCAAGCTACTGACCTCAAAAAAACTTTTAGAGACCTACTCTCTGAAAACTTGGCTGCAAACAGCTGGGCTTTATTTGGTATAAATTTAGCATTAGGGGCCAAAGTAGACAAAATAGTGGCCCCAAGAGAATATCAATTCTTACCAACCTATCTCTCAGAATCATTGGAAATTCTCACAATTCGTGGCTTACCCCTTGTAGAAAATGATCGCATGTCTTACGAATCAAAGCCCAAACCAAAAATTCAAGAAGGTTTATACAGCACACCCGCTTTTACAAGCTTTTTAATATTAATTCTCACCCTAATCATAGGTGCAATAGAATATTTTACTGGAAAAAAATTATGGGGTTTTAATTTAATATTATGG
>JGI26082J51739_10002030_pt1 | contig 12478 bp, 9 predicted proteins | sample SaaInl5LU_22_DNA_FD_51739 | JGI IMG/M metagenome (IMG submission 51739)
TAGCCAAGAAATAAAATCAATCAGGGCAATTCCAGAAGGAGTTCAATGGGGAGACACCACGGTAGGTTGGTGCGCTCACAGAATTCCTACAAATGGAACAACCCTTTTGCCCTGGTGGTACCAAAGTCTGACGTACGTCAATGGACAAGTTACCGAAGATTATCAGAGCTATTATTACGGTAGCAATATGAGCAATGTTGGATATCTCAAGGAATTTAGAACCTATATTCCAGATGGATTTGAAAGTGAAATGTATGAAAGCAGCGACTCCTTAAACTGGATGCTTACGGCAAAGGGCAAAAGTCGCAATGTCATTGGGACTGCTGTTGACTCAGGCATCTCCTACAACTGGAATGCTGGAATGAACAAATACATCTTAGACGGCTTGACCCTAACATTCAAAGGTTCATATGGCGTGGATTCAGTGAAGCAATATGACCCCTTAGCTCAGATATTCAATTATAAAACTGTGAATTATCGGACTAATGGCACGCTGGACAGTATTATCACATATAACAATAATTCTGGATGGGAGCCTTGGGATAGGACTATTTATTATGGTAACTACTCCATTCGATATCCTGGAGGTGGAGTCTATGCTCCCTCTAAAACATATTGGGATGCATTGGGTAATGCAATTGCTATAGTTCAATATGACTTTACTACTGGAGCAAAAGCAGATTCTTCTTTCAGCTTTTATACTGGAAGCAGAAGTGATTCCTCTGTGAGCTATGATGGTGCCGGTATTTTTACGGGTGCCAGTGGAGCCCGATATTCAAATACCTTACACCGCTTCTACACTTGGGATGCAAACATGATAGTTAATAATTATCAATACAGATATTTCAATCTTCAAGGAGATTATATCGGCCAAGTTGGCTTTACCGCTAGCGGACAAATTCGCTCCAAATGGGGAATTTGCGCCGTGTACAATAGCCTTGAGACTGCAGAAAATTCAGTCCCAACTTTGAGGCTCTCACCAAACCCAACTTATGGCACAATAATGCTTGAGGGCAGCTCTACAAATCCTATGGAATATTCCATATTCGACATAGGCGGAAGAGAATTGCTATCTGGTGTTACNTANGCAAATGAATTGATNGATGTTTCGACATTAAGCAGCGGTACTTACATAATCATTTCCTCTTCAGGCGATACCATCTTAAAGGATAGGTTTGTAAAGCTTTAAAGAATAGAACTAATCTTCTAATAAGCCCTGCCATTGGCGGGGCTTTATTATTTGACCTTACTTCAACTTAAAAATAAAAACCCCCACCATTTCGGATGAGGGTTTAGTGCGCCCAGCAGGATTTGAACCTGCGACCAAGGGATTATGAGTCCCCTGCTCTAACCGCTGAGCTATGGGCGCGTTACCAGGTATTCTAAAACCTGACAAGAGCGCAAAAGTACGCAGCCCAAAGCACTTGGTTGGGATGAATTTGGGCTAAAAAACACTTAGAATAACAACTCAAAGCCCCCGTATGCCAGCACAAGCCAGCCGATGCCTTTGAGAAGGAAGAATAGAAATAGGCCAATGGCCGCGGGCTTCCCGGTCTTCTTAACCAGGGCAGCCCAGCCTTCTTCGCGAAGAATGCTTCGGTAGAGACGTAATTGCTTCATCGGAGACAAAAATACGGGGGCAAAAGCGGGCCTAAATACCCCGATATGAAAAACAATGCCCCAAAAACAAAACCTCAAAAATATACGTTAAACATAGTGTAAGTGCTTAATTTTGCGCTCTATTTCTTAGTCTATGCCCCTTCTATCCAACGCCCGAAATACCCCAAAGAGTGCCTCCAGTGATTTTCTCGATCTCTATGAGGGAATCGGAGTCGTCCGCGTGACAATGGGCGACGATGAATCGGCGCGCCCTCTGGATGTGCAGCCAGACCACATCCATCTTTTCTTCAGCATGGAAGGGGACGTGGCATTTCAGTTTGGCCCCATGTACATGCGGCCCCTCCCTCAGGGCCAAAGCTTTTTCATCTACAATCCCAAGGATGCCTTGCGGGCTCAGGTTCGCATGCCTGCGGGACATCGCATGGTGGGAATTCGATTGTCTTTTTCCCGAATGCACACACTCTTCATGCGGGATGGCCAAGACGCCCAAGAGTTGCCCTTCTTGAATCAAAAAGACATGCAGCGCCCCATCTATGACCAGCGCGGAGTGGATGCCGCCATGCAGATACTCTTGGAGGGGTTGTTCCATGAACGCCTTAGCCCGAATGCGCAGCGTGTGGCGCATTTAGGCCAAATTTTGGAGCTCCTTGGATTGTATTTCCACACCTCGGAACCCAATGTGGTCGCCTGTCCCTTCCTCAAGGACGAGGAGACCGTTCGAAAATTCGCGAAGCGAAGTCCATTATGGACCGTTGGCAAAGTCCGCCCACCATTGCCCAGCTTTCGGCCCAAACAGGTCTCAATGCTTACCGCCTCAAAGTGGGATTCAAGGAAGTGTATGGGAACACCGTCTACGGTTTTGTGATGGACACGCGACTAAATCATGCGCGGCGTATGCTTGATGCCGGAGGTAAGTCTGTGAATGAGGTAGCCTTTGACATCGGATACACCAATCCCAGTCATTTTATCGCGGCATTCAAAAAGAAATTTGGGACCACACCACGCAAGTACAAGGTGGCGGATTAAAGGCTTCCGGGCACTATCTTCCCGGAATGAAGAAGTTAGCCCTATCTATCATGGCGCTTGCCCTTGCCGGAGCAGGGTATGCACAGAGCATTTCTCCCGATTTGTTGGAGGATATGAAATTCCGAAACATTGGCCCAGCAGGCATGTCTGGCCGTGTCACGTCCATTGACGTCAACCCCCTAAACGACAACCACATATTCGTGGGCACGGCCTCCGGCGGAGTCTGGGTGAGCGAAAATGCGGGGCAGTCGTGGACCTCTATTTGGGACGATCAGCCCACCGCAGGCATTGGCGCTGTTAAGATCGACCCCACGAATCCCGATGTGATTTGGGTCGGTACCGGCGAAGGCAACCCCCGAAATTCACAATCCAGCGGCGGCGGCCTTTTCAAATCTGTAGACGGCGGAAAATCCTTCCAGCTGGTTGGCTTGAAAGAGACCAAGCACATCCACCGCATTGTCATTGACCCCCGAAATCCGAACACCGTCTACGTGGCGGCCATCGGCGTGGCGTGGGGCGATAGCCCACACCGCGGCGTGTACAAAACCACCGACGGCGGCAAGACCTGGTCCAAAGTGCTCTACAACAACGAGCGAACCGGTGCGGCTGACCTTGTCATGGATCCGGTTAATCCCAATAAGTTGATCTGCGCCATGTGGGAATACCGCCGTTGGCCCTGGATCTTCAAATCCGGCGGCGAAGGCAGCGGTATGTACGTGACCTTGGACGGAGGCGAAACCTGGACCAAGCGGACCGCCGAAGATGGACTTCCAGAAGGCGAACTGGGCCGAATGGGCATTGCCATTGCTCCGGGGAACCCCAAAAAAGTCTACGCGCTCATTGAAAACAAAGCCAAGAATGGCTTGTACGGCTCCAACGATGGTGGATTCAAGTGGTTCAAAATCAGCGAAGACGAGAACATCGGCAACCGCCCCTTCTACTATTCGGACCTCTTTGTGGATCCCTTCAACGACCAAACCCTTTACTCCCTTTGGACGCTCGTTTCCAAAAGCACCGATGGAGGTAAAACATGGGGAATTGCCACACCCTACTCCAAAGTCCACCCGGACCACCACGCCATTTGGCTGAACCCAAACCGCCCCGGCCACATCATTGAAGGCAACGATGGCGGCTTGAATATCTCCTGGGATGGCGGTGATAGTTGGCGCTTTGTGGAAAACCTGCCCGTAGCACAGTTCTACCACATTCGCGTGGACAACCAACTGCCCTACAATGTCTATGGAGGCATGCAGGACAACGGATCTTGGCGCGGGCCCGCCTACTCATGGATTGGGACGGGAATCGGCAACAACGAATGGCAAGAGCTCTACTTTGGCGACGGTTTTGATGTGTTGCCTCACCCCAGCAACCCTCGCATCGCCTACGCCATGGCGCAAGAGGGCTCATTGGCCCGTGTGGACATGCTCACGGGCATGACCGAATCCATCAAGCCCGTCCACCCCGATGGCGAATGGTTGCGCTGGCATTGGAATGCGGCGATCGCAGGCGATCCCAGCCACGCCGACGGCCTGTACTACGGCTCCCAGTATGTGCACTACAGCCCCGATCAGGGCCGCACGTGGACCATCATCTCGCCCGACCTGACCACCAACAACCCCGACAAGCAAAAGGCCCTCGAATCCGGTGGCCTCACGTTTGACGTAACGGGCGCCGAGAACCACACCTGTATTTTAACCATTGCGCCCTCGCCCAAAAACCCCAAAACCTTGTGGGTGGGCACCGACGACGGCAATGTTCAAGTCAGCAAGGACGGTGGCGCCACCTGGACCAACTGCAGCCCTAAGATCAAAGGCCTCCCAGAAGGCGCTTGGGTGCCTCACATCCACGCTTCGGCCTACGATGCCGGTGAAGCCTTTGTGGTCGTCAACAACTACCGCCAAAACGACTGGAACGCCTACCTCTTCCACACCAAAGACTACGGAAAGACCTGGACCAACCTCGTCGCCAAAGCCGGTTTGACGGGCCATACTCTGAGCGTGATTCAAGACAATGAAGTGCCCAGCATCTTGTATTTGGGTACAGAAACGGGCTTGCAAGTCAGTACAGACTATGGCCGGAATTGGCAGTCCTGGAAAGGTCTTCCCACTATGCCGGTCCAAGATTTGGCCATTCAAGAGCGCGAGCAGGATTTGGTCTTGGGCACATTTGGCCGTTCCGCCTGGGTGCTGGACGATCTCCGCCCGCTACGCGCTATGGTAAAAGGGGCCGCTCAGGGCCGAACCCTCACCGCCTTTGACGCGCCTTTGGCGATTCACGCTGAAACACGGGTTTCTGACGGCATCCGCTTCCAAGGTTGGGCCGACTTCAAAGGGGAAAACCGCGGAGGCGGCGCACGCTTTGTGCTGAACCTCGATGTCCCTGAGGACTCCAAAGATCCCCTGGTTATCGACCTCTACAATGCGCAAGGCGAAGTCATCCGCCACATCGAGCGCAAGCTCGACAAAGACGAGCGCAAAGGTCTCTACCGCTTCACCTGGGACCTCGCTGAAAAAGGCAGTCAACGTCCCCGTTGGGGCAAGCGCAACGAGGAGCGTGAGAAATCTGATCCCCGCGGCGCCACGGTGGCTCCCGGTTCCTACAGCGCCGTCTTCACTTTGAACGGGGTGAGCGACACGGCACGCGTAGAGGTTGTCGACGATCCCCGCATCAACATGGGCGATGCCGAATGGGCTGCACAAATTGACTTCCAGCGCAGTCTCTACCCCATCAACCAAGAAATGTCAGACCTTGTGTCCAACCTCTATGAGGCCAATGAAAGTTTGGGGGCTTTGGAGCGCATGTTAAAGAGCCGAAAAGACAGCGACAGCGCAGCCGTACAGCCGCTGCTTGACGAAATTAAAGGGCTTAAAAAAGCCATGGAGGATCACCGCCTTCGCCTCTTTGGCAAGGAGGATGTCAAAGGCTACTACGAGCAGCCCGAAACATGGGCCTCCGTCAATGGCCAATTTGGCGGCTACCTCTGGAGCCTTCGCGGTAAACCGAGCGCCAATCTCCTCAACATGCACGCCACNTGGGAAAAGCGTACCCGAGAGGAAATGGCCTTGCTNCAGGACTTCCTAGACACGGACTACCGAGAGTTCAGCTCGCGCATAGCGGCCACGCCCTTGCCCCTACTTCCCAGCTGGAATCCCTGATGCCGCTAAAAAACCTTGGGGCAAAATTCCAACCCCAACTCCCCGACCCATTGCCTCCCATTCGGCGGTTTCGTGCCCACGAGATTGCCGAATGGGCGGGCGATGCCCGGCACATTGTTTTGGACTTTGGCAAAGTGCTCATCGACATCGAGCCCCGCCTCAGCGCTGAAGCCTTCACCTCACTCGGCGCACGCCCCAGCTTTACTGTGGGGGAACTCGGCTACCAAAAGCACAATGCCTACCAGGCCATTGAAACGGGTGCCATCACTTCCTCGGAGTTTAGAAATGCCTTCAGACAGCACCTCCGCTACGCGGCTGCGGACTCCAGCATTGACGGGGCCTGGAATGCCCTGCTCATGGACCTGCAGCCCTGGTTGATCGGGCAGCTTCACACCCTTGGCCAGCAGTACGAACTTCACGTTCTCAGCAACACCAACCGAATTCATATCGACGAAGTCAAACGCCGCATGGGCATTCGGGGCTATGCTGAATTCACCCGCTGCTTCAAAAACGTCTTCTATTCGTACGACCTCGGCCTCCGAAAGCCTGACCCAAGCATCTACCAAACCGTCGACCGCCTCATAGGCGTCGAGGACCCCGCGCAGGTTTTCTTCCTCGACGACAATGCCGCCAACGTCGAAGCCGCCCTCCAACATGGTTGGAAGGCTCAGCAGTTTATCTAGAATCGATTAGGATTTGGGCTGGCACAGCTCCACGAGCACGCCTCCCGCCGTCTTGGGGTGCACAAACGCCACCAACATGCCGTCTGCACCTGGCTTGGGCTCCTCGCTTAGCAACTGAAAGCCTTCTTCGCGAAGTCGGGCCATCTCAGCCCGAATGTCTTTCACCAAATACGCCACATGATGCAAGCCCTCACCGCGTTTCTCGATGTGTTTTGCGATGGCACTGTCAGGACGCGTAGCCTCCAAAAGCTCAATCTTATTGGGGCCCACCTGGAAAAAACTCGTCATCACCCCTTCCCGCTCCACTTCTTCCCGTTTGTAGGGTTCCACGCCAAACATGGCCGTATAGCGGGCTTCCGCCTCCGCCAAATTGGCGACGGCTATTCCGAGGTGGTCGATGTGTTCGAAGAATGGAGAAGTCAAACGGGCAAAAGGGTTTAAGGAGATTGGGCTTGAGTTTGGCTAAAGTAGGCGCGCGCAGGGAAGTTCTCAAATTTTCTTAGGGCAGAAAAGAGATTAAACGTTTAAAGCCCAACCCCACCACAGCACCAAACAGCGCTGCCATCCAACACCCTTCTTCCTTTTATCCCTTCACCTCCTGGGTCCTCACCAAACTCGCATAGAGCCCGCCCTTTGCGAGCAATTGTTGGTGATTCCCGTCCTCGACAATATGGCCCCGATCGAGCACGAGAATGCGATCCGCTTTCTGGACCGTGGCCAGACGGTGCGCTACGACGAGGGTCGTTCGGCCCGAACTTGCCGCATCCAGCGCCTCCTGCACGAGACGTTCATTTTCGGCATCCAAGGCGGACGTGGCTTCATCCAGGAGCAGAATGGGCGCATTTCGGTAAAGTGCACGCGCCAAAGCCATGCGCTGACGCTGGCCGCCCGACAGGGACTGCCCCCCTTCCGCCAGAATATGCTTCCAACCCCCCGGCAAGTCCTCAATAAAGGCCAGGGCCTGGGCATCTTTCGCGGCCTTCTTAGCACGATCCAAATCAGGAGATGCATCCCCCAAGGCGATATTTTCTAAAGCCGTGCCCTGGAAGAGAATGGGGTCTTGGGTCACTAATCCCATAGCGGCCCGCAGGTCCTTCAAGGGCATGGGCGGGCGTTGCATTTCATGGGCGGCATACGCATCGCCCCGATAGGGAGCAATGGGATGGCCCTCTAAGAAGATACCCCCTTGGTCGGGGTCCATGGCCCGCATGGCGAGGTGAATGAGGGTGGACTTGCCNCCTCCGGAGGGGCCAACAAGGGCGACCGTTTGGCCGCGTTGGATGGTCAGGTTGAAGTTTTCGAGCGCGGGGCGGGAGGCGCCGGGATAGGTGAAGTGGATGTTTCGGAATTCGATCGTCTCTGGACCGTTCGCGGGGCAGGTCCAAGCTTCCGTGACATCCGGGTCGCGCAGGGTTTCGGGAAGGTCCAATACTTCAAAGAGTCTATCCGCCGCGGCATTGCCTTTTTGCAGATTGTAGAGGGCCATGGAAACAGACTTAAAGGCGGGGATCAATTGGTAAAAAAACAAGAGGTAGGCCACCAGTGTCGCGCCCGTCAGACCATGCCCGAGAAGGACTTCACGCCCTCCAAAAAATAGGATGAGCAACAAGGCAAATACCCCGATCAATTCGGACAGTGGGCTGGCCAGATCTCTTCGGCGGTGCACTTCGCGGGTCGCCGAAAAGGCGCCCTGGTTGACCTGTTCGAAACGTTTTTGCTGGTATTCTTCGGCCTGAAATGCTTGGAGAATACGCAAGCCGCTAATGCTTTCTTCTAGGGCCGAAATGACCTGACCCAAGCGGTCTTGGGCGGTGGCGGATTTCCGTTTTAAATGCTTACTTACCCGATTGAGGAGCCACGCTGCCAAGGGGCCAACCACTAAAAGCAAAAGGGTCAATTTGGCGCTCATCACCACCAAGACAATCAGCGAGCCAAGGATGACGAGTGGTTCGCGCACCAACAGCTCCAACCCGGTTAAAATGGCCCATTCAATTTCTGTAACATCTGTGGAGGCCCGGGCCAAAACATCTCCCTTTCGGCTTTCTTGCATCGTGGCGGGGGTCAAGCGCATCACTTTCTGATGGAGCGCCTGGCGAAGGGCTGCAGTAATACCCGTCCGAAGTGTGGCCATATGCCACAAAGCGATATAACGGAAGGCATTCTTTAGGATAAACAGTCCAAAAGCGGCCAAGGATACGCGCCATAGGGTTCCCAAGGAACCATAGCGAGCCACGGCCTGAGCTACATAATGGGCCACCCAGTCTTGGGCGTTCATGCCTCCCCACCCCGCGGGAAAATGCTTGACTTCCTGCGCCCCTTCCGGCACGAGAATGACATCCAATACGGGGATAATCATCCCGAGCGATACGAGAGACACCAGGGTATACAGCACATAAAATAGCGCTGCCCCAGAAAAAGCACCCCGAAAGGCACCCGCCATCCCTAAAATCCGTCTCAATGGGGTCATCCCCACGAAAGTACTGCCTTATCCCGAGTACCCGGCGTACTTTTGTCCCATGGAAAGCACGCGTCAAAAGAAAATTGCTAGTTTACTTCAGCGAGATCTCGCCGAAATTTTTCGTGGTACCGCGGCGAGTGATTTTCCCGGCACCCTCATCACTGTGAGTAAGGTGCGCGTATCCCCTGACTTGGGTTTGTGCCGTGTCTACCTCTCGGTATTTCCGACAGATCGTTCGGAATTGGTCATGGCTTTTTGCGAAGAACATGCGCCAAAACTCCGGGCCGCCTTGGCCCAAAAAGTACGGAATCAGTTACGCATCATTCCTGCCTTGCACTACCACCTTGATGACTCCATGGAGTACGAAGCAAACATCGACCGTTTGCTCCGCGAAGGAGGTGAAAATCCCTTTAAATAATCGCTTTTGAATCCGTCCCACCCAGCTAAACTTGGGGGACGCTTCGTGCGGGGACGCACGCTTTCTACCTATGTGACCTGGGCAGCGGCTGCAGGCGTGGCGGTCGGGACGGCAGCGATGATTTTGGTGCTGTCCGCGTTCAATGGACTGGAAGAGTTGGTTCTTCAAACCTACCAAAATGTGCACCCCGAAGTCACTTTGGTCCACCGCGAGGGATCTCGGTTTGACCTAACACCCGAGCACATCGCCGCCTTGGAGTCCGATTCCGGGCTCACATGGATTCCCGTTCAAACTCAAAAAGCCCTCCTTCGGTCCGCTCAACGCGAGATTCTTGTCACGGTCCATGGCATGCCCAAGCCCCTCTGGAGCCAGCATCCATGGTTCGACTCGCTCACTTCCTCGATTCCGCCACAAGGCTATCCGGGAGATGCGTATGTAGGATATGGGGTGGCCGCCCAACTTGGGTACCTCACTTTGAGCGGGAGAGAGAGCTTAGAACTCCTTTGGCCCCGGGCTGACATGGGCGCTAGCTTTGATCTTGCCTCTGCATTTCAACGACAGATCCTTTCACCAGAAGCCATTTTTTATGTGCATCCTCAGATTGACCAGCAAAACGTCGTACTGGATTTGGTCACCCTTCAAGGCTGGACCCGAGATGAGCGCATAGATGCCATTCAATGTTGGGGACGAACGAAGGAGGAAGTGCTGGCTCTAGTCGGTTCGCAAGGGTCCCTTTTGGGCCAAACGCCAGAAGATCGCGAGGCCGCATTGTTCCGGGTGATGCGCAGTGAAGGCATGATTACCACCGCTATTCTCGCATTTATCGTCCTATTAGCCTCCCTGGGCCTCTACAGCGCTACAGTCTTGCTTGGCATGGAGAAAGTCCAGCAGCGCGCAATTCTGCGCGCCATGGGCATGTCTGAAGCACAGGTCCGCCGCAGCTTCTGGTGGAGTGCGATGTGGGTCAGTGCCATTGGTGGCCTCGTCGGGTGGGGTCTGGGCGGGCTCCTCGTTTGGGGTCAATCCACCTTCGGATGGGTCAAATTGGGGACAGGCTATGTCGTGGAATCATACCCTATGGCATTCCATGCCGGGCAATCCTTGGTCGTATTCGCNTTCGTTTTGTTTGTCGGCGCACTCCTCGGNTGGGGAGCCACCGCNCGCTTGCAAAGTCCTTTGAGCGGACTTCGTGGCCAGGCCTAATCGCCTTTAAACCAGGGCCAAACTCGGGCCGTATTCTTCGATAATCGCATCAAAGGTGGCCATGAGCTCATCAACCTCGTTGGAGGTCACCAGCGTCATGCGGTAATCTTTGAAGTTGGGGAAGTCGCGGAAGTAGTTGCCGTAGTGCCGGCGCGTCTCGGTGATGGCGAGTCCTTCCCCCTTCCATTGAATGGCCAGCTCCAAATGGCGGCGCGCCGCTTGAACCCGGTCTTCCAGCGATGGGGCAGCAAGGTGCTGACCGGTCGCCATGAAGTGCTTGATTTCATTGAAAATCCACGGATACCCGATGGAAGCACGGCCAATCATGACGCCGTCGACCCCGTATTTGTCCCGCATTTCGATGGCCTTCTCGGGACTGTCAATGTCGCCATTGCCGAAAACCGGAATGGTCATGCGTGAGTTATTCTTGACTTCGCCAATAAGAGTCCAGTCGGCATCGCCTTTGTACATCTGTTTGCGGGTTCGACCGTGGATGCTGATCGCCTGGATCCCCACGTCTTGCAGGCGTTCGGCCACTTCAACGATGTGCTTGCTATCATCGTCCCAGCCCAAACGTGTTTTCACCGTGACCGGTTTGTTGACGGCTTTGACAATTTCCGCGGTCATGCTGACCATCTTGGGAATATTCTGGAGGATGCCCGCTCCGGCACCCTTGCAGGCCACCTTTTTGACAGGGCAGCCATAGTTGATGTCGATGATGTCGGGATTAGCCTCCTCGCAGATCGCAGCGGCTTCGCGCATGGAATCGATTTCGGCCCCAAATATTTGGATGCCTATAGGACGCTCGTACTCGAAAATGTCCAATTTGGCCACCGATTTTGCGGCATCCCGAATTAACCCTTCCGAGGATATAAATTCCGTGTACATCAAATCGGCCCCGTGCTGCTTGCACAGCGCACGGAAAGGCGGATCGCTCACATCCTCCATCGGAGCGAGCAATAATGGGAAATCCCCTAATTCGATATCCGCAATCCGCGCCATTTATACGATTTTTAGTCCCGCAAAATTACGGCATACCTATCTTCCCCATTCCATGAAGCAACGCGAAGTCCTCACCCTCCTTTTAGCCATCTTGGCAGGCACCCTGTTGGCCGGTCTTTTCGCGCCAAAAGCCCTCCAATTTTTCGGCTACAATGGGATGACCATAGAGGATATTGTCGCACGACCCGAAGCCAGCGCCGGCCGCGCCCTCCTCTTGGGCCAAGCCCTCTATACGCTCCTCATGTTTGCCCTACCTGGGCTCTACCTCATGCAACGATGGCGCGAAAAACCCCTCGTTCCCGCCTTGCCAAAAGGTTCCTGGTCCTGGATCGACAGCCTTTTGGCGTGGGCCATCCTCCCCATGAGCCTCCCCTTTCTCTCCTATTGCACCGACCTCTGGTCCACCATCGCTGCCGATTGGGCCTTCATGGCACCCCACTTCGAATCAGCCCAAGCCTCCGACCGCGCCGTCGAAAAAATGCTCTTCTTCCCTACCCTGGGTGACCAACTCTTTAGCATGGCCACCTTTGTCTTAGTGGCCGCACTTTCCGAAGAAATCCTCTTCCGCGGTGCCGTTCAACGGCTCTTGCACGACCGAACCAGCCCCCTTCCTGCCATCTTCGGCGCTTCCCTCGCCTTTGCGCTGGGGCACATGAACTTTGTTCAGTGGCCCTTTTTACTGGGCGCAGGGCTCATCTTAGGGGGCTTATATTGGATTTCAGGGCGTCTTTGGGTCACCATGGGCGCTCATGTCCTCCACAACGGGCTCACGTACTATTGGACCCTCCAAGCTGGACCCAATCAGTACGGAAACTTGGAGGTGGATTTGCCTGGTTGGGGGATTTTGGTTTCCACGGGAATTGCCGTCGGGGTGGGGGTTCTCTTGTTCCGAAGAAGCCTGGAGAGCTCGAGG
>JGI26082J51739_10002033_pt1 | contig 12468 bp, 14 predicted proteins | sample SaaInl5LU_22_DNA_FD_51739 | JGI IMG/M metagenome (IMG submission 51739)
ATGAAATTCGACGACCGTGCAATTGCCGATCATCGACGCCCGAATTGTTAAGACCTATAAGCAAGGAGATCGTTATGTCAGAAGATGAGCGGTGCTGCGGCACAGGTACGTGCATCATCAACGCTGAGGGCGTTTGCTGGTGTGGCCAAAAATGGGACGGTGAGAAAATGTGTTTCCCGCAAGCCGATGCCGCACCCGCTGATGCGGAAAATGGGCAAGTGGCGCAAGATGCACAAGCCAATAAATCAAGCGCGCCGTGATCCCAATGAAGCTGTTCAATGACTAATTTGGGTGCCCCGCTCTCGTTGTTTGACCACCCATACAACGCCCTCGTAGTGGGCGCAAGCGGAGCGATTGGTGGCGCCTTTGTGGAGGCGTTTCAATCGGATGCGCACTGTGTGCACGTGGCTACTGTCTCCCGCACGCACACGCCCGGTTTTGATTTGTTGCGTGAAGAATCGATTGCCGCACAAGCGGCGGCACTGAAGGCGCACGCACCTTTCCACGTGATCATTGATGCCACTGGCGCGTTGACGATTGACGGGGTTGGGCCTGAGAAAGCCTTGTCGCAGTTAAACGCAGAGGCGTTGATGCGGCAGTTTCAAACCAACACCATAGGCCCCGCGTTGTTGATGCGGCACTTCGCGCCGTTGTTGGCAACAGGCCCCGCTATTTACGCCAAACTCTCTGCGCGTGTGGGTAGTATTTCGGACAACAAAAAGGGCGGTTGGTATGGTTACCGCGCGTCAAAGGCGGCGCTCAATATGGTGCTTCAGACGGCTGCCATTGAGTTGCAACGCAAGCGCCCCGAGCTGCGGGTGGTGGCGCTGCAGCCCGGTACGGTGAAGTCTGGATTGTCGGCACCGTTTGTGCCGTCAGCGCCGTATTTATTGGCCCCGTCAGATTCGGTGTCGGGTCTCTTGGCGGCGCTGAAAGGTCTGGACGCGAAGGCGGGAGCCCATTACATTGACTATCAAGGCGCAGAGATCGCCTGGTAGTGATGCCGCGTCGCAGTCTGCTGGCGACTGGCGACTGTAAACCGCTCTGAAAGGACTTCTCATGGCTATGACTCGGGACGCAACGCAGCGCGACGTGCAGGCGAACGGTATCACCCTGCGTATCACGGAGCAAGGTGAGGGCCCTCTCGTGCTGTTGTGCCACGGCTGGCCAGAGTTGGCGTACTCATGGCGTCACCAGATGCCCGTTTTAGCGAACGCCGGCTACCGCGTGGTGGCACCTGACATGCGCGGTTACGGCGGTAGTTCTGTACCGCACGACATTCAAGCGTATGACATTGCCCAGTTGGTGGGTGACATGGTGGGGCTGGTGGGTGCGTTGGGCGAACAAGAGGCCTGTATCGTTGGACACGACTGGGGTGCCAATGTGGCTTGGAACGCCGCACTCATGCGTCCCGATTTATTTAAGGCGGTTGCCGCGTTGAGCGTGCCCCATAGACCGCGTAACCCCAAGGGTGAGCCGATGGCGCTGTTACGCGCTGCTGGGCTGACGGACTTCTACTGGTTTTACTTCAACCGCGAGGGCGCGCCTGAAGCGGAGTTTGAGCGCGACATCACGGCATCGGTGCGGCGTGTGCTGTTCAGCGGTTCGGGTGATGCGCCCCCCGATTCGGCCATGCGTTTGCGTTTGGAGGGAGACGCGGGTTTTCTGGATAAGTCCATTGATCCCGACCCGTTGCCGTCATGGCTCACGCAGGACGATGTCGCAGTGTTCGCGCAGGCGTTCAAAAAGAATGGTTTCAGGGGGCCGTTTAATTGGTACCGCAACATTGACCGCAACTGGGCGTTGTTGGCACCGTTTCAAGACGCGAAGGTGATGCCGCCGGCTTTGTTTATTGCGGGTGAGCGTGACGCCGTGATCGCCTCGCCCATGGGGCGCGGTATGTTGGAGAGTTTGCATCAAGCGGTTGCCAACCTGCGTGCATCGGTTGTGATACCTGAGGGGGGGCACTGGATACAGCAAGAAAAACCTGCAGAAGTAAATGCCGCGCTGCTCTCTTTCTTGGCTAAGGATTACCCCAGCAGCTAGGCCTGACCTAAGTTGCGTTGATAGGCAAGCAAGCCCTGCACGCCATCTTCGCAGAGGTCTAAGACGTGCTCAAAACCGCTGTCGCCACCAAAGTAAGGGTCGGGGACGACGGTGTCCGTACGGGCTTGAAAAAATTCGGCGAATCGCCGTATTTTCTGTCGGTGGGGCGCGGGGCAGGCGTGTTCTGCGAGAGATTGGTTGTCCCAGTCCATGGTCAGCACGAGGTCAAAGTATGAGAAGTCTGCCTCCGTGATTTGACGAGCACGCAACGCAGACAGGTCATAGCCTCTGGCCATTGCNTGCTGCTGACTGCGCTCGTCGGGTGCGGCTGCGGGGTGGTAGTTGTGGGTNCCAGCAGAGTCAATTTCAAAAGCATGGCTAAGCCCCGCTTGGCTCACGGCNTGGCGCATGACACCCTCTGCCGTTGGGCTTCGACAAATATTNCCCATGCAGACAAACAAAATTTTGAGCGGTTTTGGATCGGTCATGATGGTGTGCCGGCCTTAGTTCGTTGCGTCAGGTGATTGCGTTTGAAACTGNGCATTCGCCAAGGCCGCGTAGGCGCCATCACGGGCCATCAACTCGGTATGCGTGCCTTCNTCTACGATNCGTCCGGCATCCAATACGACCAAGCGGTCAGCCCGCTTGACTGTGGACAGGCGGTGCGCGACAACAATGGTGGTTCTACCCTTCATGGCGTGATCAAGCGCGGCCTGCACAAGTTGCTCGCTTTGGCTGTCTAGCGCGCTGGTGGCTTCATCGAGCAGCAGCAATGGGGCATTTTTTAGAATGGCGCGGGCAATGCCAATGCGCTGGCGTTGGCCACCCGATAGGCGTACGCCACGTTCACCCATAAAGGTTTGATAGCCTTGCGGAAGCTGAGAAATAAAGTCATGGGCGTGGGCCGCTTTGGCCGCGCTGATGACGTCGGCCTCCGATGCATCGGGGCGACCGTAGCGTATGTTTTCAAAGGCGGTGGTGGCAAAAACAACCGGCTCTTGCGGCACNACGCCAATGCTTTCACGCANGTTTTGCAGATCCAANGATTGGATGGGACAGCCGTTTAAAAGNAACTGNCCGCCTTGAATATCGTAGAAGCGTTGTAGCAACTGCGTGACCGTGGTTTTGCCCGCACCACTGGCGCCCACCAGTGCGGTGGTGGTGCCGGGTTGTATGTCTAGCGTGAGGGCATCCAAGGCCAAGGTGTCTGGCCGCGACGGGTAGCTAAAACGCACGGCATCAAACGTGACCGACAAACCCACGTCGGCAAAGGCAATACCGCGGCACTGTGTGTCGGTAGCTGCTTTGGGTTAGTGGGCTGTGCCACCGCAGAATCTTGGTGTAGCAGTTCGATCAATCGTTCGCTGGCACCAGCCGCACGCAGCAGGTCACCGCTCACCTCGCCCAATACAGCAAAGGCACCAGCCAATATCAAAACGTAGAGAACGGTCTGCCCAAGCTCGCCTGCGCTGATGCTGCCTTCCAGCACGGCCAAGGTGCCCGTGTACAAACCCCATAGCAATGCCGCAGAGGTGGTGCTCATGATGAAGGCGACCAACCAAGAGCGCGCGGTGGTGCGTCTAACGGCGGCGTGGAAGGCCTGATCCGTTGCTTCCTTAAAGCGCAGGCTTTCGCGAATTTGAGCGGTGTAACTTTGTACGACAGTGATCGCATTCAGTATTTCGTTGGCCAAGGCACTGGCATCTGCAACACGGTCTTGGCTAGCGCGTGAGAGGCGTCTTACGCGGCGACCCATCCACACGCTGGGGGCAATCACCATTAACAAGCCGACCGTGACCTGCGCCATCATGAGTGGGTGGTGCCACACCAGCATACCCAGCGCACCCAGTCCCATGACGCCATTGCGCAGACCCATGCTCAGGGACGAGCCCACCACGGTTTGTATCAAGGTGGTATCGGCACTCAGGCGCGACAACACCTCACCGGTTGGGGTGTGTTCAAAAAATGCGGGGCTCTGTTGCAGCACCCGGTTGTAGACGGCTTGGCGCAAGTCGGCCGTGATGCGCTCACCCAACCAGCTCACCATGTAGAAACGCGCTGAAGAGAAAAGCGCGAGCGCTATCGCGACACCGAGCAGTGCTAAGAAGTAGTTGGCCAGGTGGGTGGCACTCGCTGTGTCACCGGTCTGCACTTGCGCGAGACCACTGTCAATGAGTTGGCGCAGGGCGGAGGGGAAGACCAAGGTTGTAGCGGCGGCACACAGCAACAGCACCAGCGCTAACAGCACCTGTAAGCGGTAAGGACGAATAAAGGGCGCGAGCGCCATTAGGCCTTTGGAGCGGGGAGGGGTCACATCTGTTTGCATAGTTCTAAATTTCTATCGGGTTGCCATAACCCGTCATTTCAAGGTAACCCCAAGCCACACGGCGCCCACGCGCATCACGTAAAGCGCTGAGTCCTTCCCAATAAATCGTACCAGTACTTTCGCGGCTATCCAGCTCTTGCTCAAAAGACACGGGCTCAACGGTATACATACCCACGGGCGTAAGGATACGCCACTGTGCGGGGTAATTGATGCCGGTTTTGGGGCTGACCCATTTGTTTATTGCTTGCCAAGTGATCTCATTTGGTTGGAATGCGCGGGTCTGGCGTTTTTCGCCGTCTCGCCACGAGCCACCCGCCCAGACGGCTTGTCCATCAGCGCGGCGCATCTGAAAGAGGGTGAGCGCACTGCCGTCATCAAAGTTCATTCCAATCCAGTCCCATCCAACGGCATCGGCGGGCATGAAACCTGCGCTCCATTCGTGGTCCAGCCATGCCCGACCGCTGACAGCGAAGGGGGGTTGTTGGTCGACGCTGATACGTCCACTCACCGTCAACTGGGGGTGGGTGGTGTACCAACTTGCATGGGTGGGGTCTGGCCCTTTTTGAGACCAACCTTGGTCGCCTTGCAACACAACCGCTTGGGTGCTGGCTGCGTTGAGGTCGAGCGTGAAGTTGTTGGCAGCGACACGGGTGCGAAAAGTGGGTAAGGGCCCAGCGGGTGCACCCTGGTCATCGATGCGCCATGCGCGTTGGCCGTGCCCAATGAATACACCCATGTGATCGCGCTGCGCGTTGGCGCCTTGCACGCTGTCGTTGGCGGTTTGTGGTTGGCCATTCCAGCGGGCCATACGCTGGTCATGTCTGAGGGCCGGGGAGGTCTGCCCGTTGGGTGACCACGTGAGAGCGGCATGGGCGAATAGCAAATGTTTGGCTGTGAGTTGTTGCGACAGCGCCTGCGTCGACGGAATGCGCTTTCGAAAAAATGTGATCTGAAAACCGTGGGGGGTGTCATCGATGGTGGCACCCGCTTCGTGCAGGTAGCCGGTGAGGTACCACCACTCAATGTCTGCATCGAGGTGGGCACCCAAGTCGCGTGGGAACCGCAACGGCTGCGCGTTAGCGGGGCGGGTGCTGGCAAGCGCAACCCCCTGCGAGGGGATTGCCCAAGTACACGCCAAGGCGGCGGGGAGCCACTGTAGGCACTGGCGGCGAGAAGGGCGTTGGGAGGCAAACATAACGGCTACCAATCTTGTTTAACAGACTGCACGGCAGACTGGCTGAGCGCGCGCCGCGCAACCCAAGCGCAGGTGACGGTGCCCGTCACGATGACGGCGACGATCAGGCTAAGCAAACGCCCCCAAGGAACTTGCCAGTCCATGGACCAGTGGAAGCTTTGTGGGTTCACCACATAGACCAAAATCGCACTGACGACCAAGCCCAGCAGGGCGCCGAATACGGCGCCGATGACACTCCAGACCAGACCTTCGCCGACGACCAGGTTTGTATCCTGCGTCGCGTGAAACCCAAGTGGGACAACATACCAAACTCGCGCTGGCGCGCCAGCACCTGTGCACTGAAACTGCTGGCAACACCGAACAGCCCAATGGCAATCGCGACGCCTTGTAGCCAGGTGGTCACGGCGAAGCTGCGGTCAAAAATTTCTAGGGAGATTTGGCGTATGCTGCGCGCTTTCGCAACCTCTAGCTCAGCGGCTCGGGCGCCGGCGTGCACTTGTTGGAACACACGCGTAACGTCACGTAAGACCGCCGTGTCCGACGCGGTGGGCGCAAGGGTCAAGCCGATGTCCGTGATGCGTCCGTCTTGCGTTAGCGCTCGAAAATCGGACAGCTTCATGACCACGCTACCCGTTTGGCGTGCGTAGTCCCGCCAGACGCCGACGACGATCGGCGTCTTTCCGGGCAAGGCTTGTTCTAAAGCGGTGAAGGGCTGGTTGAGGCGCAAACCGAAAGCATCCCGTGAGGCCTCGCTGACCCAAACGGGGTAGCGATCGGCGCTGCCAAGCGCATCGACTGTGAGGGCTATCGTTGGCGCTCACAACCAAGGGGATGTCGGTGGGCTCCCCGGCGCTGTTAAGGGGTAAGTCGCGCGCTAACACCGTGACCGCAGGGCGCTCGCTGTCGAGAATGACGGGTGTGACGCGTTGGCTACGCAGACTTTGAATGCCATCGATTTGACGCAGGGCGGTTTCAAAGGAGGCGGAGAAGTACCGCGCGTCACGCTGCGAGTTGCTATCCGTTATGCGCAGGTAGATGTCTGCGGGTAACACGGTGTCTAGCCAGCTGGTGACCGAGTAGCGAAAGCTCCCCACCATCACGGTCAGTGCCACTGCCAGCGCCAAGCTGGTGACGACGCCGCTCACAGCGGTGGCACCTGCGTGGGGTANTCGTTGCGCGCGCGCCAAGGCNAGCATCGGCATGAGGCGGTGAGTCGTNCGTGCGGATAGCTTGGCAACGACCGTGGTCACNGNAGGGGGTAGGCAGATCATGGCGCCGAGCAATAGCAATGCAATGCCGATGTAGGCGCCCAGCGGCAAGCTACCCCACGGCGGTAACGCGCACAGTACCGCGCTGATAACTAAGAGGGCGGCACCCATAGCGAATTGCCGGTGGCGATGACGGGTGGTTTGAACGTGTAGCCCTTTGATCGCCATGACCGGCGCCATATTGGCAACCCGTTGCGCAGGCCAACACCCACCAGCGAGGGTGGCGACGACGCCGAGTGCCATAAAGATTGCGGCGGCCGCACCGTCCCATTGCAGACGGGTCTGCGCGGCGGAGAAAAAGCCACTCCCCAAATCACCGCCGAGAAAGCCCAAGGCCGCACTGGCTAAGAGCGCAGCCAAGCCAACGCCCAAGGCGCTACCGACCACGCCCAAGATAGCCGACTCGACCAGCACGATGACCAAGCGCTCGGTATGGGACAAGCCCAAAATACCAAGTAGGGCGAACTGCGGCATGCGCTTCGCAATGCTTAGCGAGAGGATGGAGAAGACCAAAAACGCCCCCGTGAAGAGCGCGATCAAGGCCAAAACCGTTAAGTTAACGCGGTAGGCTTGGGTTAACTTTTCTAGGCGTTGTGTCCCGTCCGTTGGCGCTTCTAAATAGAGCGTGCTCGGTAAATTCCACGCCGTCATCCATGCCAAGGCGTCGCGCTGGGGCGCGCCTGGACGCAGCCGGATGTGGATCTTGTCCAGGCGATCGCCCATGCCGGCAATGGCTTGGGCTGCCGCAATATCCAACACGCCCATTGGCCCGCCGGGGACCGCAACGGTGCCAGCGACGCGCAGCGTGTGCAAGCGTCCGCCGACCGCTATCGTGAGTGTCTTTGGTGGCTCTGACCAGCTGGATAAGGCGCTGGCGTTGAGGTAGATGACGTCAGGGCTAAACACATCGAGGCGGGAGAAGCCGGGATACAGTTTGGGAAACAGCAGCGGGTTGAGCTGGCCTTGTACCAAGGTGTCTATGCCGCGCAGTGCCAAGGTGTTGTCTTCGAGGTCGGGATTGGCTCGGGTCTGGCGTTGGGGTAGCACGGCGGTGAGTAGCACCTCAGGGCTGGTGAGCGCAATATCGTCTTGCCGATTAAGTTGACGCAGCAAGCCCGGGGCAATGGGCTGCTCAGATCGACTACGTAAGATCCAGTCGGCTTGGCCTTGTGCCTGATTGCTTGCACGGTCAAACTCTGCGATGGCTGAGTGGTTGATGAGGTGGACGGCCAACGCGAGGGCAACGCCTAAAGCAACCGTGATGACGACCGTGAGCGTGCGCCACGGGTGTTGCTTGCATTCACCCCAAGAGTAGGTCTGCAGCAACGCCCAGTGCATGCGCGGGAAGCGACGTCTACGTGACACGGCTACTTGAGGCTGCCAGCAAGAAACTGTTGCAGGCGCTCACTGCGTGGCTGGGTCAACACGAGCTTGGGGTCACCTTGCTCTTCCACAAGGCCTTGGTGCAGGAAGACCACGTGATTGGACACCTCTTTGGCGAAACCCATTTCATGGGTGACCACAATCATGGTGCGGCCCTCGTCGGCGAGTCCACGCATGACGCGCAAGACCTCGCCAACCAACTCAGGGTCGAGTGCAGAGGTGGGCTCGTCGAACAACATGACGGCAGGCTCCATCGCCAACGCACGGGCAATGGCGACGCGCTGCTGTTGTCCGCCGGAGAGGTGGGCGGGGTATTTTTTTTCGGCACCACTGAGCCCGACTTTGGCGAGGTAGTGGCGGGCGCGCTCTTGGGCTTCAGCAGGGGACAGCCCTAGGACATGAATCGGCGCTTCTGTGATGTTGTCGAGTACGTTCAGGTGGGCCCACAAATTAAAGTGCTGAAAGACCATTGCCAGCTTGGCCCGAAAACGTTGCAGTTGCTTGTTGTCTTTGGCCTGCAACATACCGTCTTTTGCGGTCTGCAATGACAGCGTTTCGCCCTCCAGGGTGATGCTGGCTTTGTGCGGGCGCTCTAGGAAGTTAATGCAACGCAAGCAAGTGGACTTGCCCGAACCGCTGGAGCCAATGACGCTGATCACGTCGCCCGCATTTGCGCTCAGGGAGACCCCTCGCAACACCTCGTTGGTTCCGTAGCTTTTGTGGAGGTCTGTAACGGTGAGTTGTGCAGTCATGCGGCTTCGTTGTGTGGGCTATGCGCTGAGCAGTTGCCCGGTTTTAAATGCGGTGGGTCCGGCGATTTTTGCAACGTCCAGTCCTGTGGTCGCCCACCGTAGAACATGACGTGCATAGAGCGCGCCAGCTACTTCTGCACGCAGATCAGTGGTGTGTCCTGTGAGCGGGTCTATGACTTGCGCCACAACGTCACCCACGGCAAGCTGCGCACCAACGGGCTGTTGGTAGACCAACACGCCTGCATGCGGTGCGCACAGAGTTTGAGAGCCGGCAAGCGGCGTGGGCACGCAAGCGGCAACAGGCATGGGTAGGCTCGGTGCGCTGAGTACACCCCGATGGGTGAGGTAGGCCATGAGGTTGCGCGCATCCTGTTCGGCCAATGGGTGGCTGACGTCCGCCTGACCGCGTAGCTCGACGGTGCTAGACAGACACGCCATGGGAATAGCGGCGTCGGGATGCTGCGCGCGTAAGCGCCACCACACCGAGCTCAATGCCTCGTCAAAACACAAGCCATCACGGGTGTCGCCCACCATGCTGGAGGCGTTGTTGGCTTCGGCCCACAGCACGGTTTGGGCGCCTAAGTAACGCATCAGGGCGTCGGCTTGATCTAAATAGGGCGCCTCGACGTATAGGTGTAGCGAGGCCTCAAAGTCGCAGTGTAAGTCGAGCACAACATCGGCTTCACACGCCAGCGTTAACAAGGTCAGACGCAGGCTGTCCAACTCACTCGCAGGCGCTTGTGCGGCCAGCCACTGCTGCATGGCTTGGCGAATCGTGCGTTTGTTGGCTGTTTCGTCATCGCCGAGTTGCGCGGCCACGGTGTCGCTGATAGCGCTCGCCATGTCGGGGTAGTGGCGGTTGAAGTTTTTTCCGCTGGCTAATTCAAAGCGCCCCAACTGTGCATAGAGCAGCGTCTGATCCAGTCCAATGGGGTTGGCCATGGGGACGATGGTGACTTGCCCCGTGATGTGTCCTGCCGCCTCGGCGGCGACCAGCAGGCGTTTCAGGTGTTGCAATACCAGCATGCCCGGTAGTTCGTCGGCGTGCAGGCTGGCTTGCAGATAAACGTGTGGCCCTTCGTTGTCTGCTGAGCCGAAGTGCCAGCTGTGCAAGGCGCGCTGCGTGCCGCTAGAGGGGCTGCGTAAAGGGTGGTGTTGGGTGCGCACGTGGAGTCCTTAGCGCGTTAGTGCTTTTGAGGCCGCAGGTAGGCAAGCCAATGGTTTTCTGCCAGCTTGAAAAAGCCAACCAAGGTAAAGGTGAGTGCCAAGTAGATAACGCCCGCTGTAATGAAGGCCTCGAAGGGGAGGTAGAAGTCGGAGTAAATACTACGCGCGGCACCCGTGATGTCAAAGACCGCTGGGACGGTACTGGCCAGCGAGGTGCTGTGCAGCATCATGATGACCTCGTTCGAGTAGGCGGGCAAGGTGCGGCGCATCGCAGAGGGCAACACGATGCGACGCAAAATTTGTAGACGGGATAAACCCATGGCCTGCGCCGCCTCCACCTCACCTGGGTTGGTGTCTCGGATAGCGCCCGCCAGCAGCTCGACGGTGTAGGCACAGGTATTGAGTGAAAAGGCTAAGACAGCGCAGAAAAACGCATCTTTAAAACCTATCCACGGCCAGGTGGTATCCCAGCGCGCCTGTATCCAATCAAGTTGCGCAATGCCGTAATAGATGATGTAGACCTGTATCAAAAGCGGCGTGCCGCGAACGATGTAGGTGAACAACCAGACGGGGCCACGCACCCATGCGCTCTGGGATACCCGCATGATGGCGAGTGGTATCGACAGGGTGCCGCCCACGACGAGACAGGCGACTAAGAGTTCGAGCGTACCGAGAAGGCCGTCCCAATACAGTGTGAGCGCTTCGGGGGTGAAGATGACGTCGAATTGCATGGGATGACACGCCTAGGCTTAAACCGCCGAGCGTTTAACGCCTAGGGTGTAGCGCTTTTCAAGTTGTCGCAAAACGATGAGGGAGACCGTGGTGAATACCAAGTAGATGAGCGCCGCGAATGCCATAAAAAGCAACGGGGCATTGGGTACTTGGCCACGAGCCGCTGCGCCCGCTTGCTTTGCCAAGTAGGTCATATCGGGCAAACCCAAGATGGAGACCAAGGCGGTCGATTTAATCAGAACCAACCAGTTATTCGTGAAGCCCGGTAGCGCAAGCCTGACCATTTGCGGCAACACGATGGTGAAAAACACGCGAGGCTGGCTCATGCCGTAAGCGAGGCCCGCTTCGGCTTGCCCGCGGGGAATCGCCAATATAGCGCCACGAAACGTCTCGGTCATGTAGGCGCCGTAGATAAAGCCGATGGTGATGAGGCCGGCCGCAAACGGATTGATCTCAACGTAGTCGGTGTAACCGAAAGACTCAAGCAATACATTTAATCCAATTTGGCCGCCGTAAAAAATCAACAGCATCAGCACCAAATCTGGAATGCCTCGAATGATGGTGGAGTAAATTCCGCCCAACCAGATCAAGGGCTTGTGTGAGGACAGCTTGGCTGTCGCACCAGCCAATCCCAAGACGATGGCCACGACCAATGCACCCAAGGCAACTTGTATGGATAACAAGGCGCCGTGGAGAATACTGATCAGGTAGCCGTCGTACATGGGGCTGGGTTTATGCTGTGGCGATTAAATTAGTCACCCCAGATGTCGGTGCCAGCGAAGTACTTGTCGCTAATTTTTTGCCACTGACCATTGCTACGCAAGGTGCTGATGCCTTTATCCAAAGCCGTACGCAAGTCTTGGTCTTGCTTGCGAACGGCAATACCGGCACCCTTGCCGAAGTAATTGACGTACGCGCCCAAGGTCTTGCCTACAAACACATAGTCTTTGCCGTCAGCGGTATCTAAGAAACCGCCTTTGACCTCAATCACGTCGGCCACGGTACCGTCTAAGCGACCGGCATTGATGTCCAAATAAACCTGGTCTTGCGCGTCGTAAGACAAAATCTCAACACCCGCTTTGGCCAGCTCGCCTTTGGCGTACTTCTCTTGCGTTGAGCCCTTCAGCACGCCCAATTTTTTACCTTTGAGGCTNGCAGGTGACCCGTCGGTCTTGATGTTTTTGTTCAACACAACTTGTGAGGGCGTGTTGTAGTACTTGCCTGTGAAGGCAACCACTTTTTCTCTGTCTGCCGTGATGGACATCGACGAGATGATGGCGTCGTACTTACGCGCTTGTAGGCCGGGAATCATGCTGTCCCAGAGCTGTTCGACAAANACGCATTTAGCCTTTAACGAGTCGCACAAAGCTTGCGCGATGTCCACGTCAAAGCCGGTGGGCTTGCCATCGTCTGTTTTGTAGGTAAAGGGTTTGTAGGTTGGGTCAATGGCGACGCGGATTTCTGTCCAGTCTTTTGCCGCTGCGCCCAAGGACATGGTCAGTGCTATGGCACCCAAAATGAGGGTCTTTTTAGACATAGGGGTCTCCCAAAAGTTTGATGTAAAAAAGGTCTAACAAACCATTCTAAGGGGCAACCCCC
>JGI26082J51739_10002046_pt1 | contig 12439 bp, 11 predicted proteins | sample SaaInl5LU_22_DNA_FD_51739 | JGI IMG/M metagenome (IMG submission 51739)
AAGCGAATACCACTGATAGCTCGCACCAGTGAATAGACGATAAAGGCACCTACAACAGCAACACTGATACCGGCTAGGGTTCCGATCACCTGTGACGTAAGGCTAACACCGCCAAGACCACCGANTGCCTCTGAACCAAAGATTCCGGCAGCAATACCACCCCATGCACCGCACAGACCGTGCAGCGGCCACACACCTAGAACATCATCGATCTTCCAACGGTTCTGTGCCAAGGTAAACATCCAAACGAAAAGCGCGCCGGCGATGCCACCAACGACCAATGCACCGATTGGGTGCAAAACGTCTGAGCCAGCACAGATAGCGACTAGTCCCGCGAGTGGACCATTGTGAATGAAACCGGGGTCATTTTTACCCAAAAGTGTTGCCGTTAGAATGCCACCAACCATTGCCATTAAGCTATTAACCGCTACTAGGCCCGAGATGCCATCAAGTGTCTGCGCGGACATGACGTTAAAGCCAAACCAACCTATACACAGAATCCAGGCGCCTAGTGCAAGGAAGGGTATGTTTGAGGGGGGAAATGCGACCACTCGATCGTTGCGGTAACGACCGTTACGTGAGCCCAGTAACAATACTGCTACCAAACCTATCCAGCCACCCACAGCGTGAACAACGACAGAGCCTGCGAAATCATGAAAAGGTGCGCCAAAAGACGCTTCTAACCAAGCTTGGAAACCATAGTTTCCGTTCCAAATAATGCCCTCAAACAGGGGGTAGACGAACCCAACGCACAAAGCAGCCGCCACCAACATTGGATAGAATCGTGCGCGTTCAGCAACACCACCCGAGATAATAGCGGGAATAGCCGCAGCAAAGGTCATTAAAAAGAAGAACTTAACCAGGTCATAGCCGTTATTAGCGGCCAAAGTAGCGGCATCATCGAAGAAGGTAACGCCATAAGCGACCCAGTAACCGATAAAGAAGTAAACGACGGCCGACACACCAAAGTCGGTCATGATTTTTACTAGAGCATTTACTTGGTTTTTATGGCGGACAGTGCCCACCTCTAAGAATGCGAATCCCGCGTGCATGGCAAATACCATGATCGCACCCATTAAAATGAAGAGCGTATTAGCGCCCTGCATTAATGTCTCTACTGCGCTGTTTACCGTTTCCACAGTTAATCTCCTAATTTTGCACCAAACAGGTGCACCCAATACTCCTATGCACTCTTATGATGCATTAAATCCTGTCACAAAGGCCGCGATGGACATAAATGACAGGTCTATGGGCAAATTAATTTCATTATTTTTCAATAACTTATTAGATACTTGCTGAACGCACCAATCTGATGCAGACAGCGAAGATGGAGATACAAAAGCAAAAGGTACACCAAATATAATTTTTACTTATAAAACAGCAGTTTAAAGTTTATTTTGAATTTCAAAGCAGCTGTGTATTTTTGCATTACGCTTGAAATCTTGATCGATCGTTTGCGCTGAAATATCACGAATATCAACCTCAGCAAGTTCATCGTAGTCCATCTTGAAACGGCGATAATTGTTAGAAAATATCAGCAGTCCATCTGGTGCAAGTAGCTCCATTGCAGCGCGTATAAGAAACACATGGTCACGTTGAACATCTAAGACCTCCTGCATGCGCTTGGAGTTCGAGAATGTCGGCGGATCCATAAAGATAAGATCAAAGCGCTCAGTTCTTGGTCTATCAAGCCACTGCATACAATCGGCCTGAATAAATTGATACTGCGGACCGCGAAGATTATTCAACTCAAAGTTACGTTGCGCCCACTCCAGATAGGTTGCTGACATATCCACACTGGTGACAGCCTTGGCTCCACCGACAGCTGCATGAACACTGGCACTGGCGGTGTAACAAAAAAGATTCAAAACCGACTTACCCGCAGCAATCGATTGGATTTTTTTGCGCACGGGTCGATGATCAAGAAAAAGTCCGGTGTCTAGGAAGTCACGCAGGTTAACTTCAAACAGTGCACCATGCTCACGTACTTGATCGATACGACCTTGCTGAGCCTGACGCTGATATTGGTCGGTTCCAGCTTGGCGTTTACGCTGTTTGAGCACGATGTTGTCGGCACCACACTCGAATACACGACCAACAACATTAACCGCATCCTGTAGGCGTCTAAACGCTTTTACAGGATCAATCGATGCCGGTGGAGCATATTCTTGAATGACTATCTGGTTAGAATAGCAATCGATAGCGACGGCATATTCTGGCAAATCTGCGTCGTAAACTCGATAGGCCTCAATAGACTCACGCTTAACCCAACGCGAAAGTGCCTTAATATTTTTTCGAAGACGATTCTCTAACATCTGCGCTGATTCAGACAGCGTGATCGGCTCGTTGCTAGTCGACACCTCTGTCAAACCAGCCTGTTCACGTTCAGCTTGAGCAAACACTTTAAAAAGCAGTAACTGACTCGCTAGTGCGCCGTTAAACAACTTGTAGATGCGTTCGGCTCGAACACCCATTACTTTCCCGAGTTCGGGATTTGAAGTGAATACAGCCGCTTGCCATCCACCACAAGAGCGCTTTAATAAACTCCCAAGTTCTGCATACAGGAACCTAAGACTTGACTGCTCTCCTAGACGCTCGCCATAGGGCGGGTTAGATATAAGCAGCGCGCTTTGTGCCGCCGGTGGTTTCAGGTCAGCAAGGTCGCAACGCTCAAATTCGATTAGGTGCTCTATACCCAAAGCACCAGCATTAGCCTTTGCACGCTCCAGCACTTGTGCATCGGCATCAAAACCATAAAGGCGTGGTATCTCTTTTTTCAACCCTTTTTCGCGACGGTCTAAGGCCTCATCTCGCAGACTGTTCCACACAACCGGCTGATGTTGGACCCAGCGATCAAAACCAAAATGACGCCGTTTCANACCGGGCGCTATATCCGCTAATATCATCGCGGCTTCAGTTAATAGCGTTCCTGAACCACACATGGGATCCATGATTAACTCAAACGTCTCTTCACTGGCATTGGCGACGCCAGCACGAATAAGTATTGCCGCGGCTAAGTTCTCTTTCATCGGTGCAGCACCCGCAAGCAGACGGTAACCACGTCTATGAAGGCTCTCACCTGACAGGTCGATGGCGATCTGTGCTAGATCACGCTTAAGATGCACATTGATACGAAGATCAGGCTGTTTTTTGTCGATCGATGGACGGCTTCCCGTCTTATCGCGCACGGCATCAACGATGGCATCCTTAACTTTAAGCGCACCAAAGTGAGTATTATTGATGGCCTGCGAATGACCATTAAAATCCACACTCAACGTCCCCTCAGGACGCAAATGGGCTAACCAATCAATAGCATAAACGCCTTCATAGAGGGCTTGTGCATCTGCGGCAGGAACAACGTCCAACAACAAGAGTACACGGTTAGCTAAACGCGACCAGAGACATATCCGATAAGCCGTCTCTAAATCCGCTTCTACCCGCATACCCGCCTGAGTAAGCTTAAGTGAAGTTACACCAAGTTGTTTAAGCTCCTCTGCTAGAGGTTCCTCTAAGCCCTTGGGGCAACTAACAAAAAGTTCCATTATCGTTCCGTTTTAGCCGATGAAGCTGTTGTTGGTGAATATTATTCAGGTAAAAATATACCTAATATCATAGCCGCTTAAGCCTATGATTATTCTATTAAAGTTGCTTGTTTGTGACGATAATATTTATCGAACACTCATTGTATATAGATTATTTAAATCGCACTGCGGCCCATTTTCCGTTAAACATATAAGTGCAGGTAAGAAACTATCTGCGCGAGCAGGTAGCGTGAAACTTTACTGTTTGCCTACCTGAGCAAAATCAAGAGAAGAGGCGTTGTTTATGAGAAAACAGAAACGAGATCGTAGTTCTACTCTGTACAAGCGCGGTTTTACTGCTGGAATCGAAGGAAAATCGCAGAGCGATTGTCCAGTCGCTTCCACAGATCTTCGCAGTTACTGGATGAACGGATGGCGCGAGGGTAGAGACGCTCATTGGAGCGGAATGTCCGGCGTTTCTGCAATACAGGCAAATCCAGCCCTACACTAATTAATCTTTCTCAACCCATAGCGGCTCCCCTTTTAGGGAGCCGTCTAAGCCAGCGTATATTCATACTTAGATTTAGCTTACTAACATAGCAAAACCTAAGGTATTACTTCTGGACTCTATCCCTAATCGCTTCGGCACACTCTTTAACTAAGCTAGGTCCACGGTAGATGAACCCCGTATAGACTTGAACCAAGCTTGCGCCAGCCTCTATCTTTTCGACTGCGTCAAAGCCTTCGGTAATTCCACCTACGCCTATAATCGGCAGAGCTCCGTTTAACTCGCTGGCCAAAAGTGATATGGCTCGGGTTGATAAGTTGCGCACCGGAGCGCCACTAAGTCCACCCGCTTCCTGTGCCAGCATAGAGTCAGAAACACCATCACGACCGATTGTAGTATTGGTTGCGATGACGCCATCAATCTCGAAGCTTTTTAAAGCACCCGCAGTGGCTACAAAACCGGCCTCATCCATGTCTGGTGCAATTTTGACAGTAATAGGTACGTAGCGGCCGTGAATTCCACACAAACGTGCCTGCTCAGTTTTAAGACTATCGAGAAGTTGATTAAGGCTATCGCCCTCTTGCAAACTTCTTAGACCCGGGGTGTTGGGCGATGAAATATTGACGGTTATGTAACTCGCATAGGGATAGACCTTGCGCATACAGAATAGATAGTCATCTGCAGCCGTCTCATTTGGCGTATCTTTATTTTTACCTATATTGATGCCAAGAACACCCTTGAAGTTTGCCCGCTCAATATTCGAGATAAGCGTATCAACGCCAAAGTTATTGAAACCCATTCGATTGATAATTGCACTGTGTTCTGGAAGACGAAACAGCCTAGGTTTGGGGTTACCAACCTGTGGTCGAGGTGTAACAGTGCCCACTTCAACAAAGCCAAAACCCATAGCTGCAAGACCATCTATAGCGCCAGCGTTCTTATCTAAGCCGGCCGCTAGACCGACTGCGTTAGGGAAACGAATTCCCATAACATCAACGGGTGCATCAACCTTACGCGCACCCAAAAGTTGCGGCACGCCAAACTCAGCGGCTAGGTTCATGCTGCCAAGCGCGATATCGTGGGATTTTTCAGCGTCCATACGGAACATTAATGAGCGGGCCAAGTCGTATAGCATTATCTATCCAAGTTATTACGCAATTGGCGGGATTATACCGATGAGACGTCCGCAATGACAGCAAGGGACTGAGTGATTCATNAGAGCTTAGGTTTAGAGCTTTTCAATCGACTGAAAGCGACCTTCTGCATCAAAACGGATACGGAAGCGGCCACTGATACCTGATCGCGTCACAAATGGTTGCAATATATTGGCAGGAAAACTAATGCGACGGCCATCGATTGAGCGCGCTAAAACCGTTCGTGCACTTCCTCTATATACGCGTAGGTACTCGTCTTCAGGAATATGTAGATCAACGACGACCTGCTTCGCTTTTGTAAACTGAATTTCGCTAGGTTTATCCATTTTTCCATTATTACTCAACAAATTGCGCTACCCGCGCTAAGCTTAGTTGGTTCATAACAAATATCGCGCTGAAGCCCAGGTGGCTACTCAGGACGAACAGAGGAGTCTTGTGACCGATCTCTATCAACATACTAGGCTGATGCGTATCCTGGGTCTAGCAGGCGTAGATCCTAGAGAGTGTGAGCGTGCAAAACAAGCCGGTCGTATTTTCGAGTGGCCATTGCTGTTTTTAGCTTTTTGGATACTGATTGATTGGTATCATCGTGAAGCCGGTACCGACAGTCCAAGTCTTTTACCTTTATCAAACTGGATAATTTGGTCTTTTTTTACTGTCGAATTAACCCTAATGAGTTGGTTAACAGACCAACCCTTGCGTTACATTAAACAGAACTGGATGAGTCTGTTTATTGTCCTAGTCGGTATACCCTTAACAGTTGACCTTATTAGCGTTAACCCAGGTGCTCTTCGGGCACTCAGGCTGGTAATTCTTTTTGGCATCTTACTGCGTCTCTCAAGCGACCTTCGTTCAGTTCTCGGTCGCCATAACCTGGGAATAACACTGCTGGTCGCGTTTGGCTTTCTAGTGTTGGCTGCCTTTCTCATTTCAGGTCTCGACCCTGCCTTCAAAGATCCTATGGATGGTTTCTGGTGGGCATGGGTCACAATGACNACGGTTGGTTACGGCGATCTTGTCCCCACAACGATTGAAGGGCGTGTTGTTGGTATGCTCTTAATTCTGGTGGGTGTTGGGATATTCTCATTACTGACAGCAAGTTTCTCAGCTTTTTTCATAGAGAAAGGTGAGAAGGATCTGGTTGAGAAGGAGCATAATGCACTGCTCAAAATACAGATGTTAGAGGCGCGTCTTGAACGCATCGAGAACCAACTTCATACCGCTGTCTCTGCTTTAGAACGACTTGAGACCTTGCAAGCGGATCGTCGCGCCCCTGCCGATCAGCAGAGGCGCGACTAGAAAATATCTTAACTATTGGTGTTGGGCTGCTAAGGCAGCAAAAGCGTCCTGCAGCGACGCGTATTTAAACCTAAAGCCGGACTCAAGCAGTCGTTCGGGAAATACGGCAAGCCCTTCTGTTAATAGTGCGCTCGCCTCAGAGCCCAGCATCATTTTAACTGCAAAGCCCGGCATCGGCAGTATCGCAGGTCGATGTAGCGAAGCCGCATAAGACTTTACAAACTGACGATTGGTAGCGGGATGAGGTGCCGTTAGATTAAAAGCCCCACTCAAATTTTGATGATCAAGAAGATGTAAGATTGCAGCGACTTCGTCATCCAAATGGATCCACGACATCCACTGTTTACCGGAAGCAATTGGACCGCCGCCGCCGAGTAAGAACGGAATGCGCATCTTAGCTAGTGCACCGCCCTTACCCAACACAATACCGGTGCGCAGCAAGCAGACGCGCACAGACAGCGGCTGTGCCTCTAACGCCTGATCCTCCCACTGTTGACACAACTGCTGTGAAAAGTCATGTAGCAGAGGAGTGCTAGACTCATTCACAGGGGTATCTGATGATGTAGCCCCATAAAAACCGATTGCAGAGCCCGAAATAAATACACTTGGTTTTTCTGACTGCTTAGCAATCCACTGGACCAATGAGCGCGTAGTGTCTAAGCGACTGTCGATTAAACATTTTTTACGCGCTTCGCTCCAACGGGCGTCGGCTATGGGTGCACCGGCAAGATTGATAACAGCATCGACTTTACCCTTGATATGGCTAAGTTGGTCTAGAGTCTCAATGCCCGGTTGAGTCAGTTGGCGTTTATGTTTAAGCGCGACAACCTGATCGCCCCGCTCGGTAAGCGCCCTTATGAGTGCTTGACCGATAAAACCCGAACCACCTGTTACAAGCACTCGCATCCTGGATCTCCTTAGCGTTGGAATTGTTCAGTTTACGCGANAAGGCTAGAGTCAGACCTGCTTTACACTATGACAAATTGAGGAATATACATGTTTACAGGCATTGTTCAGGGTACTGCTGAGGTATTAGCAATTGAACCCGCTGACAAGTTCGTTTCACTGCAACTGGCTTTTCCCGAGCGCTCAAGCAGTGGCTTTAGCATTGGCGCTAGTATTGCACTGAATGGCACTTGCCTTACCGTCAGAAGTTTTGAAGCGAATCGGGTCTGGTTTGACGCTATCGCATCAACCTTAGAGCTCAGTAACCTAAGCGATTTAAAACCGGGGTCTAAGGTTAACTTTGAGCGTGCAGCTAAAATTGGTGATGAGATTGGGGGGCATCTGATGTCTGGCCATATTATTGACACCATCAAAGTGACCGCTATCGACAGGACAGCTACTAACTGCTGTATCAGCTTCGAGCGTCCTAAAAAGTACGCCCGTTACCTACTCGACAAAGGGTTTGTTGGCTTAAACGGCTGTAGCCTTACGATGACAGATGTTAGCGATGACAGTTTCAGTGTATGGCTTATCCCTGAAACGCTGGAGCGTACACTTTTTGGCACAGCCGAGGTCGGCACCCGAATCAACCTTGAGATTGATCCACAGACACAAGCGATTGTTGATACTGTTGAGCAGTACCTCAGCTCGCGCGCTAGCTAGTCGTACAATGCATCATTAAAGATATCGAGCGGGTTCTCTAACATTTCATCCGTTTTGAAATAGAGCACCCGCCCCTCAAACTTAAGCCCCTTCGCTGCAAACCAACGCTCCGCTTGTTCCCGTCCCTCTTGCGCCTTGGTTACGTCAATGTAAGCACGCAATATGCGGTAGAAGTAGAGACCGAAAAGGGCCGCACTAGCCCCCAGAAAGAAGTCCGATGCTAAAGCACATAGAAGCGCCACGAGGGCGATAATCCAAACCCTCGAGGCACGAGCCATTTTTAACTGATCGTTATCGGCACCATACTGATCTAGGAAGCGCAGATAACGGCTAAAATTATGTTGCAAATCAAACTTTACCGCTGGATCGAGCTTTTGCATTTAATGAGTTACCTTTATCACTAAGCCAGACTTTTGCTGACCACTTCATATACATCTGCAGAGAGATCCGGTTCTGCTAACAAACGCTGCAGCTGTTGGCGCATCAACTGCTGTTTCGACTCTGGGTAGCGTCTCCAGCGCGTCAACGGTGTTAACAACCTTGAAGCAACCTGTGGGTTCTGCTCATTCAATCGGACAATCCAATCACCCAGATACTTATAACCGGACCCGTCGCCTGCGTGAAATTCTAATGGGTTTGCGCCAGCAAAAACACCTATCAGACTGCGCAGTTTATTGGGGTTTTTGGCGTCAAATAGAGGATCAAGCTCCAGCTGTTTAACACGCTCTAGTGCACCCTTTTTAGGATCGCCCGCTTGGATGGCGAACCAACTATTCATCACCAGGGATTGTGATTGCCACTTTTCACGAAAATCAGCTAACGCCGTATTCGCCGCATCCACATGATTAGAATAGACTAACAACGATAGCGCTGCTTGCTCATCTGTCATGTTATCTGATTCTGTAAATTGACTCATCGCCAGTTGGGCATAAACGGGTTTCGCAGTCGCTAAGAGATAGCCCAAGGCAAGGTTCTTCAAGCTTCTATCGGCCATCTGCTCAGACGTTGGCGCGTAGCTATGTTTACCACTCAATCGGTTGTAGAGATCAAGCCACTGCATCTCCAGTGCGTTTGCCAATTGTACGCGCAAGGATTTGCGCACCTCGTGTATAGCCTCTACCTCAATGACTTCAGCAAGCTCGCTAAGGTAACCCTCTGATGGCAGGGTAAAGAGCTTAGCCAGCATAGCCGGGTCTAAGGTCGTATCCGATATCAATTCGCGCCAGCTGCTGATAAGTGCTGAGGGTGCCTGAATCGTTTTTTCCGGGAACTCACCAATTGCAGCTTGCATCAGCTTAACAAGGTAGCGCTGGCCAGCCTCCCAGCGGTTAAAACCGTCGGTGTCATAGCGACTGAGATGCAATAGCGCTTCATCACTGTAATCAAAACTGAGCTTTACAGGGGCAGAGAAGCCCCTTAGTAGCGAAGGAATCGGCTCTTCAATGAGACCGTCAAAACTCAGTGTTTGATATTCAGCCGTTAACTCAAGCATGGCGGCATCAATCTCTTCACCTTGCAGATTAATCAAACCTAGGCTGACCGGAATATGAAACGGGAGCTTTTGATCCTGTCCTGGTGTTGCTGGGCAGGTTTGATGAAAATGCAGAGTGTATCGACCCGATGCAGCATCCCACTCACCCCTAACGTCAACACGAGGCGTACCTGCCTGCGAGTACCAGCGCTTGAACTGTGTCAGATCACGACCCGATACATCTTCCATCGCTTTGACGAAATCATCTGTTGTAACCGCCTGACCATCATGACGTGCAAAGTAGAGGTCTGAACCTTTACGAAAGGTCGGTGCTCCCAACAGGGTGTGTAACATACGAACAACTTCTGCCCCCTTCTCATAAACGGTAAGGGTGTAAAAGTTTGAAATCTCAATAAACGAGTCAGGACGCACAGGATGCGACATAGGCCCTGCATCTTCAGCAAACTGAGCGGTGCGCAACAGGCTGACATCTTCGATGCGTTTAACGGTTCTAGAGTTCATGTCAGCCGAGAATTCAGCGTCACGAAAAACGGTGAAACCCTCTTTTAGACTCAGCTGAAACCAGTCGCGGCAGGTCACACGGTTGCCTGACCAGTTGTGAAAATATTCGTGTGCAACCACCGCTTCGACACGCTGAAAGGCAGCATCAGTTGCGGTTTCAGGACTTGCCAACAAGCAGCTGGTGTTAAATATATTGAGGCCCTTGTTCTCCATTGCCCCCATATTGAAAAAGTCGACCGCTACAATCATGTATGTATCAAGGTCGTATTCGCAACCGTAGACTTGCTCGTCCCAGCGCATCGCACGCTTAAGCGAATCCATCGCATACGCAAGCTTGTCGTGGTCCTTGGGTTCAGAGAATATCTCAAGCTTCACTTCACGTCCTGAAGCGGTCGTGAAATGATCGTCAATGCGGCTTAAATCGCCCGCAACAAGAGCGAATAGGTAGGCGGGTTTAGGGTGCGGATCCTGCCACTTCACCCAGTGACGGCCTTCGTCAGTAGTGCCGCTCTCAACACGATTACCATTGGACAACAGCACCGGATAGCGATTTGGATCAGCTACGATTGTCGTTTCAAATAAGGCCATTACATCAGGACGGTCGGGGTAGAATGTGATTCGACGAAAACCCTCCGCTTCACACTGGGTACAGAACATACCATCAGACTTGTAAAGACCCTCAAGGGCCGTATTTAAGTGCGGCTCAATTCGCGTCAATGACTCCAAGGTAAACTGATCAGGCACCTGATTAATCACCAAGGTCTCATCGGTGCGCTTATATTCAGATTGAGGAACCGTTTTATCATTGATGCAAAGACGCTGTAACTCAACCGAAGGGTGGCCATGCAGTACTAGGGGTAGCTGTTTCTCATGACTCTGCGGATTACGTCTAATTGATAACCTTGTTCTAACCAAAGTCTCCGTCTCATCTAATTCGAAATGGAGAGCGACATGATCAATAAGGTATGCTGGAACACGGTAATCTTTTAGAAAAATTGTTTTTGGTTGACCGTCTCGCACGCTAACAGCTCCTATCAAGCGAAGAACTTAATATTGTAAGCCCCATATTTACGCAGGTTGATAACACCTGTATCCAAAATCAGATACTGACCCTTGATACCCTGCAGTACACCTTCGACAACAGGATCCTTGTCGAGGTTTAGACTTACTACTTTAGTAGGATAATTAATCACTGGGTAGTTAATTTCAAGAGGCTGTTCATCTAATTCGCAAATAGCACCCTCGCCCTGCTCACTTTTGAGCTGTTCTAACTCATCGCGGCACAGATCAAAAAGCCGGTCCCTATGGGCTCGCAGATCCATTGGGTCCACCTGACCTTTGAGCATGGCTCGCCAGTTGGTCTTATCGGCAACCTGTTTGGCGAATAGCGTTTCGACTAAACCTGACTGTAAACGGGTCGAGACACGCAAAATGGGGAGCGCCTGTATAGCCCCCTGATCGATCCAGCGTGTCGGAATTTGAGTTTGACGGGTAATACCTACTTTAAGGCCACTTGAATTAGCCAAATAGACGATATGAGGTGTGAAACAGTTACGTTGGCCCCATTCAGGATCACGGCAGGTGCCAGCCGCAAAGTGACAGGTTTCAGGCTTTACGATGCAGGTGTCACACTGGGGTAACTTTGTGAAGCAGGGGTAACAATACCCCTGCGCAAAACTTTTCTTAGTTTTGCGGTTGCACGCTAAACAGTTAATAGCGCCCTGGTACTCCAAGCGAACCCGTTTACCCAAGTATTGATTCAATACAGGCCCCTGAGCTTCTCCATCAAGTGCCAACTGATACTCAACGGGCTCACTTAGGTGCACGCGCATCTTCTGCAGCACGCCCTGGTGTTGCATCTGTACGGCTATCTCAGTCATCGGTCAATATCCGCAACACATCGGGCTGAAGGGGATCTTTTCCGTGCTGAGATCCATCGGGACGTGTGCGATCGATAAACCCTACGCGTTGGTTCTGCGGTAGATCACGCCTCGCCTCATAGGCAATTACGGCACGTAAACTGGTCTCACGCTGTTCCGGTGTGAGGCGCTCACCGTTGGGCCACTTGCCCAACTCAACACCCCGCTTAAGCGACTCGTATACCTCGGGTGTCATGGTTTCAATCATACGTTCGTAATTCACGATTTATCACCTTTACTTAGTTCAATTGCGTGTTCGCGGATGCAAAGAGCGTCATGGCTAAACGGGTGTTGGAGTATATCACAAGGGTCAGTTCCTGAGGGGCAGACCAACAACTATTATGTCAGCCCCAGAGGGACAGACACGCGACACTCGGTGGCTGTTCTAGAGGGATAGACCCGCAAAACACAAGGACAGTCCCAGAGGGANAGACCTA